>OGDP01001962.1_pt1 | contig 11618 bp, 7 predicted proteins | sample 1570441 | NCBI WGS metagenome assembly OGDP01 (sample SAMEA2581961, study PRJEB24529) | metagenome | biome: Human gut stool | place: China | collected 2011
AACCAAATCAGCGATATGAAACTTACTTCATATCGCTGATTTTTTATATTGCTGAATTTATTACTGTCGATTGCAACTAATTGAGGTTCACAGTTTTCGAGAATATTAGTATTTTAGTTTAAAATATCCAATTCAAAACATTCTTCCTAAAACAGCTTAAAAACTGTAATTTACCTGCAAACCGCCGCTGAAGCCCCGTCTTTTACCAAAATAGCCCTGCGCTCCCAAATCAAGGGTGATACGGCTGGCTTTGGCCGGCTCTAAACGTACACCCAGCTCAATAATGCCGCTGCTGCCTTTCAGTGTCGGGGCTGCCAGTCCTACTCCGGCTACTGCCATATCGGCCGCGCCGTCAAACTCATATTCCCAGGCCGCGCCGCCGTAATAGCTTACATAGGGTGCTGCTTGCCGGATTACACGGCAACCCAGCTGCAACCTTTCGCTGCTAACGCTGGCGGTAGTAACTTCGTCGCCTAAAACTTCAAAGTCCGAACCGGCCTGATGGGCATAAAAATACCTGCCGTAGACGTCAAGGCTGGTCTTTTTATTCACTTCTATCATTTTGCCCAGTCCCACATGGGCGCCGTAGTAAGTGCTTTTGTCTTCATAGCCACCGGTTGCACCATTATAGCTAAAGCCGCCGAATTTGTTTTTGATGCTGCCTGCACGCAGACCTGCTTCGCCATAAATGCCACTGGCCGAATCAAAACGTGCTATAATGCCGCCCCCGTTATAAGTAGCATCGCCGTCGCCGCGTACTGCTGCACCGTCTGTGCTTTCGTTATGTGTGTTGTAGTTGGAATGTCCGTTTTCAAAATAAATCCCAGTATGCCAGTCGCCATTCTTCACGGGTGTTTTTTGGGCCACACCGGCAATAATATTGTAGGTATTGGCTTTAACAAACGAACCTGTGTTATAGCGTGAGGTGCTGCCGCCCATCATGGCAAAGCCGTAAACCGCTCCAACGTCGGCAGCATTGCTTTTTACTGCGCCTATTCCCTGGTTGACCAGCATATCGGCTCCCTGATTGAGCAGGGACACACCGGCAGCACGGCTTTCGCCCAAAGCGCGGGCGTTGGCTGTGTCAGCTTCTTTCCCTGCTACGATGACTGCTATGGCATCGCTTAAACCGGTCACTTCTTCAAAGTCATAGCTGATAAAAGCATTACTGTTTTTCTTCAGCGTTGCCTGGTCCAAGGTAGTCGTATTGGTTATAACACCGCTGTTGGCCTGAACCAGCGTTATCTGCTGGCCTACCTGTAAGCCGCTGTCGGAGGCAACCAGCTTGACAGTCGTATCTGCCAGGTCACCCCCAGCACCGTTAGTAATGGTTAAGGCATTGCTGTTATTGGCCAGAGCCGATACTCCTAAAACATCGATGTTTTTGATGGCTTTGACGCTGCCGCCAACTTTTTGAAAACTGACAGTATTGCCAGTTTTCATATCGCCGCTACTGGACAAACCGCCGTAGATGGTCCTGTCAGACAAATCTATGGCTCCGCTGATCGTAATGCTGTTGTTATTGGCGGTGCCACTCCCACTAGTATAGCCGCCGTAGATATTATTGCCGATACTGCCGCCTGCAATAACTATGCTGTTACTGTCAGCATTGCCTTTACCTGCAACACCGCCATAAACAGCACCGCCGATACTGCCGCTGCTGACGATAACTTTATTACTGCTGGCATCGCCGGAACCACTGGCAGTTCCCTGCGCATAACCGCCATAAACACCGCCGGTCACATTTTGGTCTGTATCCAGCTCTACGGTATTACTGCTGGCGCTGCCGGTGGTGCTTGGTGTCCAACCGCCGTACACTGAACCTCTAACGGTACCGCTGTCTTTGATCTGCACTGTATTGTTATCGGTGCTGCCTTCAGCTGCACTACCGCCAAAAACGTTACCGACTATACTGCCGCTGCTGCTTATGCTGATGGTATTTTCGCTGGCATTGCCGGAATTGCCGCCAACATACCCTGCTTTACCGCCATAAGTATTGACATTGACAGTACCTGTTATTTCAAGTTCGTTGCGGAGCGCAGAACCCATTATTGAGTAGCCGCCACTGATCTCTTTTACGCTGCTGGCAGGGCTGTTGACAGTGCCGCTGACAGTGACTTTATTGTTATTGGCATTGCCAATACCGCCGCCTAAATTATTAGAATACCCACCATACAACGTGCCCGTTATCGTACCTGCAACATCAACTATATTGCTGTCAGCACTGCCATAAACGTTGTACCCGCCACGAATATCACCCTTAACCGAGCCTGTTGCTGTTACTTCAACTTTATTGCCGTTGGCCGTGGTACCGCTTTTAGTACTTGATCCAGCCGCACTCCCTCCGATAACATTCAGGCCTACCTCAACAGTGCCGCCGATAATGACCTCATTTTGATTGGCCTGCGATACTATATTATCAGTGCTGCCCCCAGAATTGCCGCCATCAATACCATACGCTTTGACAGTAGCACCTTCATCAATCGTAATCTTATTCCCGCTGGCCTCTCCCCTATCGGCATGACCGACATAGATTACAGTTTTGCCGTCTGTACTAGTGAAGTCAGATTTTATTTCGATCTTATTCCCATTGGCAGTGCCGGCTTTGGCATAGCCACCGCACACGTTAGTGATGCTGGCTGAGTTAATAGTGGTGCTGCCGGTCATAGTAACGCTGTTGCCCGTAGCTGCACCGCCGCCTGCCGAATAGCCGCCATAAACACCTTTGAGCCCGGTCGTTGTGCTGCCACCAAATTCAATACTGACATTGTTCAGCGTTACGCTGCCGCCTGCTGCGGTTGTTGTATCATTATACTTCCAGCCGAAAAGACTGGTATCGGTAAGCGTTTGATTTTCTTTTATGATAGCACCGCCGCTGCTATTGCCTGTTACTTCAGTGACCGATGCAGCGCCCGCAACAGACATTCCCCCCTGATATACAAACGTTGCTGCCAATAATGTGCGGGCAATTGCCTTGCCCAAGCTCCACCTGTTCTTCATTTTTCATCAGCCTCCATTTTTTAATGTTTTTATAGTTTAATTACTATTAGATCCGCTTTTTGTTTATTGTTTTAAACTTTAGATTTATTATTTTTGAAATCAAAGTTAATGTTTATTCTTATAAGTAATATTTTAGTAATTATAGCACGTTTGTACCCCCCCGCAAGACACTTACTTTTTGTTTGTGTAAAACGCCTGCGAGTCTTGCCCGGCGCATTACGCCAGCGGCTTTACAACTATCGGCGTCTGCGCGTTTTTTTATGGTTCTATTACTTTTTGCGTTTCACCAACCTCAGCAATCACTCCCAGAGCACAGCCCCTGTAAATCATACTAAAAATACAAAAAACGCCTGCTGTTGAGGCAGACGCTGCAAAACAATAAAAACCTCCTTTATTCAAATAATAGAAATAACAACTCATCTTTAAACGGTTTTAAGTATTTTTCTGTAAAATATATACTTGTAAGTTTTTTATAGATTATATAAAAAAACTGCCTTTTCAGACAGTTTTCTTACCATACGCAATAATACTCTCAATATTAAATTGGAAATAATTCGCAATCAAAAATCGCTATTATATCCTTCCATGCATCCAACTGGCAATTTCATCAGCTTTGCTTTGAGAAACTATCCCTTTATCAATATAACTTCTTAAAATTGCCACTAAGCTTGAGAAATCATTTTCCGTAAATTTCCTGTGAGCCTCAATAGCATACACTTCATCACAAAAAACCTTGCCTATCGCTTCATCAGATTGCCCAGAATCAAATAGTCTAATCAGATCATTTACCCATCCCTGAGCAATTTCACTTCTGCCAGTAGAGGTGATCCCTCCTCCGCTACCATCCACAGCATCTCTGTGGATAGCATAATCAAGCGCATAAGTCATAGAATCGCGATAAGTAACTCCGTGGCTATGCAAAAATACTGAGCCACGGATAACAGCGCCTGGAATAACATGTTCCCATTCTCCTCTGCTATCCAATAAATCGCTGGCAGAACCTCCCTCCTTATAAATTTTTACACGACCACACCTTTCACCATGGTCACAATTTGGATCAGTACAAATAATACACATAACCAATACCTCCTTATATTTTAATCTGATTTTAGAATAACATTAACCTGATTTACAATGGTGGAAAATGCCGCCTTCCGCAAAATAATAATTTAAATACTCAGACAAAAAAAGAGCAAACCAAAATGGTTTGCTCTTTTTTATGATAAACTTGCTGTCTGCCGGACTTATTTTTCTTCTATGCCCTTCAGCATTTTTATGACCCGCACAACTTCGTCGATCGTGATCTCGCTGTGCTTTTTTTCGTCGTTTTTTTCTGCGCCTCTGACCAGATAATCCAAGCTTACCTGCAGGATATCACAGACCCGGCACAGCATCTGCAAAGTGATCCCGCTGCGGCCATGCTCGATATTACTCAGGTGTGTCTGCGAAATACCCAGTTTAGAGGCGCATTCAGTCTGTGAAACCGCCAGCTTCAGCCGCATGATCCTGATCCTGGTGCCGATCTCTTTATAATCGATGCTGTTATCAAATGCTTTTCTGCCCATCTGCTATTCAGCTTTCGCTGTGTCTTCAGCCAAAATCTGTTCTACACGATAGGAAACGGTTTTCTGTCTGGCGGCTGCAGCCTGGGCAGCCAGCTCCTGCTCGCGTTGTTTGTCTTCTATCACTTTACGGACTTTTGATTCCGAGCTTCTGCCAAAGCGGAAGGTCGCGCCGACATTAGCTGCCTTCTCACTGCCGCTGATCGAAAAACCTACGCTCAAAAGGACATCTTTATTAGGGTTGTGGAACAGACCTGCCGCAATAGCGCTTTCACCGCTGTAAGTACCTGCCGCCATCGAGAATTGAGTCGGGGCATCCGGGTCATATTCCAGCGGATGCAGGCCGGCCATGGCGACTGCCAAAGCTCCGACTTTATCAATGCGTCCGTCCAGCTCGTCGATGCGGTTGCTTAAGCCATCGATCCGCCCGTCTAAACGCTGTACTTCCTGGATGCGTTCTGTCCGTTCGGTAGTGATTGCCTGCGTATTTTTTTCGATATTTTCTTTATTGGTCACGATATCGCTGGTATTTTTTTCTACAGCCTCTTTGCTGGCAATGCCTTCAGCAACCGTGATATCTTCACCAGCTTCGTTTTTCAAATGCAGCTTACCTGTTTCAGCATCATAAACAGCGTCAGCCACATCTGCTTCTTTACGCAGTTCAGCTTCTTCTTTTACTTTATTATCCACATAATCAGTCCCGGCAACCTTAATATCTACCTTTTCCTTATCATTGGTAATGATGTTCTCACCGTCAAAATTATGTTCTTTCTTTTCTGCTGTGATCGTTACTGTTCCATCATCATTTTTATTATATGATATTGTGGTTTCATTATCGACATAGGTATCTTCGTCAGTTGCCAGGTCTTCGTAAAACTGCTCTTTCGAACCTTCATAACCACCGGCAACAGCACTTTCATAAGCGCTTTCGCCATCCTTACCGTCTACGCCGTCCTTACCAGCAGCGCCCTGCTCTCCTCTATCGCCTTTATCACCTTTATCACCTTTATCGCCCTTTTCGCCCTGCTCGCCTTTATCGCCTTTATCACCCTTTTCGCCTTTCAATTCTCCGTTCTCGATTTTATCATTGACATCCTTAACTGCATCAGCCAATTTTTTATCATTTTCTACCAATTTATCTTTTATTTCCGCAATCTGCCCTACTGTCAAGTCACCGGCACTCTCACCGCAATCAGCATCGTTCCAATGCCCGCCCAAACCAAAATCTTTGTGTAATATTTCCGGGTCATCTATTTTGACACCACCTATGGTCTCAGTCTTATTCGTCGGTATCCTAGAATCACTCTGGATAATGAACCCTTTGCCTGCAGCCGCATAGCCTTTTAAACAAAAGTCCCCCCCATATGTACTCCGCCCATTATCAGGCTCAAAACGACCGCCTTTGCTAAAACCTTATTCATCCTTTTCATATTCTTTTACCCCCTTGAGATTTATTTAGCATCTTTCTAAAACATGCTAAATTTCACCGTATTTATTCAACATCCAGCAAAAAAATCCTGCTCTCTTTTTGCATATTTAAGCAATTACAAGGGATAAATTAGCCATTTTATGTATATTAATATCATATTTTATAATATAAATTCATTTTATTTCTTCATCTGCCAGCATTTATATTTTTTATGTTTATTTCTTATTTATATTATTTTCGATTATTTGCTTTTATTTCCTAACTTGCGAAATCAGAAAAAATTTTTATACATTTTACTTTTTTAAATGCCAACTCAACAGCAAACAGTATTCTTATTACAAATATAACAACTTTCAGCACACTCTGGCCGCCGTACCCGAACCGCAGCTGTCAAATAAAAATAAGACCGGAAAATCCGGTCTTATTTTACTGTCCGCTTCTTGCTCAAAACACAGTATATTTTATTTCTTTTTCAATAACAGTGCCTGTTTCAGGGTTGAATTTCATTTCGCCCCGTACCTCCGGCGTGTAAAAATCTGCTTCATATTCATAAAGCCCGTCACCGCGGTCTAATTCTACTTTAGTAAAAACAGCATTCGGAAATTCCTTACGGACCAGATTTTGCACATCATTTACTGAAAGGACGATTTTATGGCTGCCTAAAGCGGTCTGCGCTTCCATTTTAAACTCTCTTACCTTGCCGCCGTTTCTTAAAACCTCAATTTCATAGGCGGTATTGGTTTTATTATCATAGAATTTAACGTCATAATGAGGCACGAATTCAAAGCTTTCGTCATTAGTCACCAGATGTGTGCTGCCTGCCGGTACCCATTGAGCAGCAATACTGCGCGCCTGTTCCGCATTGATGAGTTCGGCAGCTAAAGCTGTAACTGTGATCGCCAAGGTGCAGAGAGCTGCTGCCAGCATCGCTATAGATTTTCTTTTCATATCCTTTACCTCCTTAACGGCCGTTACGTCGCCGGCCTTTGCTTTGTCTTTATTTTATAACGCCAAGATTAAAACCAGATTAAAAGCCGCATTACCTGTCAAGGCCTGCTGCGGCTGCCTTTTGAACCTAAAACATATAAACAGCTCCACTCTGTTCAAAAGATGATTTCCAGTAAATTTTTTTGAAATTTTAAAGCTGTTTCATTGTTTTTTGTTGACTGCTTTTATGCAGATCATCAGCCGTGCTGTGCTGCTCCTATCCTCAGAATAAAACCCCTGTCTGCTTAGCAGACAGGGGTTTTGCTGTTAGTTTACTTTTGCTTTCAGTTCTTCTATTTCCCGGCTTTGTTCTTCCAGCTTAGCCAGCAGCAGTTTGATTTTTTCATCCTGCGCTGCCAAAGAGCTGTCTACCTCTTTACGGGTATAAACTATATCTCGTGCTTCTGCCTTACGGTCTCTAGAGCGATCCAGCGCAAAGTTGACGCCGAAGTTGCCCATTTTGCTGCCGCCTTCAGAAACACCCAGTCCCAGTGAGAACATTACTTTTTCATTAGGTGCGTAGAAGCCGCCGACTGCTAATGCGCTTTTACCGCCGTAACCGCCGTAAGCCATGGCCAGCTCGCCCTTGTTACCGTCCTGGAAGCGCGGATGCAGCCCTGCCATCGCTGCTGACAGCGCGCCGACCGTATCGATCTCGTCACCCAGCTTATTGATATCTCTGTGGATATTGCCTATATCCTGCTGTACTGCATACAGCTGACTGCCGTTGATGGCGTCCATCGAGGTGGCGCTGACTTCGCCCGCCGCTACATTGCCGATCGTGGTGCCATTGCTGCCTTCCAGCGTGATTTTGTTTTTATTGATAGTGCCGCCGCTGTCCACATCGTATTTGATAGCGCTGTCAGAAACAGTTTTAAGCTGGTCTTCGGTCGCCGCCTGGCCGCTGGTGATATTCTCTGCGTCCCAGGCAGTATTGGTCAGACCGCCAATCGTGCCTGCACCGCCGTCGATAGTGACTTTATTGGCGCCGCTGCCGATCTCGACTACTTCATTCAGCTTCAGCTCGTGATCGATGCCGCCGCTGTCATTAGTGGTTTTTGTGACGATAAAGTTACTGTCGCCTGTCGATACCGAGCTTTGCTGCGCGGCCAGCTCGACTGCTTCCGCCGCCGTATCGTAGATCGCTTTCAGCTGGTCTTCCGTTGCCGCCTGCCCGCTGGTGATATTATCCGGGTCCCAGGTAGTATTGGTCAGGCCGTTGATCGTGCCTGCATCATCTTTATTGATCGTCACGCCGCCGGCAGTTATCGAACCGTCGCTGCCGTCGATGACCACATTTCCGTTACCGACTTCGATCTTACCATCGCCGGTGCCGTCTACTTTGACGCCCGTACCGATCTCCAGCTCATCAGCCAGCTTCACTTCGTAGTCGGTGCCGCCGCTGCTGTTGGTAGTTGACGTAACAACGACATTGCTGTCGCCTGCCGAAACAGTAGCCTGCTCGGCCGCTTTCTGCGCTACTTCATACAGCTGGCTACCGTTGACGGCATCGGTAGAAGTGGCGCTGACCTGCCCTGCCGCTACGTTTTGGATCTGACGGGTCGCCCCGGAGCTGCCTACGCTGACAACTCCCACAACATCGCTGACACCGGCCCATTTAGTATAACTGCTGTTGCCCGTAACGCTGTTGATCGCCGTCGCTGTAGAATTATTTCCCAAAGCTACACTGTCTTTTAAGCTGATACTGATATTATTTCCCAGCGCCGCCGAATTTTCTGCACCGGAGCTGATCGTATTGTTATTGCCGATAGCAGTGCTGTTTTCAGCGGCAACTTCATTAGCAGTGCCGACTGCGGTACTGCTGCTGCCGGAAACAGTATTTCCCGTTCCGAAAACATTGCTCTTGGAACCGCTGGCAATATTATTATAGCCAAAAGCATTGGCATTATCGCCGCTGGCAGTATTGCTGAAACCAAAAGCGCTAGACGCCAGGCCGCCTGCAGTATTACCGTAACCAAAAGCACTGGCATTTTCATTCGTAGCCGTATTATTATAGCCGATCGTACTGGAACCTACGCCGCCTGCTGTATTATTGTAGCCAACTGCACTGGCAGCCAGAGCATTAGCATTATTGCCATAGCCGACAGCGCTGGCATTCTCACTGGCCGCTTTATTCCTGAAACCAACTGCGCTGGACGCCAGGCCGCTTGCCTCATTGCTATAGCCAAAAGCACTGGCATAGTCCACTTTAGCAACATTGCTGAAACCAAAAGCACTGGACGCTACACCGCCGGCATTATTGCCATAACCGACAGCGCTGGCATTTTCATTGGCCGCTTTATTCCTGAAACCGAGCGCGCTGGACGCCAGGCCGCTCGCCTCGTTGACATAACCAAAAGCGCTGGCATTTTCGGCGCTGGCAGTATTGCTCCAGCCAAAAGCACTGGATGCCAGGCCCCCGGCAGTATTGAAATAACCAAAAGCACTGCTGGAATTAGCGGAAGCTGTATTATTGACACCGGCAACAGTGGAATCAGAAGCACTGCCACTGGAAAAAACGGGCGCCGCCTGCACATTACTCGCATACAGGCCTGAAAAAATAAAGACACCGCTGCTTAAAAAAATCATAATTTTTTTCTCTAACTGAACTTTTCGGGATTTAGACAATTCCCCACCTCTTTTCCTTAAATAGTTACTTGCTTTGTATAGTATGCTGAAACAATAAATCTGCCCCGCATCTATTTTTTATAAAGCTGTTCTGTTTTTTAGGCTGACCTCTGCTTTCTCCATCGCCTTTTCATTCGTAATAATTTAAGTAATTTTAGTTTAATTAATTTATAAACCTTAATACTTAATATTATTTATATGGATTATTTTTGCCATATTAACATATTTTCTTTGTACCTTGCAAGATATTTTTATTACAATTAAGCACTTTTTTATAATTCTTATAATTCTTATAATTTTTATAACTGTTACATTTAAAATTTCAAAAAATGATCCCTTATCTGCCGCTGTGGCAAAGGGATCATTTTTTGAAATCAGATGAGCAGCAGCAAGCTTTCTGCTGAAAATATCGCTGCTGCTTTCTATTTAAATGCTGTAAAACGGGAAAAACTGTACTGTTACTGCTGTTGTTCGCCTATGGGCTGAAAGGAAAACGCCCCTAGATCGTTCTGCTTATCGAAAACGAATATAAACAGCAGAGCTTTCTCCTTACTGTATTTAGCCAGATAAGCCAGGCGGTCGCCGTCAGCATACCGCTGATAGGCCAGGAACCTGTTTTCGCGCTGCTCGCCGTAGCTGCGGCGCAGATTATTTTTCACACTGCCGAAAGTTTTTTCATCCAGCTCTGTTTGCAGCTTCGCTGACATCAGCTGGCGTATGCCGGCATATTCCATCCCGTTCTGACCGTTTAAGGCGGCAAATACCTTAACTACTGCCTGCTGCTGTTTGTTCAGGTCAGCGCCATCGCTGGCCAGGCAAACGCTGGTCATCGCCAGACTTATGACCAGACATAGGATAAAGCTCCAGATCTTTTTCATACTTACTGCTCCTCTGCTCAGAAAGTTTGCCCCAGCCTTGCAGGCCGGGGCAAGTATAGTATTTTCTGTATTTACTTTTCTACCTGTGCTCGCAGGTATTCGATTTCACGGCTTTGTTTTTCCATTTCTCTGCTTTGTTCTTCGACCTTGGCCAGCAGCAGCTGGATCTTTTCATCCTGCGCCGCTAAAGAATTATCTACTTCCTTACGGGTATAGATGATATCTCTCGGTTCTGCCTTGCGGTCTCTAGAGCGGTCCAGTGCAAAATTGACGCCGAAGTTGCCCATTTTACTGCCGCCTTCAGAAACACCCAGTCCCAGTGAGAACATTACTTTTTCATTAGGGGCGTAGAAGCCGCCGACTGCTAATGCGCTTTTACCGCCGTAACCGCCGTAAGCCATGGCCAGCTCGCCCTTGTTACCGTCCTGGAAGCGCGGATGCAGCCCTGCCATCGCTGCTGACAGCGCGCCGACCGTATCGATCTCATCACCCAGCTTGGTGATATCCTGATTGATATTATTGATGTCCTGCTTGACCTGATACAGCTGGCTGCCATTGACGGCGTCCATCGAAGTAGCGCTGACTTCGCCTGCCGCTACATTGCCGATCGTAGTGCCGCTGCTGCCTTCCAGCGTGATTTTACCGGTGTTGATATTACCGCCGCTGTCCACGTCATATTTGACTGCGGTATCATAAACGGTTTTCAGCTGATCTTCCGACGCAGCCTGCCCGGAAACGTAATTATCTGCGTCCCAGGTAGTATTGGTCAGACCGCCGATTGTGCCGGAACCGCCGTCGATAGTGATCTTATCGGCAGTTATCATGCCGTTGGTGCCGTTCATATTGATATTACCGGTGCTGACAGTGCCATTTGTACCGTCGATAGTGACTTTATTGGCACCGCTGCCGATCTCAACGACATCATTCAATTTCAGTTCGTGATGGTCGCCGCCGTCAGCGTTAGTGCTTTTTTCGATCAGGATATTGTTGTCGACAGCTTCCATAGTTGTATGCTTAGCTGCCAGCTCGGCCGCTTCCGCAGCTTTATCGTGGATCGCTTTCAGCTGGTCTTCGGTCGCAGCCTGCCCGGATACATAATTGTCCGGGTCCCAGGTAGTATTGGTCAGGCCGTTG
>OGDP01001966.1_pt1 | contig 11597 bp, 8 predicted proteins | sample 1570441 | NCBI WGS metagenome assembly OGDP01 (sample SAMEA2581961, study PRJEB24529) | metagenome | biome: Human gut stool | place: China | collected 2011
AACCTTATCCATATCCAGCGCGGCTTGACGACCAGCAGCACCGCCGTTTTCGTTCCCTTTACGGTGCAAGAGCTGTTCCAAAGCGGCGAAGCATTGTATTACGGCTTAAACGCCCTTTCCAACAACATGATTTTGTGCGACCGAAAGAAGCTGAAAAATCCCAACGGCTTGATACTCGGCACACCGGGCAGCGGCAAAAGTTTTTCTGCAAAACGCGAAATCACAAACGCTTTTCTTATCACGTCCGACGACATTATCATTTGCGACCCCGAAGCCGAATATTACCCCCTTGTCGGACGTTTGAAAGGACAGGTTATCAAGGTTTCGCAGAACAGCACGCAGTACATTAACCCTATGGATATTAACCTCAATTACAGCGAGGGCGACACGCCCATAGCCTTAAAGAGCGATTTTATCCTTTCCTTTTGTGAGTTGATTATGGGAGGTAAAAACGGGCTGGAAGCTGTCGAAAAGACCTTGATTGACCGCGCCGTTATCAGCGTGTACCGCAACTACCTTGCAGACCCGAAGCCAGAGAATATGCCGATTTTGGGCGACCTCTACAATGAAATCAAGAAGCAGCCGGAAAAGGAAGCGCAGCGTATCGCGTCGGCATTGGAACTCTATGTAAACGGCAGCTTGAATGTGTTTAACCATAGGACAAACGTTGATATTCATAACCGCCTTGTCTGCTTTGATATTAAAGAACTCGGCACCCAGCTACGAAAACTCGGTATGCTCATTGTCCAAGACCAAGTATGGAACAGAGTTACCATAAACCGCAGCGAGGGCAAGGCGACGCGGTACTACATCGACGAGTTTCATTTGCTGCTCAAAGAGGAACAGACCGCAGCGTACAGCGTTGAGATTTGGAAGCGTTTTCGCAAATGGGGCGGTATTCCGACAGGTATCACCCAAAACGTGAAAGATTTGTTGTCGTCCCGCGAGGTGGAGAACATCTTTGAAAACTCGGATTTTGTGTATATGCTCAACCAAGCACAGGGCGACAGGGAAATCCTTGCAAAGCAGCTTAACATTTCGCAGCAGCAAATGACCTATGTAACCCATTCCGACGCGGGCGAGGGGCTTATCTTCTACGGCAACGTGATTTTGCCGTTTATTGACCGTTTCCCGAAAGATACGGAACTCTACCGCGTGATGACGACCAAGCCCGGCGAGGTGTCAGCATGAAGATAGAAACGGATAAAATCTATTGCGGCGACAGCTTGCAGGTGCTTCAAACCTTGCCGGATAACTGTATGGATTGTTGCGTAACGTCCCCGCCCTACTATGCTTTGCGCGATTACGGCACAGACGGGCAGATCGGACGGGAAGCAACGCCGGAGGAATATGTTTCCCGCATTACAGCGGTTTTCCATGAGGTAAAGCGGGTGCTTACGCCGGAGGGTACTTGTTGGCTGAATATCGCGGACACTTATTGCGGCACAGGCAGCAAAGCCGACCACCAAGACCCGAAATATCCCAAAGGCAGGAACGGGCAGCAAGTGGCGGTAAACCACCGCGCCCCCGGCTGCAAGCCGAAAGACCTAATCGGTATTCCGTGGCTTGTAGCCCTTGCCTTGCGGGGCGACGGTTGGTATTTGCGCAGTTCTATCATTTGGCACAAGGGAAACGCCATGCCGGAAAGCACGCGGGACAGACCGACGCGCTGCTATGAATATGTGTTTCTGCTTACCAAGTCAAAGAAGTATTACTACAATTGGCAAGCAGTAGCCGAGCCGATAGCCCCCACAACGGCGGTACGGCTGAAAAGCGGAGTTGGGAAAGGCAACAAATATGCCGCTACCGTTCCGGGGCAAAACCAGCCGCAGAAAATCAACCGCCCCCGCGAAAAGGGCGCATACGCCGACGAGTTGATTTGTCCCGTCCGCAGCCGTCGCAACGTTTGGCAGATCAACACAGCTTCCTATCGCGGCGGGCATTTTGCAGCGTTCCCGCCCAAACTTGCGGAAACGTGCATTTTGGCGGGCTGTCCTGTCGGCGGGATTGTGCTTGACCCGTTTTTAGGCAGCGGCACGACCGCAGCGGCGGCAAAAAGCCTTTCCCGCCGCTATGTGGGTATAGAGATCAACCCCGAATACTGCACCCTTGCAAAACAGCGTATTGGAGGTGATGAACATTGAGCAAGGAATTAAAAGCCCCCGACAAGGTAACGCAGAAAATGACCCGCGACGGGGCGGTTGCGGAAAACCTCACGACGGGCGAAACAACGAGTATCAGCGAAAGACCGCCGGAGGAAAACTATTCAGCCCCCGTAGCGGGAGCAGCGGAAAAAGCCACCCAACGTATTGGCACAGAGGTTAGCCGCCACTTTGAAAAGGGCGCGGAGAAAAAGACCCTTGACGCAGCACAGCTTAAAACCCATACGTCCCGCTTGCAGTTTTCCGAAGCGGAACGGGCAACGCCGGACCTGCAAAAGGCAATCAAAAAATCCGATACGGCGGCTGACCGTTTAGACAAAGCGCGGGCAGCTATCCCCAAACAGACCAAAATCACAAAAGAGCGCGTTTTTGACGAAGCGAAAGGCAAGGCAAAGACGCGCCTTTCCTTTGAAAAGACGGATAAGCCCCCAAACGGCAAGTTGCGTCATAACCCGTTATCCCGTCCGGCGCAGGAGTTAAACAGCACCGTACATGGGAAAATCTACGAGGTAGAGAAAGAAAACGTTGGTGTGGAAAGTGGACACCGGGTAGAACTTGCCGGAGAGAAAGCGGGCGGCATGACGACGCGGGCGGTAAAACGCGGCATACGCAGCCATAAGCTGAAGCCCTACCGGGCAGCGGCGGCAGCCGAGAGAAAGGCGGTAAAGGCAAACGCCGATTTCCTCTACCAAAAGGCGCTGCATGATAACCCCGCCCTTGCGCACTCCAACCCGATTTCCCGTTTTTGGCAAAAACAGCGCATTAAAAAGCAGTATGCAAAGGCGTTGAAAACGGGCGGCAAGGTGAAAAAGACCGCCGAAGCCACCGCAAAGGCGGCGAAGAAAACGGCGCAGGAAACCAAACGGGCGACGTTCTTTGTCGTCCGGCACTGGAAAGGCTGCTTGCTTGTGGGCGGGATTGCCTTTATCGTGCTTCTGTTTTTCGGCGGCTTGTCCTCTTGTTCCCTGTTCGGCGGCAACAGCGGCAGCGGCTTGATTGCGTCGTCCTATCTCTCCGAGGACGCGGATATTACAGGCGCAGAAAGCGCGTATGTCGCTATGGAAGCCGAGTTACAGGATATGCTGGATAACATCGAAAGCGAATACCCCGGCTATGACGAATACCGGGTAACGGCTGACGAGATCGAGCATGACCCGTATGTGCTAATCTCTATCCTCTCCGCTTGGCATGAGGGCGTGTTTACTCTCGATGAAGCGCAAAGCACCCTTGAAATGCTCTTTGATAAACAGTATATCTTGACGGTTACGGAGGAAGTCGAGGTACGCTACCGCACCGAAACGCGGACGGACAGCGAGGGCAACGAATACGACGTTGAAGTTCCCTACAACTATTACATTCTCCATGTGGATTTGGAAAACTTCAACCTTTCCCATGTCCCCGTCTACATCATGGGCGAGGAACAGCTATCCATGTACGCTATGTATATGTCGTCGCTGGGAAACCGCCCCGATTTGTTCCCGTCGTCCGGCTATGTGTCTAAATACTATGAAAACCCGCCCGCCGATTATGAAGTACCCGCCTATCTGGAAGATGAACAGTTTGCGCGGCTCATTGAGGAAGCGGAAAAGTATGTCGGTTTTCCTTATGTGTGGGGCGGCAGCAGCCCGGAAACCTCTTTTGATTGCAGCGGTTTTGTTAGCTATGTGCTGACGAACAGCGGCTTATACAATACGGGCAGACTTGGGGCGCAAGGGCTTTACAACATTTCAACCCGCGTTTCCAACCCGCAGCCGGGGGATTTGGTTTTCTTTACGGGTACATATGACACACCGGGGGTATCTCATGTGGGTATCTACGTTGGCGAGGACGGGGACGGAAGCCCCGTCATGCTGCATTGTGGCGACCCGATACAATACGCAAAACTTGATACAAGCTATTGGCAATCCCATTTTTACGCCTATGGGCGGCTACATTACAACTGACTTTGAAAGGAGTTTATTTCTATGGCAAACACGAAACTTGACCGTATCGAAAGGGATATTGAGAAAACGAGGGCGAAAGTCCTTGAATACCAAAAAAGGCTGAAAGACCTTGAAGCGCAGAAAATCGAGGAAGAAAACGCGCAGATCGTTCAAATGGTGAAAGCGGTACACCTTGACGGGGCGCAGCTTGCCGCGTTCCTCTCCGCCTATGCCAACGGCGAAATCATTTTGCCGCAGCCGGACACAGACTATACCGACAAACAGGAGGAAACCGAAGATGAAGCATAAAAAACTGTTCCGCAGCGTTACCGCTTTGCTTGCCGCCCTTGTACTCATGGGCGGCTTTTCTGTTACCGCTTTTGCGGGCGGCGGTGATGTGAGCGACGAGCCGCCTACCCCCGTAACCGAAACCGAGCCGGAAGAAACGACGGGCGGCTATGAGCCGCAGCCCTTAACGCCGGAGGGCAACATGAGCCTTGTGGACGACATAAAGGGCGAAGCGTCCGGCGATAAGCAGTTTATTACCGTCGTTACGAAAAACGGAAACTATTTTTACATCATCATTGACCGCGCCGAGGACGGAGAAAACACCGTCCATTTCCTTAACCAAGTGGACGAAGCCGATTTAACCGCCCTTATGGAGGACGGGCAGACCGAAGCCCCCGTTTGTAGCTGTACTGAAAAATGCGTTGCCGGAAGCGTCAATACCGCTTGCCCCGTTTGCAGCGTCAACATGGGCGAGTGCGCAGGTGTGGAAGCCGAGCCGGAGCCGGAAGAAACCGAGCAGCCGCCGGAAGAAGAAAAAGGCGGCGGCATGGGTATTCTGCTTGTCGTGCTGCTTGTTGCCGCAGCGGGCGGCGGCGCGTTCTACTACTTTAAGATTTTGAAGCCCAAAAAGGACGCGGCGAAAGGCAGCAGCGGCCTTGACGACCTTGATTTTGACGAGGACGACGAGGAAACGGAAGTAGTCGAAACCGAACAGACCGAGCAGGAGGACGATAATCTATGAAATTGGTAATTGCAGAAAAACCAAGCGTCGGGGCGGCGATTGCCGCCGTTATGGGCGCGAATGAAAAGCGCAGCGGATATTTTGAGGGCGGCGGCTACCTTGTGTCGTGGTGTATCGGGCATTTGATTAGCCTTGCAGACGCGGCGACCTACAACGAGCAGTACCGTAAATGGAAGTACGACGATCTCCCCATTGTCCCGCAGGAGTGGCAGTTTTCCGTTGCCAGCGGCAAAGAGCAGCAGTTTTCTATCCTCAAAGACCTTATGCACCGCAGCGACGTTACCGAGATTGTCAACGCTTGCGACAGCGGACGCGAGGGGGAACTCATTTTCCGCTTTGTCTATGAACAGGCAAATTGCAAAAAGCCCTTTTCCCGCCTTTGGATTAGCAGCATGGAAGAAAGCGCAATCCGCGAGGGCTTTTCAAACCTCAAAGACGGGCGCGGCTATGACAACCTCTATCAATCCGCGCTTTGCAGAGCAAAGGCCGATTGGCTCATTGGCATTAACGCGACCCGCCTTTTCTCTATCCTCTACCATAAAACATTGAATGTCGGCAGAGTGCAAACGCCCACCCTTGCTATGCTGGTAAACCGCGACTATGCAATCAGCAGCTTTAAGAAAGAGAAATATCATGTCGTCCGGCTGGACGTTGGCGGCGTTGCCGCCCTTTCGGAACGGCAGGACGACGAAGCGGCGGCGCGGCAGATGAAAGCGGCTTGCGAGAAATCGCAGGCCGTTTGTACTTCCCTCAAAAAAGAGAAAAAGACCGCAGCCCCGCCGAAACTGTTTGATCTCACCGCCTTGCAGCGGGAAGCAAACCGTTTGTATGGGTTTACGGCGAAACAGACCCTTGACTATGCGCAAGCCCTTTATGAAAAACGGCTTTTGACCTATCCCCGCACCGACAGCAAATATATCACTTCCGATATGCAGGACAGCACAAAGGAACTCATTACCGGGCTTTGTTCGCTGCTTCCCTTTATGCGGGACGTGAAGCTGCAAGCAGACCTTACAAGGGTTTGCGACAACAGCAAAGTAACCGACCACCACGCTATTTTGCCGACAGCCGAGTTTTTGAAAACGGGCTTTTCTTCCCTTACCGACAGCGAAACAAAACTTATGACCCTTGTATGCGCGAAGCTGCTTTGCGCCGCAGCCGCGCCCTATGAATATGAAGCGGTTACGGCGGTTATCTCTTGCGGCGGTTATACCTTTACCGCAAAGGGAAAGACGACGCTTTGCGAGGGGTGGCGTGAGATTGAAAAGCTGTCCCGCGCCGCGTCCGAGGAACAGGACGAGGACGCAGAGCCGGAAACCGTTTTGCCGCCGCTTGCCGAGGGGCAGACCTTTGACAATCCGGCAGCGGAGATCTCCGAGTGTTACACGCAGCCCCCGAAAGCATATACCGAAGATACGCTTCTGTCCGCTATGGAGAACGCGGGCAAGGAAGAAACGCCGGAGGACGCAGAGCGCAAAGGGTTAGGCACTACCGCAACGCGGGCGGGTATCATTGAAAAACTCATTAGCGCGGGCTTTGCCGAGCGCAAGGGCAAAAAGCTAATCCCCACAAAGGACGGGTATAACCTTGCCGCTATCCTGCCCGAAGTCCTTACGTCCCCGCAGCTTACGGCAGAATGGGAAACCCGCCTTACCGGGATTGCCAAAGGCAGCGACAGCCCGGACGATTTCATGCGCAGCATTGAGGAAATGACAGCGGGGCTTGTCAAAACCTATTCCGCGATTTCCGAAGATAAAGCGAAGCTGTTTACCCCGCAGCGGGAAGCAATCGGCACTTGCCCCCGTTGCGGCGCGACGGTTTACGAGGGCAAGAAAAACTACTACTGTTCCGACAGGGCGTGCAGCTTTGTCATGTGGAAAAATGACTTGTTCTTTCAGCAGCGCAAAAAGACTTTCACAAAGGCGATTGCCGCCGCCCTTTTGAAAGACGGAAAGGTAAAAATCAAGGGTATGTACTCCACCAAAACGGGAAAGACCTTTGACGGGGTTGTGCTGCTTGCCGACACAGGCGGCAAGTATGTAAACTTCCGCGTCGAGCAGAACCGAAAATGATTAGGCTTGATGAAAAGCAGTATCGAGCCGTTAAGAAAATGACCCGCGCCGCGTGCGCCAACAACGATTGCGGGAACTGTCTGCTATTGGACGACGGGGAAACTTGCGTGTGTGTGCAGAGTATCAGCTATTCGCTGTTATGCCGTTATTTCCGCGAAGCGGTTTTACCCGCAGACAGGCAGCTTTGCGAACAGATCACCCGCAGCGGGGAAACCGATTTGAAGCGTTGCGCGGTATGCGGCAGCACGTTTGCGGCGGGCAGCAATCGGGCGAAATACTGTCCCGATTGTGCGGCAAAGATACGCCGCAGGCAGAAAGCGGAAAGTGAGAGAAACAGGCGTTTACGGATAAAAACAACTACATAGCAAGCACAGCAAGCGAGTACCCGTTTGCGAGAAATGCCCGCGCTGCTCTTGGAACGGCGCGGGCATTTTGCTTGTTGGGATAGTCCCAAACCCTTAAAAATCGAGAAAGGACGTGATGAAACAATATGCCGTATTCTTCATACGAGCATGACAAATTGGAAACCGCCGAAACCATGCGGATAGAACGCCGGATATATTTTGAAGCAAAGGACGGGGATATTGCCCCCTATGTTTCCTTGCCGCCGGAGCAGCTACACGCCATGCGCGAGGAAAGCGCGGCAGCGGAACAGGCGATTTTTAACGATCTCTCAAGCCGCGCCGCCGCATGGGAAGAACAGGCGGGAAGAACGCTTTTGCTGGATAAAACACTTGAATATGTGAGAACGCCGCACGTCCAGCACACCGCTAACGAGTGGCAGACCACCGAGCATAACCGCCATATTCGCAGCAACCGGGTATATCAGATGAATTACTACATTTACGAGAATACCCGCTACGACAAAGAAGCGCAGAAATCTATCCCGTATTCATGGACGCTTACATGGAGCGTGCGCACCAACAGCCCAAGCAGAACCCAAGCGAAGATTGCCGGACAAGATAGAAAGGTTTTCACCGACAAGGCGGCTATGGAAAAGTATCTGAATGGACGTATCAAAGCATACGACCGTCTGTTTACGGAAATCTCCCCACCTATCCCGCAGGAGTACGCCGAGCATTTCAAAGTAAACGGTATGCTTTTACCGGGCTATACCATTGAGGGCGAAGAACCCCCGCAGCAGCAACAGGCGGCAGCTATCCCCGAAAATACCGGGCAGGAAAAGGAGCGTGAACACATGAGCGAACAGTTTTCTATTATGATAGGCAACCGCAGCCGCTTTGACGCGGGCGACCCCGACGGTTATTGGCTGGATATGCCCGCCACAAAGGAGCAGCTTCACGAAGCCATGCAGAGCGTCGGCATTACCGCCGACAACCCGCAGGATTTTTCCATTCGCGGCTATTCCGACGACCCGGAGAAACATATTGCCTTGCCTTATGAAATGGTATGCGCCGCCGACGTGGACGAACTCAATTTTCTTGCGGCGCGGCTCGAACAGCTTGACCCCGCCGAGGTTGGCAAGCTGAACGCAGCTTTGCAGCAGAAAAACGGGCTTGCAAATATTGGACAGGTAATTGACTTCACCTACAACGTGGATTTTTACGTCCATATCCCCGAAGTACATAACTACCACGATTTGGGCGACTATTACTTAAATCAATCCGGCATGGTACAAATGCCCGAAGAATGGAAAGGCGGCATTGACCTTTCTACTTTTGGCAGGAACGCTGCCGCGCAGGAAAAAGGCGCGTTTACCGAGTACGGCTATATCGTGGAAAGCGGCGACGAGTGGGAACGGCAGTTTGAGGGGCGCGAAGTGCCGGAAGAATACCGCATTATGAGTTACCCGCAGCCGGAGCGCGGCGAACAGGACAAAGCCTATATGGACGCAGCCGAAACGCAGCAAGCAGACGCACAGGCCGCAGAGCCGCAGCAGCCCCGCCCCGTCGTCCCCATTATCCTTACTTCCGAAAAGCCCGCCGAAAAGGTAAAGGAGATCACCGCGCGTTTGGAACAGGGCGTACAGGCGATTTTTGACAGCGACCGCTACAAAGAGTTTCTAACCGCTATGTCAAAGTTCCATGATTATAGTTTGAATAACACTATCCTAATTGCTATGCAGGGCGGCAATTTGGTAATGGGCTTCCGTCAATGGGAAAAGGAGTTTGACCGCCATGTAAAGAAAGGCGAGAAAGGCATTAAAATCTTTGCCCCCGCGCCCTACAAGGTGAAAAAGCTGGTTGATAAAATCGACCCCGAAACGAGAAAGCCCATGCTTGACCGCGAGGGAAAAGTGGTAAAGGAAGAAAAGGAAATCACCGTCCCCGCCTTTAAGGTTATAACCGTCTTTGATATTTCGCAGACCGAGGGCAAGGAGTTTCCCGACCTTTCCGTTAAACCGCTGCTTGCCGATGTGGAGCAGTACGAGGATTTTTTCGCCGCCCTTGAAAAAGCGTCCCCCGTCCCGATTGCATTTGAGCAGATCACAAACGGCGCAAATGGGTATTTCAGTTTGACCGACAAGCGTATTGCAATCAAAGAGGGCGTGAGTGAATTACAGGCGGTAAAGACCGCCATTCACGAAATCGCCCATGCGAAGCTGCACGACGTAGACTTAAACGCCCCGCCGGAGCAGCAAAACCGCGTTGACCGCCATACCTGCGAGGTAGAAGCGGAAAGCGTCGCTTATACGGTTTGCCAGCATTTCGGCCTTGATACTTCCGATTACTCTTTCGGCTATGTGGCTGGTTGGAGCAGCGGCAAGGAAATGACCGAGTTAAAAGCGTCCCTTGAAACAATACAGACCACCGCAAAGGAACTCATTACCGAGATTGAGGGGCATTTTACCGAGTTGCAGCAGCAGCGGCAAGCCGAGCAGGAGCAGGGCGATACCTTTTCCATTTATCAGTTAAAGCGCGGGGACGAAACAAGGGACTTGCGCTTTGAGCCTTATGACCGTCTGCAAGCGGCTGGACTTACCATTGACCGGGTAAATTATGAACTCGTCTATACTGCACCGCTTACAAAGGATATGACGCTGGGCGACATTTGGGAAAGGTTTAATATCGACCACCCCGCCGACTTTAAGGGGCATAGCCTTTCCGTTTCCGACATTGTTGTGCTTCATCAGAACGACGAGGACACCGCCCACTATGTAGACAGTATCGGTTTTCAGCAAGTGCCGGAGTTTTTGCAGGAGCAGCAGACCCCCGTATTTGACAAGCTGCCGCCCGAACAGCAGCAAGCCTTGTCCGACACCGTACAAGACACTTTGCAAATGCTGGTTGACGCAGACAAGCGGATTTATGGCGACGTTACGGGCAAGACCCTTGAAGCAATCGCGGCGCAAGGATATTCCTACAAGGACGGGCAGCTTGAAAAGCAGCAGCCGGAAGCGACCCCCGACAGCCTTTTGACGGGTGAAACCGTTAGAACGCCGAGGGGCAATTTTCATATTACCGATATGAGCCGTGAACAGATCGAAGCGGCGGGATTTGGTTTTCACCATGCGTCGGAGGACGGGAAGTATCTCATTATGGGGAATGGCACACAGGCTTATGCCATAGCCGCCGAGCAGCCGCAGCGGGATAATCCCTTAAAGCACGTCGAGGACACCATAGAGCAGAACGACAACAATTTTGACGGGCTTATCAACAATACGCCGCAAACGCCCACCGTTGCAGATTTTGAGCAGCGGGCAAAGGCGGGGGAAGCGATTTCCGTTACCGACCTTGCAAAAGCGGTAAAAGCCGAGAAACGGGAACAGCCGCAGAAAAAACCGTCCATTTTGAAGAAGCTGGACGAATACAAGAAACAGGCGGCGCAGCAGCCGAAAGATAAACAGAAAGAGCATAAAAAGGATTTGGAGGTTTGATAGCATGAATACCCGCTTTACCATTGAGGAAGAAAACATTGTTGCGATCTACGCCGAGGACAGCCGGGAAACAACGCTTGAAAATATCCTTGCCGCCATGCCCTACATGGACGAGGATATGCGCCAGCTTGCCGCCGCAGCGGTGAACAAGCTGCAAGCCATGACGGACAGCGAGTTTTCCGAAAGGGAGTTTATCTTGACCGACGAGGAATAGCCCATAGAGAACAGGGGCGCGGTTGCCGATTTCCGGCACCGCGCCCCTGTTCTTTTTTTGTCCTTGCGTGGACAATTAGAAAGCCGTTTTTGCGGGTTTGAATATACTTTATCGTCTATGTCGTTTTCATGCGCTGGAAGCCGCAGAAACACAGGCGTTTTCAGCCCTTAACATTCCACTTGCCACCCCATGTTTTGCGCCTTATCGCTCCTGCTCCCGCGCCCTGCTTTGGGACGGGTAAAGAATACTATCGACGTTCTTTTTGACAACGCCGTATTCCTGCATTTGCTTCTTGGCTTGCCGATAATCCTCATACAATTTGCTTTTTCTGTCGTTTAAGCTGCTATACTCCTTGCGCA
>OGDP01001971.1_pt1 | contig 11568 bp, 10 predicted proteins | sample 1570441 | NCBI WGS metagenome assembly OGDP01 (sample SAMEA2581961, study PRJEB24529) | metagenome | biome: Human gut stool | place: China | collected 2011
GCCAGGTGCTGGCGGTCACGCATGACAATACTGCCCACATCACCGACACCAAGTCCGTCTACAAAGATTGCTCCTGTGTGTACTTTGTCTACCACTTTTGCAGACTCTGCATCCATCTCAATGACATCACCGGAACGAAGGACAAAAATATTTTCCTTCTCAATGCCCAGTTGTGCAGCAATCGAAGCCTGTGCTTTCAGATGGCGGTACTCACCATGTACCGGAATGGCATATTTCGGATGTACCAGGGAATAGATCAGCTTTAAGTCTTCCTGACATGCATGTCCGGAAACATGGGTATCCTGGCAGATCACCTTTGCACCCTTTGCAGAAAGCTCATTGATCACATTTGCTACTGCCTTCTCATTTCCAGGGATCGGAGTAGAACTTAATACTACCACATCACCAGGTACGATGGATACCTTCTTGTGGATGCTTGCTGCCATACGGGACAGTGCAGCCATGGACTCACCCTGGCTTCCTGTTGTGATCAGTACCGTAGACTCAGGCGGATAATTCTTTAACTGGTCAATATCGATCAGAGTGCCTTCCGGGATATTGATATAGCCTAACTCACTGGCAATATCAATGATCGTTACCATACTGCGGCCTTCTACTACTACCTTACGGCCATATTTATAAGCAGTATTTACTACCTGCTGTACACGGTCTACGTTAGACGCAAAAGTAGCTACGATAATACGGCGATTGGTATGTTCCGCAAAAATAGTATCAAAGGTCTTTCCTACGCTGCGCTCAGACATGGTAAATCCAGGTCTGGTAGCATTGGTACTGTCTGCCAGCATAGCAAGAACACCTTTTTTACCCAGCTCTGCAAAACGCTGCAGATCAATAGGATCACCAAAAACAGGTGTGTAGTCGATCTTAAAGTCACCTGTATGAAGAACAATACCAACCGGTGAGAAGATTGCAAGGGCGGAAGCGTCCTGGATACTGTGATTGGTCTTAATAAATTCTACGCGGAAGCATCCCAGATTAACAGACTGTCCATGCTTCATTACCTTACGCTTGGTAGTCTTTAACAGGTTATGCTCTTTTAATTTATGTTCAATTAAGGCAATGGTCAGCTTTGTACCATAGATCGGCACATTCACCTGCTGTAAAATATATGGCAGTGCGCCAATATGGTCCTCATGTCCATGAGTGATCACAAAACCCTTTACCTTATCAATATTCTGCTTTAAATAAGATACATCCGGGATCACCAGGTCAATACCTAACATATCATCTCCCGGGAATGCAAGACCGCAGTCTACAACAATAATGGAATCTTCATATTCAAATGCGGTAATGTTCATACCGATCTGCTCTAAACCGCCTAAAGGTATGATCTTTAATTTACTCTTTGCTTCTTTCTGGTTGTTTCTGGAAGGTTTTCTTACAGGTGCTTTTCTCTCTCCTGCTTCTTTTACAGCCGGAAGGGACCTTCTGTTTCCCTGCTGTCTTCCTCTTGCCTGAGCAGGTTTACGTCTTTCTTCTGTTTTCGGCTCTGCAGCTCCTGCGTTTTCTGTTCCTTCTTTTTCTTCCACTTTTACAGCTTTTGGCGCTCTTTGCCCACGTCTCGGTCTTCTGTACTGTGGTCTTCTGGCTGGTTTTGCCCCTTCTTCACGATTTTCGCCGTTACCATTTTCTTCTTTTTTTTCTGCACTGATCTCAGGTTTTACATTTTCATTCACGTTCTCTTCTAAACTCAAGCTGATTCCTCCTACATTATTTCTCTAATTCCACGTCTGCATCCTTTAATAACTCTTCAAAAATGCCCATAACTCCATCCAGTTCCCTGTCATCTTCCACGAACTCAAATAAAGCTTCACTGTCATTTTCACCGGATACATCCTTTAAAATATAACATTCTCCATCCTCATCCTCTGGCGCATCCGTTACCAGCAGATAATCTTTTCCATGGATCCTTGTTTCTTCCAATACGTAAAAATCTACAGATTCTCCTGAATCTGTTATCATCGTAATGCAGTCTTCTCTTTCATTCATTGGCTTATCCATTGTTCTCTCCGTCTTCTTTTTTCGTCATGGACAGATGATCTAAATATCCCTGAAGGATCATTGCTGCTGCGATCTGGTCTACCGACTCTTTTCTGTGTTCACGGCGGACACCGCTTTCCATAAGGACACGCTCTGCTGCTACAGTTGTAAGACGTTCGTCCCACAGCTCCACAGGAAGCCCTGTTCTACGCTCTAAAGCCGCTTTCAGTTCTTCTGACTTCTGTGCACGGTCTCCCACTGTATTATTCATATTTTTAGGATAACCAAGAACGAACTTTTCTACCCCATACTCTTTCGCCAGTGCTTCGATCCTGGCAAGGGTCTGACGCAGCTTGTTTTCATCCTTTCTGGTAATGGTCTCTACTGCCTGTGCAGTAATTCCCAGGGGATCGCACACTGCTACCCCTACTGTTTTTGAGCCATAATCAAGCCCCATGATCCTCATATTCAATTCCTCCGCGCACACTAAAACTAGTGTACCGCATTATTGATATTTCTCCAAACAGCTTACTCAACAATACAGTACACCAACAAACACAAAAACTGCGTTTGTGATCATCATTACAGAAAAAAATCAACGCCCATAAAAAGTCCCTAAACAGAGACTTTAATGGACGTTAAACCAGAGAGCATCCCACTCCCTGACCCTATTTTCCCGGCTGCCCTATTTTAAACGGGCGTCAATATATACCGCCATCAGTTCTTCCAGGATCTCATCTCTTTCCACCTTCATAATAAGGCTTCTGGCTCCCTTGTGGCTGGTAATATAGGTAGGATCCCCAGACATAATATAACCTACGATCTGATTTACAGGGTTATATCCTTTTTCTGTCAAGGCAATATACACCTGCTCCAGTACATCGCTTACTTCTACCTTTTTGTCCTGAACAGCCTGAAAATACTGTGTTTCTTTTATATTGCCCATATCATCACGTCCTTTACGTATTCTTATATATTCTACTCTATATTTTTCTATTCGGCAATAGTATTTTTTAACAGAAGTATATCGGAAGTCAGAAGATCTTTTGCTTCTGCCTCTAAAATAACACCGGAAGCAGCATGCATCTTCTCACATTCTTCCTTAGGAAGAGCTGCTTTCACATACTCTGGCGTATGTCCCACCAGATACTCTTTTCCATCTACTGTTATCATTTCCTCAAAAAGAACAGAAACCTTCTCACCAATAAATCCTTTTCTGAACTCCTCTGACATCTTCTGTTCCAAAGCTAATAAGCGGTCAGAACGGACTCCCTTGATCTGTTCCGGGATCTGATCCGGCATGGCTGCTGCCTTTGTACCGGCTCTTCTGGAATATTTAAACACATGCATCTCATAAAAATGCACTTTTTCCAGATACTTTTCCGTAATATCAAACTCTTCCTCTGTCTCTCCCGGAAAGCCTACGATCACATCCGTAGTAATAGCCGGGCGCTTAAAATATTTACGCAGGATCTCACACCGTCTTAAATAATCTTCTGTGGTATAATGACGGTTCATCCGTTTTAAAACGCTGTCACAGCCGCTCTGTAAAGACAGGTGGAAATGAGGACAGAACTTAGGAAGCTCTGCCAGACTTTTAGCAAACTCTTCTGTAATAATACGCGGCTCCAGTGATCCCAGGCGGATGCGCTCCAGGCCTTCAATCTCATGGACTTCACGGATCAGAGCCAGTAACTCCCTGTGGTTCCAGTCACCCTGGCTTACAGGATTTCCTTCCATATGCTCAATTCCATAAGAGCTTAAATGAATTCCTGTAAGAACCGCTTCTTTATATCCCTGTGCCACCAGTCCTGTGATCTCTTTCACTACATCTTCACGGCTTCTGCTGCGCACCCTGCCTCTGGCATAAGGGATGATGCAATAGCTGCAGAACTGATTACAGCCATCCTGGACCTTGATAAAAGCTCTTGTATGGTCAGAAGGCTGCTCTAAATGAAGGGCCTCATAATCACTGCCATGGGAAAGGTCCGTTACAAATACCTCTGCCTCCTCTTCCTCATGGACATTGCCTAAATATTCATCCAGAATATCTGCAAGCTCTGCCTTCTTATTGTTTCCAATTACAATATCCACGCTGGCATCTTTCTTCAACTCTTCCGATGCCACCTGCACATAACAGCCTGCTGCCACCACTACAGATTCCGGATTCAGCTTCTTTGCACGATGGAGCATCTGTCTTGATTTGCGGTCCGCAATATTGGTAACAGAACATGTATTGATAATATAAACATCCGCCTTCTCATCAAAAGGAACGATCTCATAACCTCTTTCCTTTAACTGCTGCTCCATGGCTTCTGTTTCATAAGCATTTACTTTGCACCCCAGATTGTGAAGGGCTGCTTTTGGCATAATATAACCTCCTGATTTTTCCAAATATTTACAATTATAACTTTTCCCGTTTCTTCCTGATTTTTCATACAATCTCACTATTGACTTTTATACCACTGACCTTTAGTATTAAAAGTAAGCAGTTTTATTCTGCAAAAATGATTTACATACCACACAAGGAGGGGCTTCCTATGAAAACAGTTAGAATTTCATTAAATTCCATTGATAAGGTTAAATCTTTCGTAAATGATTTAGCTAAGTTCGATGTTGATTTTGATCTGGTTTCCGGCAGATATGTCATCGACGCAAAATCTATTATGGGTATCTTCAGCCTGGATCTGTCCAAGCCGATCGATCTGAACATCCATGCAGAAAATGACGTAGACAGCATTCTTTCTACACTTTCTCCATACATCATCGACTGAGTTTAATGTTAAAGTTAGAAGGGAGCCGCGGGAATGCGGCTCTCTTTTTTTATACATCACTTCCCGCCCTACAGGGGCGGGGACTTTTAGCCAGAAATAACGTTGCAGGGGCCGCTTTCAATAAAGCGATTGTACGCATCCCGAGCGCAGCCGTACGTCCGTAACGGACGCAGTCCGGCACAGGCGAACTGACGCAAGCGAAGGCCAGCGAACAATGTTTTATAGAATGAAGAACCCCCTCGCAAATACTTCAGCCAGCAACCTTAAACCTCGCCGCGGCAAGCAATAACTTCCACTGTATCTAACGCAGTCTTCACCATCTCATCGATCTTCTCTTCCAGATGACGCTCAGAATTTCTGATCACCTTAAGATTTGGCTTGGTAACCGGGTGCTTTGCTACGAAAATCGTGCAGCAGTCCTCATATGGCTGGATGGAAGTCTCATAAGTACCGATCTTCTCAGAAACATCCACGATCTCCTGCTTGTCAAATCCAATCACCGGACGGAAAACAGGCATGGTGCACACTTCATTGGTAGAAGCCAGTGACTGTAACGTCTGGGAAGCCACCTGTCCGATACTCTCGCCTGTGATCAGTGCAATGGAACCGGTCTTTTCAGCGATCGCCTGTGCAATACGCATCATATACCGGCGCATAATGATAGTCAGCTCCTCATGAGGGCACTGCTCATAAATATAAAGCTGGATATCTGTAAAATTAACTACATGAAGATTGATCGGGCCGGAATAACGTGCTACCAGATTAGCCAGGTCAACTACCTTCTGCTTTGCTCTCTCACTGGTGTATGGCGGCGCATGAAAATAAACAGCGTCGATCTTAACACCTCGCTTTGCGATCATATAACCTGCAACCGGGCTGTCAATACCACCGGAAAGCAGCAGCATTGCCTGACCATTGGTACCGATAGGCATACCACCCGGTCCCGGGATCATCAGGGAGAACAGGTTTACCTTCTGACGAATCTCCACACGAAGGAGAACATCCGGATGATGTACATCTACCTTCATCTCTGGGAAAGCATCTAAGATTGCCTCACCCATATCACGGTTGATCTGCTCAGAACTTACAGGATACTGCTTATCTCCTCTTCTGGCATCTACCTTAAATGTGATATTCTTGTCCGGATATACCTGATCCATGTATTCTACTACATGCTTTTTCAGGTTCTCATAATCCTTATCGTCGATCTGCACCATTGGGCAGATATCTGCGATACCAAATACACGCTTTAACGCTTCAATGGTATCATCATAATCATACTCTCCTAAAGCCTTTACATAAATACGGCCGGATTCTTTTGTAACATCAAACTCACCGTCTACAGAGCTTAAGGCATAACGGATCTGACGGATCAGGGCATCTTCAAACATGTATCTGTTTTTGCCCTTTGTGCCAATCTCTGCATACTTGATCAAAAATGACTGGTACTGCATAATACTTCCTTTCTTTTGTTCTTTATACTTGACGTACTTCACTGCCTGCTGACGCAGGCGGTCGACTATTTGATAGTAAATCTCCTAAGCACCGGCAGAAGCTCCTTCAAAACATCCACTGCATAGTCGATCTCTTCTTTTTTATTAAACATTCCAAAACTAAATCTCAAAGTGGAATCCAATAATTCCTTCTTCACTCCAATTGCCTTTAAAGTACCGCTGATGGCCGGATGATTAGAAGAACATGCTGAACCGGAAGAAACATAGATACCTTTTTCTTCCAGTGCATGAAGAAGCACTTCACTTCTCACTCCCTCAAAACTTAAACTTACGATCTGAGGAGCGCCTTCTGCACCCTTTAAGCTGTTGACTGTAACACCTTCCAGTTCAGAGGCCCTATCGATCAGATAATCCTTCAAACCAGTAAGATACTCCATCTTGGCACTGTGGTCTGTATACATTTCTTTGGCTGCCACACCAAGACCTGCAATACCGGGAACATTTTCTGTACCGGAACGCATATCCTTCTGCTGGCCACCGCCGTAGATCAGCGGACGGATTTTTACCTTTTCATCTATATATAAGAAACCAATGCCTTTTGGACCATGGATCTTATGTCCGCTGACGCTTAACAGGTCAATACCCTGCTTTTTCGGGCGGATCACCAGTTTTCCATATGCCTGGATAGCATCTACGTGAAATACGATCTTCGGGTTCTTTCCATGTACCAGACGGGCGATCTCATCAATTGGCTCAATAGCACCGATCTCATTATTTACATACATAACAGACACTAAAATAGTATCCGGGCGGATAGACTGCTCCAGTTCTTCCAGTGAGATATGTCCGTTGTGGTCCACATGAAGATAAGTCACCTCAAAGCCTAAGGACTCCAGAAATGCCAGTGGCTGATAAACGGATGCATGCTCGATCCTGGTACTGATAATGTGCTTTCCCGCTCTCTGATTTGCCAGCGCTGTACCAATCAAAGCCATGTTATTGGACTCCGTACCGCCGGAAGTAAACAGGATCTCCTTATCTTTTACCTTTAAGGTCTTTGCAATATCGGCTGCAGCCTGACGGATGTAGTTTTCTGCTTCCATACCCTTTGTATGCTTGGCAGAGGGATTTCCGAAATCCTCCGTCAGGGTTTTTACCATAATATCCCGGACAGAGTCCAGTGCCTTTGTTGTGGCTGAATTGTCAAAATATGCTTCCATTAAAATGCTCCTTCCAGCTTCATCATCAGAAGAGCCAGTATGGCAGGTCCTGCTGTTTCCGTGCGCAGGATACGCTTTCCAAGACTGACAGGTTTTACTCCCATTTTCAGCGCAAGTTGGATCTCTTCCTCATCGAAACCGCCTTCCGGTCCGATAAACACTGCAACCTGCTGTCCCGGCGCCAAAGCTTCTAATACTGTCTTCGTCCCGTCCATTCCCTTTTCCAGTTCATAAGGGATCATGCGCAGATCAAATTTCTGCTCTTCTATATAGGAAAATGCTTCTTTTAAGCTCATCACAGGTCCCACCTGAGGGATATAACTGCGTTTGGACTGTTTGGCTGCACTTTCTGCGATTGCCTGCCAGCGGCGGATCTTCGCCTCTGCCTTCTTTGCATCCAGCTTCACTACTGCATTTCTGGTTGCAACCGGTATCACACCTGCAGCTCCCAGTTCTACTGCTTTCTGCAGGATCACTTCCATTTTATCTGATTTTGGCAATCCCTGAAAGAGCCAGATTCTGGAAGGAAGTTCCCTGCTGTCTGCATTTTCCGAAAGGATCACTAAAATTCCTTCTTCTGCTCCATACTCTTTTACCTGGCAGTTATAATCTTTTCCTGTGCCATCGCTGATCAGCACTTCTTCTCCCGGTTTCATGCGGAGCACATTTTTCATATGGTTTAAGTCCGTTCCAACGATCCTTACAATCCCTTCCTCAATACTGGAAGGATCTACAAAAAAATGATGCATCCCGAACTCCTATTTCTTTCTTGCAGTAACAGAGAGCCATTCTCCCTGATAAGTGATCTCTACAACTTCCAGTTCTTCACTGGCAGCAAATGCAGCCCGGACTGCTTCTTCCTTCAGGTTGATAATACCGGAAGTAATGAAATATCCACCTTTTTTCAGATGTACCGGGATCTCTTTTACCAGCATGATGATAACATCTGCTAAAATATTGGCAACTACAATATCATATTTCTCATATCCGGCCCAGGCCTGAACAGACTTGTCATCAATGATATTTCCCTGAAGTACATGGAAACGGTCACTGCTGATATCATTGGAAGCCAGGTTCTCACCAACTGCTGTAATGGCATTTTCATCCAGATCCGTTCCCCAGACTTCTTTTGCACCCAGCTTTAAAGCTGTGATACCTAAAATACCGCTTCCTGTTCCTACGTCCAAAATCTCACTTTCACTGTGTACATATTTTTCCAGCTGGCGGATGCAAAGCTGGGTAGTCTCATGCATACCGGTACCAAAAGCAGTTCCCGGGTCGATCTGTACTAACAGTTTATCCTTGTGTTCTTCCGGGACAGTCTCCCAGGTTGGCTTGATCAGGATATGATCTACTGTAAACGGCTTAAAATACTGCTTCCAGTTGTTGATCCAGTCCTTATCCTCTGTCTCAGATGCCTCAATAGTGCGCTGTCCCAGTTCTGTATAAGCAGCAAGCTCATCCAGTCCTTCATTGACACGGCGCAACATTTCCTCTACCTGATCATCATCATCCAGATAAAAGCTTACCTTTGCAACGCCTTCATCCGGCGGAAGCTCCGGAAGGATATCAATAAACATTCCTTTTGTCTCTTTTTCTGTAAGAGGCACATTGTCTTCTACTTCAATGCCCTCAATACCCACATCATCCAGCATGCTGCTTACAAGGTCAACTGCTTCTGTGGTAGTAGTCAGAGTGAATTTTTTCCACTTCATAATGCATTTCTCCTTTTAATTCCCCGTCAGAATTTTTATAAATAAGATCCCCAGTACCACCAGAACAACCGGACGGACGATCTTCTGGCCGTCATGAACTACCAGCCCTGAACCCAGGTAATTGCCTGCTACAGAACAGGCTGCTGCTGCCAGCCCCAGAGGATAATAAACATTTCCTGCTATAATAAATGTTACCAGTGCTGCTATATTGGACGAAAGATTGATGACCTTAGTCTGTGCAGACGCGCTGCGGGTATCCATTTTGGCTGCACCTGTAAATACAAGGAGCAGAAATGTTCCTGTACCCGGTCCGTAAAAACCATCATAACAGCCGATAAAGAAAGCTGCGATCACAGAGATCAGAAACATTTTCTTATAGGAAGCTGTTCCTGTTTTTTCATCTTCCCCCATGTGCTTATTTTTTAATACATGATAAGCTACAATAGGAAGGACAACGATCATCATATGCCGGATCACAGACTCTGATACCAGTAAAGACATTCTTGCTCCCAGAACAGAACCTGTCATGGCACAGACCGCCGATGCAATGGCCATTTTCATTTTCCCTTTTAAATAACCATGTTTTAAAAGTCTCACCGCAGAAATAGAAGTTCCTATGGTAGAACTCATTTTATTGGTTCCAAGAGCCAGATGGGCCGGAACCCCTGCGATCAGATATCCGGGGAGAGAAATAAGTCCCCCGCCTCCGGCAATGGAATCTACAAGACCTGCCAGAAATACCAACGGGCAGACGATCAGATATGCTGTCATGATCATTTCCTCTCTTTCGTATAAAATACGTTGCTGTTCCAGCAACGGAATTTGCCGTGGCTTCGCATTTAAATACGGCAAATTCTCGCAGCCACTACGTTATCGTACGGCACTTTCGGGTCCAAAAGTGCCTACCCACTACAATAACCAAAACAACTCATATCTTAGCACAGTTTAAATGCACTGGCAATAAAAGGCAGCTTATTTTTGCAATAAAACTGCCTTCTTCTGCATTATCTATATGAACGGATGAACCGGTAACTTATTTCATTCCCTGTTTTAGATCCAATATCCATTCAAATGAGTTCCTTGTTGCATTACACTCCATCACATCAGGATATCTTCTGGGAATGATAAAAAGCTGCCGGTTTTTACATATGATCCATTTTTAATTTTACCTTTACTCCTGTGCTTTTACAGCCCAGCGAAGCTTTGTGGACTTAGCCCTTCCGTTTTTCGCACATTCTTCTGCTGACGGACGGATCACATCCTGATTGATCTCACTGTAGATCCCGGCTTTCAAGCCTTCTTTAAAGGCTTTCTTTACCAGACGGTCCTCACCGGAATGGAAAGTAAGGATCGCAGCTCTTCCACCTGGTTTTAATGCACCTGGAAGTTTATCTAAAAATGCGTACAATACTTCAAATTCACTGTTGATATCAATACGCAATGCCTGGAAGGTTCGCTGGCAGGTTTTCTTAATTGTCTCTTTCTTTTCTTTTTCAGGAAGGAAATCAAGAGTTTTTTCGATTACCCGACGCAGTTTTGTGGTAGTATCAATATGATTTCCCCTGCGGATCTCATCGGTAATGGCTTTGGCGAGTTCCTCACAGTATGGTTCATCGGAATTTTCACAGAGCATTCCCGCAAGCTCTTCTCTGGAAATGGTATCCAGACGCCGGGCTGCACTGATGCCGGCTTCCTGATTCAGGCGCAGATCCAGAGGTCCGTCTGTTTTAAATGAGAAACCTCTTTTGGGGTTATCAATCTGCATGGAGGAAACGCCGAGGTCTGCCAGAATAAAGTCAAATCCTCCAACCTCTTTGGCAATCTCATCAATGGTGCAGAAATTCTGAAGCTTAATGGTCAGCATGTCTTCTCCAAACCCCTGCTCTTCCAGACGCTTCTTCGTCTTTGCCGATTCCTCCGGATCCACATCCGTGGCGTACATATGTCCCTGTCCCTTCAGACACTGAAGCATGGCTTTCGTGTGTCCACCATAACCAAGGGTTGCATCAAATCCCGTCTCTCCCGGCTGGATTTTCAGAAAATCCAGAATCTCATCCACCATAATGGAAATGTGCATGCCCGCCGGTGTATTTCCTTTCTTCATCACATGCTGCACCGTGTCCTGATACTTCTCCGGCTGCAGCTCCTTGTATTTTTCCTCGAATTTCTTCGGATATTTTCCTTTATAACGGACACGTCTTTTATGTGGTGTCTGGTTCTGGTTTTCCATAAAATCCCCTTTTTGTTTTTTATTCCTGTGTGATACCGGTTACTTCATAGCCGGCTTCTTTGATCACTTCGCGGATTTTATCCTCATCCAGTTTCTCCGGTGCATGGATCACTGTTGTTCCTTTTTCGTGGGAAGAAATTACATCTTCTACACCGAACGCTTCTTTCACTGCTT
>OGDP01001979.1_pt1 | contig 11545 bp, 10 predicted proteins | sample 1570441 | NCBI WGS metagenome assembly OGDP01 (sample SAMEA2581961, study PRJEB24529) | metagenome | biome: Human gut stool | place: China | collected 2011
ACGGTGACGGCGTATCCAATCTGAATATCACCGAGCTTGTAAAATTTCATCAGTCGCACGGCAAAATGGTTACTATGTCGGCTTATAACGCAGGGCAGCGCTTCGGCGTTCTGGACATCAGCTCTGACGGTTATGTCAAGGAATTCCGCGAAAAGACGCAGGGCGACGGCAACATGATCAACATTGGATTTATGGTATGCCAGCCGGAGTTTATTGATTATATCGAGGGCGACAGCACGGTGCTCGAAAAGACGCCGCTTGAAACCGTTGCGAAGCTGGGTCAGCTGATGGCGTATAAGCACGAGGGCTTCTGGCAGTGCATGGATACTGTGCGTGAGAAGGAGACGCTGGAGAAGCTCTGGGCACAGGGACAGGCCCCGTGGAAAGTGTGGGCTGATTGATGACCGATCTGTCTTTTTACTGCGGCAAGCGTGTGTTTGTGACCGGGCACACCGGCTTTAAGGGCTCGTGGCTCTGCCGCATTCTGATTGATGCCGGTGCAGAAGCCACCGGATATTCGCTCCCTGCACCGACTGAGCCGAACCTGTTTTCTCTGGCCGGTGTAGAGGATAAGATGCATTCGGTGATTGGCGATATTCGAGATATGGCGTCGCTGAAACAGGCTTTTGACGATGCAAAGCCGGAAATCGTTCTGCATCTGGCAGCGCAGCCGATTGTGCGCGACAGCTATAAGGATCCGGTGTACACCTATGAGACCAACGTGATGGGTACGGTAAATATCCTCGAGTGTGTGCGGCAGAGTGATTGCGTGCGCTCGGTTCTGAATGTAACAACGGATAAAGTCTATCACAACAACGAATGGGAGTGGGGATACCGTGAAAACGAGCCGCTTGACGGATTTGATCCCTATTCCAACTCGAAATCCTGCTCGGAACTGGTAACGCACAGCTACAAAAACAGCTTTTTCTCGGATGAAAATGCCCCGGCAATCTCTACCGCTCGAGCGGGCAATGTTATCGGTGGCGGCGATTTTGCAAATGACCGTATTATCCCGGACTGTATTCGTGCTGTAACGGCTGATAAGCCGATCATCGTCCGCAATCCGCACTCGACTCGCCCGTACCAGCATGTTCTTGAGCCGCTGTTTGCCTATCTGATGATTGCACAGCGTCAGTATGAGGATAAGAATTATGCAGGCTGGTATAATGTCGGCCCGGATGAGTGCGACTGTGTAACGACCGGTGAGCTTGCCGACCTGTTTTGCCGTACATGGGGCGAGAATGCACGTTGGGAAAATCACTTTGTTGGAGGCCCGCACGAGGCTAATTTCCTCAAACTCGACTGCTCTAAGATCAAGCATACCTTCGGATGGAAACCACACTGGCATATTGACGAGGCAATCGCAAAAACTGTTGAGTGGACGCACGTATGGTGCGCAAACGGCGATATTCCGGAGGAAATGAGCAGAGAGATTAAAACATATATGGAGGTGCACGCATGACACACGCAATCGTAACCGGGGCAAACGGTTTTGTCGGTAGCGCAGTAGTGAAAGAACTTTTGAACAATGGCGTAAGCGTTTGTGCAGTTGTTCATAACAATCATCGAGATAATCTGCCGGATCACGCAAATTTGCAGATTGTATCGTGCGAGCTCTCTAATATGAAAACTCTGCCGGGATTGCTGGATGAGTCGGACTATGATGTGTTCTATCATTTTGCATGGGCAGGTTCTGCCGGACCGGCTCGTGCAGATACAGCTTTACAGCTGCAGAATGCGCAGTGGACAGTAGATGCGCTGCATGCAGCCAAAGAGATTGGTTGTCAGCGCTTCCTGTGCGCAGGCAGCATCATGGAGCACGAGACCATGGCTGCGGCGTATACGCAGGGCAACAAGCCTGGCCTCGGCTATATTTATGGCGGAGGTAAAGTGATTGCACATATTATGTGCATGTCTGTAGCCGCGAAGATCGGTATCGATTTAATCTGGCCAGAGATTACTAACGCTTATGGCGTCGGTGAACGCAGTCCACGTATGGTTAAAACGACGATACAGAAGTGTATCCGTGGTGAGGCTCCGCAATTTACTGCCGGTACACAGAATTACGATTTCGTATACATTGATGACGTAGCACGTGCATTTCGCCTGATCGGTGAAAACGGAAATCCTTTCCATGAGTATTTAATTGGCAGTTCTACAGCTCGTCCGCTGCGCGAGTTCCTTTTGGAGATGCAGAGCGCTATTGCACCGGAGTTGGAATTCCAATTCGGCGATATTCCGTTCACAGGTGTTGATTTGCCGCTTGCTAAATTTGATTGTTCGGCAACGGAACATGACACCGGTTTTAGGGCAGAAATCAGTTTTGCGGAGGGATGCCGCCGCACTGCTGCATGGTGGAGAGAAATGGAGAAATAAGAATGATTCAAAAGTTTGAATTTCATGAAACGAAAATTCCGGGTCTGATTGAGGTTACGCCGTTCAATGCGGATGATATCCGTGGCTGCTTCACCAAAGACTATTCTAAGGAGGTCTTTGAAGCAAATGGCATTCACCACGACCTTGCAGAGGTGTTTTATACAACCAGCCACAAGGGCGTAATCCGCGCACTTCATTTTCAGCGTGAGATGCAGCAGCCGAAGCTTGTGCGCTGCATCTGGGGTCATGTATGGGATGTTGTAGTCGATTTGCGCAAGGACAGCCCGACGTTTAAGGAATGGCTTGCATTTGATCTGATTGGTGAAAAACATAACGAAATTCTGGTTCCGGCTGGCTGTGCTCATGGCTATCTGGTATTGGAGCACTCGATTGTTTCTTATAAGTGTGCAGAGAAATTTTATGGCGAATACGATGACGGTATTCTGTGGAATGATCCTGACATCAATGTGGCATGGCCGCTTGACCGCATTGGCGGTCAGCAGAACGTTATTCTGGCGGATAAGGATAAGAATTTACAGAGCTTTGCAGAGTTTATGAGTAAATATGGTGGGTTCTGATATGAAGTGACAAAGATACTCCGTGTTGTCTCAGTGCAGCGAATTTGAGGTGTTGTGCCATGATTTACACATAAGAAATTTGGCTTTATTCCCAACTAGCTGACAAAATCATCTCCCCGGCTGCACCTACCGCAGCCGGGCTTTTCTCTCTACACGGACCCCTTGCCGTCCTTACAAAAACCGCCTATAATAAATCTATCAAGTCACGGCGGCGCGGCCGCTGCGCGGGAAGGCGAAGGAGGGGCAGCATGATCAACAGAGACAAGCTGAAGCCGGTCATAGAGAAATACAAAACATACTTTCCGATGCACTGGAGAAACTCAATCGGCGGCGGCGAAAGCTGCAAATGGGAAGTGGTCAAGTGCTTTCGGGAGCACTGGGACATTGATGTGCCGGATTTTGCGGACATGCTGTCGCAGGCTTTGGCGAAGACAGACAGTCTGCTGAACGCCGCACATTTCTTCGCAGGCGGCATGCTGATCGCCATGGCGAGAGCGGAGGGCGAAAACGTGCGGCAGATGTTCCGCGACCTGTACGACGACACGCAGGATATTGCGCAGCGTATCACCGATTTTGAGGACGCTGCCGAAAAAATCCGTGTCGCGCACGATGACGGTACATGGAACAGCCATTATCAGCACGCTAACGCGATTAGCACCTATCTGTGGCTGCGCTATCCGGAAAAGTATTACGTTTACAAGTATACGGTCTGTCGCGATGTTGCTGAAACGCTGGAAGCCGACTTTCAGCCGAAGGGGAACAGTGCTGCTGAGAACGTCGTGCAGTGCTATTGCCTGTACGATGAAATCCGAGAGGGGCTACGCGCCGATGCTGAGCTGTCGAAGCTGTTCGCAGATACAATCCCCGATGCAGCCAACGCGAGTGAATATCTGAACACAGTGACCATCGACTTCTGCTATTATCTGAGTCAGGATTACCGCAAGGAAAAGTCCGCGTCGCCGGCGAACGATATTCCGGCTGACAGCGCCGCGCCGTCCATCTGGAAAATCAGCGAGGGGACAGACGCGACCGGCCCCTCGAGCGGCAACAAGAAAATCTTTATGGAGCACGGCGTTGTGGTCGTCCACGGCGAAACCAAAGCGCTTGGAACCTCTGGTCAGACACAGGGCGAGGCGTTCCGGCTGGAGATCAAAAAGGGCGATTTCTTTTATCTCTGCTACGCCAGCAGTGTGCAGCTTCTGGGACAGTTCACGAGCGATGAAGCAATCGAAAACCCGGAAATGGGCGACGGCTGGTACGAACGGCCGTACCGTGTTATCGTGAAAAGCAAAAGCACCACGCTCCCTTATAAGGACAAGCTAAAGTGGTGGACACCGAATGCGAACACAACGTGCGTGCGTGTGCCGGACGATGAAGAAAACCGCGGACTGTTTGAAAAGCTGCTGCTCATGCCGTATTTCGGCATAACGCTGTACGAGCTGAAAACAGCTTCGGCAAAGCCGGACAAAACATACGGCAAGACGGAGTTTGTCCGCGAAGTATATATGAACGAGCGGGAGTTCGACATTCTTTCTGCGCTGCTCCGCGAGAACAAAAATCTGATTTTGCAGGGCGCGCCGGGCGTCGGCAAAACGTTCGCCGCGCGCAGACTTGCGTATGCCATGATGGGGCGCAAGGACGATGGCAGGGTCAAGCTGGTGCAGTTCCATCAGAACTACTCCTACGAGGATTTCGTGATGGGCTACCGTCCAGACGGCAGCGGCTTCAAGCTGACCAAGGGCATTTTCTACAATTTCTGCCGCGAGGCGCAGGAGCACCCGGACAAAGAATATTTCTTCATCATCGACGAGATCAATCGCGGCAATCTGAGCAGGATTTTCGGTGAGCTGCTCATGCTGCTCGAAAAGGATTACCGAGGAACCGAAATCTCGCTTGCATACAACGGCGAGTCGTTCTCTGTGCCGAAAAATCTCTATCTGATCGGCATGATGAACACGGCGGACCGCAGTCTGGCCATCATGGACTATGCGCTGCGCCGCCGCTTCAAGTTCTACGATATGTACCCGGCGTTCGGCTCGGAAGGCTTCCGAACCTATCAGAAAAGCCTCGACAATGTGCTGTTTGACGCGCTCATCGAGCAGATCAAGTCGCTCAACCGTGAGATTGCCGGGGATGTTTCGCTCGGCCGCGGCTTCTGCGTCGGACACAGCTACTTCTGCGGCCGCACGCCGCAGACCTGCACGGAGGAATGGATGTACATGACGGTGGAGTACGATATCCTGCCGATGCTGCGCGAATACTGGTTCGATGAGCCGGAAAAGGTGCAGGAATGGGAAGAGCGTCTGCGTGGTGTGCTGAATGACGAATGACAAGGGCATTTTCATCAAGAACGTCTATTACATGCTCAGCTATGCCTTTCACGCGCTGCGGCAGGACGGTTGGAAAAGCGTTGCCGTCGAGGACTTCGCCTCCGCACAGGATCTGCTTGCGGCAATTTTAGCGAAAGCCACCGCGCAGCAGCTCAAGCAGGGACTGCATCGGGAATACGTGACGCAGCGCGATATGCTGCCGGTGCTGCGCGGAAAGATCGACCTGCCGGAGACAGTACGCTGCCGGACGCAGTGCAGCCCGGTCATGGCGTGCGAGTTTGACGAGCTGTCCGAGGATAATCTGTTCAACCGCATCCTGAAAACCACGCTGACCCTTCTTCTGCGCGACAGCACGGTTTCGGATACGCACAAGGCCGCGGTGCGCCGAGTGCTGCGGTTTCTGGGCGGTGTGGCGGTCGTACAGCCTGCCACCATTCCGTGGACGCGGCTCCAGTATCGCCGCGATAATCAGAATTATGAGCTGCTGATGGGACTGTGCCAGCTGGTGCTGGACGGCATGCTTCAGACGACGGAAAACGGCTCGCACAAACTTGCGATGTTCGACGATACGCACATGGAGCGGCTGTACGAAAAGTTCATTCTGGAATATTACCGGCGGCATCATTCGTATCTGTCGGAGATCAAGGCATCGCAGGTGCCGTGGAACTTGACCGGGACGCACGATGCGCAGTCGCTGCGGCTGCTCCCGGTCATGAAAACCGATGTGCTTCTGCGGCAGGGCGAGAAAATCCTCATCATCGACGCGAAATACTACGGCCAGATCATGCAGAGAAATTTTGATAAACCGTCTCTGCGGTCGGCGCATTTGTACCAGATTTACGCCTACGTCAGCAATGCGGACAGGCAGCATACCGGAAATGTGTCGGGTCTGCTCGTGTACGCGAAAACACAGGAAGAACTCCTACCGGACTGCATGTACAACATGGGCGGAAACCATATCGGCGCGGTCACGCTGGATCTCAGCTGCGATTTTTCGAAAATCGCAGCGCAGCTCGATGCTATCGCCGCCCGGTTCTTCGAGAGAGGGGCAGGATGAGGTCGAGGGATACATCGAATAAAAAGCTCCGGCTCTGTCGCCTTGACAAAGCCGGAGCGCACGTTATAATAAAAATAGAGAGGGACGCTGCTACCGCAGTCAGAACCCTTGTTAAGTATCGATTTTTAGTCGATGACCGTCCGGGGCCTAATCCGAACGGTCATCGCGCTTTTATGCAGAAAATGTACAACAGGATGACTGCACATACAAAAAGCTGAAACGGGAAGGATCATACTCATCGAGTATGGTCCTTCCCGTTTGCTTTTTGCTAATCCTCTTTATGGTTCAGGGCGCTGATAACCGTTTTCAGCACGTTTTCCAGATAAGGAAGCTGACTCGGTGTTACACTCTCGATCATCGGAGAAAGCGCCTTGAATGCCCAGAATTTATCCTTCTTTTCCTGCTTTCCGAACAGGATATAGTCGGTGGACAGGCTGAGCGTCGAGGCAATACGGCACAGCGTCGGGACAGACATGCCCTTGACGCCGAGCTCGATATCTGAACAGAATTTCGGCGTAATATCCAGTTTTTCAGCAAACTGCTCGCGCGTCAGTCCTAAATACTCGCGCTGCTTGCGGATTCGTCCGCCAATCGCTACCCAGTCCATTCTGTTCCTCCGTCAAGTCTTTTCATTTAGTGTACCCCGGATAGTTCCTGCAAAGAATAAACTATTAGGGTGGAAATGATAGAACTTTAGGTGTATAATAAAGACAACTGAGGGGGGCTGCTGATGGAGTACAAGGAGCATGCGTTTACGGTGCACGGAAGAGAAATCCGTTTTTCACATGCGCAGGATATTTATAATGCAATCGAACAGCAATTCTGGACGCGATATAACGAGACGGTGAAAGATTTCGACCGGTTTTATTCGTCTAATATTTCTTCGTTTGAAGACATCTTTCGATACCTGCCTGGGGGAGCGGACAGCCGCATACGGAACCTTGTGATATCGTCCGTGGGCATTCTGCCGAGTGCTGGTGTTCTGTCATATACGCCGGTGAGCTTTTACGGAGAATACGAAAACGAACTGATTTACGAACCCTGCATGAAGGAACTGTACGAGGCACGGGAGCAGATTGAACAGGCTCGTGAGCAGCAGGCACAGTACCGCGCTGCGAAAAAGGCAAGCCGGGGTCGCTGGCAGGGCGGCGGATTTGGCTTCTCGGGTGCGATCAAAGGCGCCATGATGGCCGGTGTGCTGAACGCAGGCAGCGGACTGATGCATGGTGTCGGCGACTCGTTTGCCGCGGCAGGAGGCCGCCATCAGATTGAAAGCATGAAGCGCCAGGTCTTTCGGCATGTGCAGAAGAGCGGAATGCTGAAGGAGGCGTTTTATCTCCGTTGCCAGCGTATCTTTTATGAGGTTTTAGAAACCGTCGGGTATGAACTGCATGTTGAAATGCCGGATTATGACGAGGAGAAAGCAAACGCGACGTTCAAAAATGCGTCGGCTCAGCACCGAGAGGGACAGCTTTCGGACGAACAGTATTTCGACTATCTGATAAAATGCGTGCAGCTTTATCCGTACAAGCCCAGCATATATGGAGAACTGTATCGACTGCATCCGGAGGACGATAAAGAATTACAGTTGCTGTCCGAATATCTGCATTTGCGGGAAGAATATCTGAAGCAGAGGGCGGCGGTCATTGAAGCACAGCTTTCCTATATTGCGGACATGCCGAGCGATACGATCATCGCAGTACAGAAGAAAATACAGGCGCTTGACGAGCTGGCGGAACGCTATCACGCAGCGGATGATAATGACTGGCTGAGCGAGAAAAACAAGGCACAGGCGAAGCTGCAAGAGCTGCTCCGGCTGAAGGATGAACAGGAGCGCACCGCACTGGGCGTTCTCCTGCCGACGAAAGAGGAAGCGGACCTCGTTCGCATGGAATGGAGGCAGGTATCTGCTGTTCTGGATGACTATCCGTACCGGTCAGACATTGGTGCGGCACGAAAGTGCGCCGAAGCGCTGAAGGAAATTTCGGTCACGCATCCTCTGGTGTGCGAACAGGTCGAGCGGGTAGAAGACCAGGTGGTCATTTTACAGGCGAAGCAGGGTTCGTTCCAGGAGGAGATGACGCGGCAGTACCGGAAGATTTTCGGCAGTGCAGAACTTGGGGAATCCCTCGTCAATATCGACAGCGAGTACGATGAGGACTTGAATGCCGAGCTTGACCCGGAGAGCGAAAAGTTTATCAATATGATCTGCGATATGACGGTCGAAAGAATGCTGCTGTACAGCATGACAAGGCAGGTGCTGTGTCTGACTGACACCATGCTGCACATCGCCACATTCGAGAACGAGCAGGCGCATTTTGTCCATTTTCCGCTGTACGGAGACAGAATTGAGATCGAATTTCCGTCCAGCACCATGATGGAGCTGCATACGCGCACGCAGAGAGCGCAGTTTTCACTGGAAGACCTCGGAAACGTGCCGCAATTCAAGGAAAAGCTGCAAGTATTTCTCCGCGAGGCATCGATTTGCAGACTGCCGCCGTTTTCGGGTGCACTCAGCTGCAAACGTCTGCTCAGCCGATTCGCGGCGGAACTGCCGCAGATCGATAACGAACGCAGAGACCGGATTGCGGAGCGAATGCAGTTGCTGAAGGATGCCGTGCTGTGCAGCAACCCATTCCCGGGGCAGGTACAGCAGGTGCTCCCTAATCCGATGTCGCGGTGGCAGACCGGAGAAGATGTCTGGCAGAGGATGCGCAGCATTGCGGAACAGCAGGAGCCGCCTGAAATCCCGACGGTGCTTTATCGGGACGCGCCAGAGGGCGCACAGAAACTCACGGCTTTCTTTACCGACCGGGCGGTGTACCGGCTGGATGGCGATGCGTGTGAACGGCTTGCGCTGAATGAGATTACGGAAATGACAGTGCATGCCACGTTAGCTGAACCGTATCTTCAGCTGAGCAGTACGGTCGTTCTTCCGGCAGAAGAGATCGGTCCGCATCATCTCGGCGAGTTCGCACAGCTGGTCGGCAATATCGTGCATGTGCTGCTTGGCGGCATGATTGCGGAAGCGCTCTGCGAACCTCCGCAGGAAGAGCCTGCGCTGCCCGCATCGTCGGTTAGGTTTTGCCCGTCCTGCGGCGAGGCAGTAGAAGAGGGCGCACGGTTCTGCGGCAGCTGCGGTGAGCCGCTCTTTCGGTACTGCGCTTCGTGTGGTGCGGAAAACGATATAAGCGCCATGTTCTGTATGGAATGCGGCGAGAAAATGATGTAAACAGAGGAGAATTACAATGGCAATCAAAGATGCAACCTGTCCGGTCTGCGGAAAGTCGATCAAGCTGAATGATGAGAAACCGTTCGGCTTTTGCAGCTTCTGCGGACATAAGATTGATACGGCAGAGTATTTCAGCGCTAAAGTGCTTAAAGCGTCTGCTGTTCAGGCAGAAACGGATAAGCCGGAGCCTGCGGCAGCACCAATCTCGGCTCCGACTCCAACTCCGGCAGCAGCGCCCTCCATCAAGATTACGCAGGATGCGCAGAGCAGCGCGATCAGCCAGATCGAAGCGATGTATACGCTCTGCTCGACCGAACAGGAATACATGGGCCTGCGTCAGCGCGTACTTGATGGAACTTACTCCGACCAGGACAAGGCGGTCATGGTATCCGAGCTGGACCGGCTGATGAGCAAGCGGCTGCACGACGAACTGGCACTGGAGGCAGACCTGCCTGCGGCAAAAGAAGAGGTCTCCAAACTCGCGATGGGAACGGTATTGATTGCCGTTATCGGCCTTGTCGTGACGATGTTTTTCCCGATTGCGCTGCTGATTACCGCCGTTCTGGTGCTGTGCTGCATCGCGGGTGGCGCGAAGGACCGCAAGAGAAAGAAACAGTGCGTCCGGGCGCATAAGCGTCTGGAACAGTACCGTAAGCTCGGATATAAGCTTTGATCGAGACGCTATCAATGCAAAAAGTTCCGGCCGTATCGTATTGATACGTTATTATAAAAAATAGAGAGGGACGCTGCTATCGCAGTCAGCCCCTAATTGATCAAAACTTAAAGTAGTCATTGACCGTTTCGGAGTCCACCCGAGCGGTCAATGCGCTTTTTGTGCAGAAAAATGCACAGCGAAAATGCCTCATAGTGCGCCTGCCGAGACGCTTCATGACATCCTGCGGCTTCACGATACGCAAGCCGTGCTCGCACTCTGCGTAGTCGTTCGAGCACAGTTCTATAAAGAGCCTTGCGAAAAAATAATGAATATTTATATAGTTGATTGTACGATAATGCCTTATCTGCTGGGGATATGTCGGTTTACTCCGGCTTTGTTGATTTTCATGAAATTTTCGAAACACTCTGGTGAAAATGTGGCAAAACGGCACTTGTCGTGTTCGGACGATTTCCTTAACGGTATCTTAACATGGAGATGCAAAATTCGGGAAATTATTTGTATAAAATGCTGTCTGGAATACGGAATTTCGACGCGATAGGGAAATAATGGATATTACACGAAAAAATCATACTTTATTCCTTTGAAATCTTATGATATAACTTTTGTATAGGCAGGGGGTAAGCTGGAAATACAGAATCAAAAGGAAGGTCGTGTATAAGATAAAGAATAGAATTGAGCGGGGAACTGGGATGTATGCGGAAAATCTGCGCACGATTGCTGCGAGAGAAATTGAATTTCGCTTAACGCCATATATCTTTAATCTCGGCATCCCGCCGCACGTTTCGGGGTACAATTATCTGCGTGACGCGGTAATTGAGCTGCTGCTCGAGCCTGCGGCACAGGTCGGAGTGACAAAATGTGTATATCCGAGCGTTGCCGCCATGTACGGCACAACGGTGCACGCAGTGGAGCGTTCGGTGCGGCACGCGATCACATCGGCATGGAATGGCGGCGGCCTGCGCCGGGTGAAGGGCGATCCGCAAAATACGATTCTGAGATTTCACAGCAGACCGACAAACAAAAAATGTATCATGGCGCTCGCACAGATGATGCAGGAACAATATGGGAACCAGATTCCCGACTGGTATGGCGATGCTGTATGCAGTGCAACAGAATGACAGGGACACACCATCGCCCGTAAAACGGATGATCTGACAGAACCGAAAATCCCTCCGGAACCACTCGAACAGGGTGGAGTCGGAGGGATTTTTTGCTGTTATTCGACTCCATCCCAAACTTTGTGGAAACCTCCAACAAGGTGTAGAATAGAAGCAGGATGACGGAGGTAATCACAAT
>OGDP01001992.1_pt1 | contig 11462 bp, 7 predicted proteins | sample 1570441 | NCBI WGS metagenome assembly OGDP01 (sample SAMEA2581961, study PRJEB24529) | metagenome | biome: Human gut stool | place: China | collected 2011
GAATCGTGGTATACAGCCAGACCGAGAAATCACAGCTCCAGAATAAAGCAAAGGCATTTGCATTGCTTCGTGCAAAGCTGTATGATATTGAACAGCAGCAGAGACATGATGCGGAGGCAGAGATGCGCCGCAGCCAGATCGGTACCGGAGACCGTTCCGAGAAGATCCGTACCTACAACTTCCCACAGGGCCGTGTGACCGACCATAGAATTAAGCTGACCTTATATAAGATCGATTCTATTATGAACGGTGATATCCAGGAACTGTTAGACAACCTGATCGCTGCAGATCAGGCTGCAAAACTGGCTAAGATGAATGAGAACTAAGATTTAATCAGTCAGGTATATTAAAATCAGATACTTAGATACAGTATAAAGAAAGCTATTGCAAAGTGATGATGTGAAGTCAATTTGCAATAGCTTTTTTGTTTACGGCATTTTACTGAAACGACTCCCTCACAATGATCTTCGTTTCCAGTTCCACATGTACCGGCTCTGGATCTGCAGCATAGGATTTATCTGTCAAAGCGCGGATCACATAGTCCATACAGCCTTCTGCCATCTGTGTCAGCGGAACTTCGGATACAGTTAATGGAGGGATAGAGCATTTACTGGTGGATGAGTGGTGGAGCCCGATGCTTATGACGGACAGGTCTTTTGGGATACGGACGCCGGCCTGGTAGAAAGCGTAGAGTGCTCCTAAGGCAATGGAGTCGGAGTCGCAGAAGACTACATCCGGACGTTCACTTAACTTGAGAAATTCTGCAGCAGCCTGGATACCGCCGTCTGTAGAATTATCTGTGTAAAATAAGGCATGATTTGGCATGTCCACCCCTTTGGCACGGCAGCCATTGATAAAACCGGTAACACGGTCATCCACAGCCAGGTAAGGAGACTGGGAACGGAAAACAGACACGCTTTTAAAGCCCCGGTCTGCGATCATATCAGCAAGAGAGGCACCCATTTTCTGGTTGTTGATGGAAACATAGCTGTACTGATCAGAACGTCTGTTTAAAAGGACCACGGGGATAGGCGGCATAATACTGTCTAAGTACTGCATGTCCATTACGGCAGTATTTGCGATGATAGCAGCATCGTAGTTGTACAGCTTCGGGTCGATCAGTCCCTTTTCTTTGTACAGTTCATTTGGCTTAAATGGGCAGATCACAATATTGCAGTTGGTCATCTGGTTTTTGGCAAGAGATGACTGGATCCCGGCCATAACTTTTCCTAAAAGGGCAGATCGTGGGTCAGCTGCCCAGTATACAGCAACTGTGTATATAAGGGGGGAAGTGCCCAACTCTTTTAGTTGCCTGGAGGCAGATGAGGGCTGGTAACTTAACTGCTTTAAAGCTTCTTCTATTTCTTTTTGTTTCTGCTGGGAGATCCTTCCTGCAGATTTTCCGTTCAAATATAAGGATACAGTAGCGGCTGAAACGCCTGCCAGCGCAGCTACATCTTTTAACGTAGGCATAAAAAACCTCTTTTCTGGTCTGTTCTTTTTATTCTGTATTTATCATATCATACGCCCCATATAAAAGCAATTAAAAAGACATAAGAAGTTAATAAATTAACTTAAGTTAACAAGTAACATTAAAATATCAACTAAATCAAAGCACAAAAACTGTGCAAAATATCCAAAAAACAAAAAAATAAGCATTTACTATTGCTATTTAATGAGAAAAGATGTATAGTTTGCTCAGAAACAAGTTAATAACTTAACTAAACATCGAATAAATTAAATTAATATATTAACTTAAAGAGAATGAAAACCAGTGAAAACACATAAAACATGTAAATGGAGGTGCAGAATGTTTTTCTGGAAAACAGCAAAAGAAACAGTTCCTGAAAGACCGATTAGGATCAGCAGTGTAGAGTGGCGTGACGGCCAGCAGTCCCTTTTAGCAACCAGGATCCGCACACAGGATATGCTCCCGATCCTGCCGAAGATGGATGAGGTTGGATATGAATGTATGGAAATGTGGGGCGGTGCAACTTTTGATGTTGCTATCCGCTATTTAGGAGATGATCCCTGGGAACGGGTAAGGGAATTTAAGAAGCTGTGTAAGAAGACACCGCTGAGAATGCTCCTCCGTGGACAGAACCTGATCGGCTACAAACAGTATCCCGATGATGTGGTAGAAAAATTCGTAGAACTGGCAGCAAAAGCCGGAATTGATAAGTTCCTGGTATTTGATGGTTTAAACGATGTGAGAAATACAGAGACAGCCATTAAGGCAGTGCTTAAAAACGGAAAAACAGCAGAAGCAAATATCTGCTACACCATAAGCCCGGTACATACGTTAGAAAAATATGTACAGATGGCAAAGGATTATGCAGCATTGGGCGTAAAAGTCATTCATGTAGAAGATATGGCCGGAATGATGAACCCCAAGCAGGTATCGGATGTGATCAGAGCGATCCGCAAAGAAGTAGGTCTTCCGGTTCATTTCCATGCACACTGTATCGGCGGTATGGCGGATATCTGTTATTGGGAAGCCATTAAAGCCGGTGCCTGTACCGTAGATTGCGATGTATCTGCTCTTTCTCTTGGCCCTGCCCATCCGCCGGTTGAAAGTATTGTTACCTGCTTAAAGGGAACAGGCTTTGATCCTCATCTGGATATGGACCTTCTGGCAGAGATCAATGATTATTTCATGAAGCTGCGTGAAAAATACAAAGAATTTGCAAGCAAGCGTACAGGTGTAGATATCAGTGTTTTAAAACATCAGATCCCAGGCGGAATGCTTTCTAACCTGGAAAGCCAGTTAAAAGGCATGAATGCAGAAAACCGCATTAATGAAGTATTTGAGGAAGTCCATAAGGTACATAAAGATTTCGGTTATCCGCCTTTAGCAACTCCGTTTGCTCAGATGGTAGGCGCCCAGGCAACTATTAACGTCCTTACGGGACAGAGATACAAGATGATCTCCAATGAGAGCAAAACTTACATCCGCGGCATGTACGGACGTCCGGCTGGTGAGATCGCACCGGAACTGAAGGCAGCTGTTTTAGGAAATGACAAAATGATCACAGAACGTCCGGGAAGCCTGATCGCTCCTGGATGGGAGAAAGCAAAAGCAGAAGCAGCAGGCTTTGCAAGAACAGAAGAAGATGTTATGACATACGCTCTGTTTCCTGAACTTGCCCCGGCATTTTTACAGAAGAAGTATCAGTAAAGGTAATGTTTTCGTACCCGCATTCCGTGGGTACAGAAAGGAACAGACAATCAAAAGGAGTACATACCATGAAACAGGAAAATAAAGAAAAGATCGCCCAGGCAGAAGAGATCCTGGAACGGTTAAAGGAGCAGAGAGGCGGAAACGTTCTTTCTATCCACAAAAAAATGGCAAATGATCCAAAACTGCTCCAGGCATTCAGCCAGCAGTTCGCGATCTGCAAACAGGATATAACACATGTTCCGGCTAAATACATGGAACTGATGTTAATGCTTATGGGATGCTGCGCAGGAAATGCTGTGACGATTAAAACACACGGCGAACTGGCAGTGAAAAAAGGTGCCACCATGGATGAGGTCGGCGAAGTTTTAAGACTGGTTTTCTTTTACTATGGTGCATCAGCAATTATACCGGCAGTAGAACTTTTTGAAGAACTTGAGCCGGAAAAGTAACACCCTTAAAACAGTGAGTACAGAAATATTACCATACAGAATGCCACGGTAGAAACGTATTTAGAAATATTGCCAAGTAGATTTAAAAACCCCATACCATAAAGGCATTCACGAATCTCAGGAGGAAAATGATGGAAGAGAAACAGAAAAAATTGATGAAAACAATGGATGGTAATGAAGCCGCTGCTTATGTGTCTTATGCATTTACAGAAGTAGCTACCATTTACCCCATTACCCCTTCTTCACCAATGGCAGAGCATGTAGATGCCTGGTCTGCAGCAGGTAAGAAAAACCTGTTTGGACAGAGAGTCAAACTGGTAGAAATGCAGTCTGAGGCTGGCGCCTGCGGCGCTATGCACGGCGCACTGGAGTCCGGCGCACTGGCAACCAGCTACACAGCATCCCAGGGCCTGCTCCTTATGATCCCGCCAATGTACCGTATTTCCGGTCAGTTACACCCAGGTGTCCTTCATGTAAGTGCCCGTTCCGTAGGAACCCACGCATTCTCCATTTTCGGAGAGCACTCTGATGTAATGGCAACCAGACAGACCGGTTTTGCAATGCTTTGCAGCAGTACCGTTCAGGAGATCATGGATCTGGCCGGCGTTGCCCACCTGGCAGCTATTAAGGGCCGCGTTCCTTTCCTTCATTTCTTCGATGGTTTCCGTACTTCCCACGAGATTCAGAAAGTAGAAGTAATGGATTATGCAGATTTAGACAGACTCTTAGACAGAGATGCACTGGATGCATTCCGCAAGAGATCCTTAAATCCGGAGCGTCCTGTACAGAGAAGTACCGTACAGAACCCGGACGTATACTTCCAGTATCGTGAAGCAGCAAACCCATATTATGAGGCGATCCCTGAGATCGTTGAAAACTACATGGGAGAGATCAACAAGATCACAGGAAGAGATTATCACCTGTTTAACTACTACGGATGTCCGGATGCAGAAGAAGTGATCATTGCAATGGGATCTGTAGATGGTGTGATCCGTGAGACCGTTGATTACTTAAATGCACATGGCAGAAAGACCGGATATTTACAGGTACATCTGTACCGTCCATTCTCCATTAAGCATTTCCTTTCTGCAATTCCTGAGACTGTAAAGCGTATTGCAGTTATGGACCGTACCAAGGAGCCAGGTTCTTTAGGCGAACCTCTGTATCTGGACGTTTGCAGTGCTATTGCAGAGTCCGGCAGAAATATCCGTGTATACGCAGGCAGATATGGTCTTTCTATTAAAGATGTTACTGCAAACCAGATTGAAGCAGTATTTAACAACCTGGAAGCAGAAGAGCCAAAAAACCACTTTACAGTAGGTATCAATGATGATGTGACCCATCATTCACTGGCTGTAGGGGCACCGATCGATGTAGTTGCAGAGGGAACCATCAGCTGCAAGTTCTGGGGACTTGGTTCAGACGGTACAGTTGGTGCCAACAAGAACTCCATTAAGATCATCGGTGACCACACTGATATGTATGTTCAGGCATATTTTGAGTATGATACTAAGAAATCCGGCGGTGTTACCCGTTCCCATCTTCGTTTCGGACATAAGCCGATCCGTGGAAGCTATCTGGTATCCCATGCAGACTTTGTTGCCTGCCACAATCAGTCTTATATCCAGAAATATGACATTGTCCAGGAATGTAAACCAGGCGGTACTTTCTTATTAAACTGCATCTGGAATGAAGATGAACTGGACAAGCATCTGCCAGCATCTGTAAAGCGCTACATTGCAGAAAACCATATTAAATTTTACATCATCAATGCAGTAAAGATCGGTAAGGAGATCGGACTTGGAAACCGTACCAACGCAGTTTTACAGTCAGCTTTCTTCAAACTGGCAAATGTGATCCCATTTGATGATGCAGTAGAGTACATGAAGAAAGCCATCCTTAAGTCCTACGGAAAGAAGGGCGAAAAGGTTGTAAATATGAACTATCAGGCAGTTGACTGCGGATACCAGAGACTGGTAGAAGTAAAGGTTCCGGAAGAATGGGCTTCTTTAGAGCCGGAGACAGCAAAGGTAGATGAAAATCTTCCAGAATTTGTAAAAAATCTTATGCTGCCGATTAACTCCTTAAAGGGTGACAGCCTTCCAGTCAGTGCATTTACAGGCAGAGAAGATGGTACCGTACCTCTTGGTACTTCTAAATATGAAAAGAGAGGAACAGCAGTAGATGTTCCTGAATGGGATCCGGACAAGTGCCTCCAGTGTAACCAGTGTTCTTATGTGTGCCCGCATGCAGCAGTACGTCCATTTCTGGTAAGTGCAGCAGAAGCAGAAAATGCACCAGAAGGATTTAAGACAAAGAAGGCAACTGGAAAAGGCTTAGAGGAATACACCTACAGGATCCAGGTTTCTCCATTAGACTGCTTAGGCTGCGGTGCCTGCGTTCAGGTATGCCCGGCTAAGGAAAAGGCTCTTACCATGAAGCCATTAGACTCCCAGGCAGCAGAGATCGAAAACTGGAATTATGCAGTAAAACTTTCCAAGAAGAAAAATCCACTGGCTAAGAATACCGTTAAGGGAAGTCAGTTTGAGACTCCATTATTAGAGTTCTCCGGCGCATGTGCAGGCTGCGGTGAAACACCTTACGCAAAGCTGATGACCCAGATGTTTGGTGACCGTATGGTGATCGCAAATGCAACCGGCTGTACACAGGCATGGGGCGCAGCACTTCCTTGTGTACCTTATACAACCAATGAAAAGGGCTTTGGACCGGCATTCTCCAACTCCTTATTTGAGAACAACGCAGAATTTTCCCTTGGTATGTGCCTTGCAGTGACACAGCAGAGAGAAAGAGTTGCAGGTGTTGTAAAAGAGCTGAAGGAAAATAGCGTAGATGCATCTTTAAGTGCAGCAATTGATGCATGGTTTGATGCTTATAATGATGGCGACAAGACCATGGAAGTAAGCGAAAACCTGGTTAAGGCATTAGAAGCAGCAGAACTTACAGGAGAGCAGGCTGACCGCAAGGCAGATATCTTAAACAACAAGGAGCATCTGTCCAAGAAATCCATGTGGATGTACGGCGGCGACGGCTGGGCTTATGATATCGGCTTTGGCGGTTTGGACCATGTATTAGCAAGCGGAACTGACGTAAACATCCTGGTTGTAGATACCGAAGTTTACTCCAATACAGGCGGTCAGGCTTCCAAGGCAACACAGATCGGTGCAGTTGCACAGTTTGCAGCTTCCGGTAAGAAGACAAAGAAGAAAGATTTAGGCCTGATGGCAATGCAGTATGGTTACTGCTATGTAGCCCAGGTAGCTATGGGTGCAAATCCTGCACAGCTGGCAAAGGTATTAAAAGAAGCAGAAGAATTCAAGGGTCCGTCCCTGATCATCGCCTATGCTCCATGTATCAACCACGGTCTTGTAAAGGGCATGGGATGCGCACAGCAGGAAGCAAAAGAAGCAGTAGCAGCAGGTTACTGGAACCTGTACCACTATAATCCAGACCTTAAGAAAGAAGGAAAAAATCCATTTGTTCTGGACTCCAAGGAGCCAACTCTGAACTTAAGAGACTTCCTTATGGGTGAAGTAAGATTTTCCGCATTAACAAGAACCTTCCCGGAGGAAGCGGAAAAACTTCTTGCAGAAGCAGAACTGGATGCAAAGGAGAAGTACCAGGAGTATAAAAAACTGGCAGAGGGGTAATAAAAATGGGAAATGTGAAGATGCAGAAAGTGGATCTGTGTGTGATCCAGGATAATGAACTTGCACAGGTATTTTTAAAAACAGAAAAGAAACCCGCAGTAGCAACCGTAGTTGTAGTTGATCAGACCGTACCTCCCAATTCACCGGAGGTATCCGGTCTACATAAAGCCTTAAGAGAAAAGGCAGAAAAGGAAAACATTCCATTTTACTATGGAAAAGGAATGTGCGGAAAGCTTCTTGCAGATGGTCTTTTAAAACCAGGTCAGAGAGCTGTCACCTGTGATAAGGCAGCGGGAGCAGCCGGCGCCATCGGCGCTCAGGTCACCTGCGCAGATCCGACACAGTTAAAGCAGGTATTAGAGACCGGCGAACTGCTGTTAGAAGAACCTGAAAACGGTGCTTTAAAAGAAACAGTAAAATTAACTGGAAAACTGCCAGAGGGACTTTCTGCAAAAGATCTGGCTTTAAGCTTGGTAAAAGAACTGGGAGCAGAAAATTTAGCAGGAAAGCTTTTAAGCCTGACAGGAGATACCTTAGAGGATATGGAACTGTCTGAAAAAATGGTTCTCTGCGGAGTTCTTGAAAAAGCCGGAGCAACTGCTGTTACAGTGGAAAAAGAGGCAGAGGAAAAGACAGATGTTGTATTTGATGCAGCACAGACAAAAGAACTGACTGCTTTTCCAGGAGGATATAAAGAGTTTGCAGCATTAGAGGAACTGCCGGTGACAGATGTAAAATCCGTATTTATCGGCGGAACTACCGGCGGCAATTTAAAAGATCTGGAAACCGTATCTTCTATGTTAAAGGGAAGAAAGATCGCATACGGACTGCGCCTGGTAGTAGCACCTTCTGATGCAGACACTTATATCAAGGCAGCAACTGCCGGATATATTACAGATATTTTAGAGGCTGGCGGAATTGTGATCAACCACTGCGGAAATCCGGAAGTTCAGGGACGTATTGGAAAAACGGAAGTTATGGTATCTAATGATCTGGAAAATAAGCCTGGTTATGCCGGCTTTGACACATCAAAGACCTATCTGACTTCCACAAAAGCAGCTGTAGAAGCAGCCCTTCTTGGAACCTTAGGTTATAAAGAAGAAGCACCGGCAGCAGAGGAAGAAGAGACAGAAAATCATTCTCTCACATTTGAAGGACGCTGCTGGAAGTTTGGAAATGATATTGACACAGATATTATCATCCCAACACAGCACTTAAACTATGAAACCATGGATGAGATCAAGGTTCATGCCTTTGAGCCTTTAAGACCGGAACTGGCAGCTAAACTTCGTGAAGGTGATCTGATCGTAGCAGGAAATAACTTTGGCTGTGGTTCTTCCAGAGAACAGGCTGCAGAGGTTCTGGTAGCAAATGGCGTACACTGTGTCATTGCAAAATCATTTGCACGTATTTTCTTCCGGAATGCTATTAATAACGGTATCCTACTTCTGGAATGCCCGGATCTTCCAGATGATGTAAATGAGGGAGATACAGTAAAAGTAGAGCTGGATAAGCAGCAGATCAGTGCCAACGGAAAGACTTACAAGATCCCGGCAATTCCGGAAAATCTGTACCACATCATCATGGACGGTGGTCTGGTAAAGAGCATTATGAAAAAAGTAGAGAAAGGCCTGTTATAGGAAGGGGGTAAGAATATGGGACATACATTAGCTGAAAAGATCATTATGAAGCACATTGGCGGTAAAAGCGTAAAGCCGGGAGATCTGGTAGTTGTAGAGCCGGACTGCGTAGTGATCCATGATATTTATACCGCTTTCCTTCAGGATAAAATGAAGAAAATGGGACTTACCAAGGTGTGGAATACAGATAAGATCGTCATCATGCACGATCATCTGATGCCAGCCTGCTTAGAGGGCGACCCACGAAGCCTGGAAGCCGGTTATGAACTGGTAAAAGAGTATGGTATCCGCCATTTCCACGCTACCGGCGGTATCGTTCACCAGTTAGTTCCTGAGTTAGGCTATTCCAAGCCAGGTGACATTGTATTTGTAACAGACTCCCACACACCTACCTACGGTGCTGTAGGCTGCTTCTCTACCGGTGTTGGATACACAGAAATGGCAGCTGTATGGGGAACCGGCCAGATGTGGTTAAGAGTTCCAAGCAGCATTAAGATCCAGATCGACGGAGTACTTCCTCCTCATGTATACGCAAAGGACATTATCCTTCGGGTATTAGGAGATCTGGGAGCTGCAGGCGGTACCTATAAGTCTCTGGAATTCTGTGGAACTGCCATTGATGCATTAGGTATTGACGGCCGTATGACCATTGCAAACATGGTTGTAGAGTGCGGTGGAAAAGCAGGACTTTTCGCAGCAGACCAGAAATGCGCTGATTACTGCGGCGTGGACTACGAAGATGTAAAATGGGTCAAAGCCGATGAAGATGCAGAATATGAAAGAGTTCTCACTTATAAGGCAGAAGATTTAGAGCCAGTATTATCCTGTCCGCCATATGTGGACAATGTGCATCCACTGTCTGAGGTGAAAGGCGTCAGACTGGATCAGGTATTTATCGGTTCCTGTACCAATGGCCGTCTGGAAGATCTGAAGATCGCAGCAAATGTGATGAAGGGCAAAAAGATCAGCTCTCACGTAAAATGCATCGTAACACCCGCTTCCAACAGCATTATGGAAGAGGCAATGAAGGAAGGCTATATCCAGACGCTGGTAGAAGCAGGAGCGCTGGTAACACCGCCGTACTGCTCCTTCTGTGAGGGACGTACCATGGGTCTGCTTTCAGATGACGAGGTAGTTCTTGGAACCAACAACCGTAACTTCTTAGGACGCTATGGTTCTCCAAAGGCAAAAGCATATCTGTCATCACCGGAAGTAGCTGCTGCATCCGCTGTTATGGGCGTGATCACAGATCCGGCAGAACTCAGTTAAAACAGATAGGATCATAAATATAGAAAGGACCTGGAAAATGAGATCATTAAGAGAAGTAAGAGACAGCCTGTTAGCCAGAGAGAAAAAAAGGATCGCAGTGGCTGCGGCAGAGGACAGACCTGTTCTGGAAGCAGTAAAAGAGGCAGTACAGATGGGGATCGCAGAGGCAACTCTCTGCGGTGATGAGGCAAAGATCCGCCAGATCGCAGAAGAGATTGAGCTGGATGTAAACAAAGTAACCATTGTAAATGAACCGGATATCAGAAAATCAGCAGAAGCGGCTGTAAAACTGGTACATAACGGGGAAGCACAGCTTGTTATGAAAGGTCTCATCGGAACCGCGGATTTCCTGCGGGCTGTATTAAATAAAGAATGGGGACTTCGTACCGGCAAGATCTTAAGCCATGTGGCTGTATTTGACTCTGTAAAATTAGACCGTCTGATCCTTATGACAGACGCAGCTATGGTCATGTATCCAACACTGGAAGAAAAGATCGCCATGATCAACAATACCATTCCTGTATGCCAGGCACTGGAGATCGAAGATCCAAAGGCAGCAGCTGTGTGTGCAGTAGAGGTATTAAATCCTTCCATGCAGCCTACACTGGATGCAGCTTCCCTGGCCATCATGAGCCAGAGAGGCCAGTTTAAGGGTATCACCGTAGACGGACCTCTGGCACTGGACAATGCATTAAATGAAGATGCAGCCCGTCACAAAGGCATCAAGAGCCCGGTTGCAGGCCATGCAGATGTACTTTTAATGCCAAATATCGAGTGCGGAAACATTATTGTATATATGGCAAGATGCGAGATCGCAGGCGTACTTATGGGAGCTGCAGCACCAGTTGTCATTACTTCCCGTTCTGATGCACCTGAAACCAAGTTAAACAGTATTGCCCTTGCTCTGCTGATCGCAGGAAACAAGGACAAGAAATAAAGAGGTACCTACATGAAAGATAAAGTATTGATCCTGAATCCAGGTTCTACATCCACCAAGATCGCAGTTTACTGCAACGATGAGATCATCCACCTGGAAAGTATCCAGCATTCCCACGAAGATCTGGCTCCCTTTGCCCATGTGCAGGACCAGAAGGAATACCGCCTGGAAAAGATATTAAATGTTCTTGATAAAGCGGGTATCAAACTGGATGAACTGATCTGTATTTCCGCAAGAGGCGGACTTCTCCACCCGATTCCAGGTGGTACCTATGAAGTAAATGACATCATGGTAGATGAAATGATGCATCCGAAAAAG
>OGDP01001996.1_pt1 | contig 11416 bp, 12 predicted proteins | sample 1570441 | NCBI WGS metagenome assembly OGDP01 (sample SAMEA2581961, study PRJEB24529) | metagenome | biome: Human gut stool | place: China | collected 2011
ATATAGATTCCCATTCCCTCTCCGTATGATTTTAAAGCGTTATGGCTCAGATTCCATTCTTTTATCCGAAATTTCGGATAAGATAAGCGAAGCTCTGTCGATACGCTCTCAGGTAAAGGTATCATTCCTGTAATCGTTTTTTATTGGACGAATCGGAGGTTTTTTGTCGATGTTGCAGAACAGCTCGACGTAATCGCAGCAAGGCATTCTGATAACGATGCTTTGATCTTATCCGAAATTTCGGATAAGATAAGGTTCTCCGGACGAAAACGTGCAGTCCTACGGATTCGAATATATTGGCAATCAACGCACAAAAGAGCGGAATAGCAATAGTTCCTATGGTTACGACGCCAATGGCAATATGACCGAAGACGCCCTGACAGGTTTTGGAATGTCGTATAATATTCTTAACTTACCGGAGTATATACAGGATAACTGGGGCTCGGGTGAGATTTCGCACCGCTATTCGTATTTGGCCGACGGCACGAAGACGAGTGTCGGCGATTACGAAAACTCCGGTTATCAGTATGCGGGTTCTTTGGTATATTCGATGGACTACGGAACAGTAAATTCATTCGAGAGCGCGTCGTTCGGCGGCGGACGGATCGTAGGAACGAATGACGGAACAAGTTCGGAGGTGCACTATTTCCTGACGGATCATCTGGGCAGTACACGTGTCGTGGCGAAGGTGACGCCGACAGGCCGCGAAGATCTCGACCGCAAGGACTACTATCCCTTCGGCAAGGAGTGGGCGCAGCCCGACATGCCGACATCGGATAATCGCTACACCTTCTCCGGTAAGGAAAAACAACATCTGCGATTCCAAGAGATCGATTATGCCGATTTCGGTGCACGGTTCTACGATTCCGAAGGGGTAATGTTCTTGCAGCAGGATCCGATGTCCGAGAAATACTATCCGATTGGCCAATACAATTATTGCTTGGGTAATCCAATTCGCTTGATCGATCCCAACGGGATGGAGACAACCGACGCTCTCGAAGAATGGATCGAAGAGTTGGAAAAGGAAATAGACGACATGAGACGGAGAAACAATGCGGAAATTGCAAGGTATGAAGCCGGACGGACAGCCAAAAACAGTAAAAGAACAGACCGTAAAATTAAAAAAGCAGAAGCAAGAAATGCGAGATTAGATCAGGTAACGAAAGAAATTGCGGCTTTACGTGATTCAGACCAGCTATATGGGATTACCATATCAAACGGCAACGATGGGAATGGAGCTTTTGTGTATAACGAGGAAGCCGGAACAATGGATGTGTTGATCCCTGCTGATAGCCCCTTGGGATTGTTTGCTCACGAATTGAAACATGCATATCAATTTGAGAAAGGAGAATTAGGCGCCAACCCACTTGGAAAGGGATCGAATTTTTTATATGATCTTACGGATGAAGAAACAGCTTATGAACGAGGCGAGATGTTTGGACATTATGTATCGGATTGGAAAGGTAGAGACTCCTATAAAGGCCTACCCAGTCAAAGTATAACGGTCTATTCGGCAAACGGTTTCACTCCATTTTCCAACGAATATACATATCAATCCGCTGCGGATAAACACTATATAGCATTTAGAATTAATAACAAAACCTATTTACCTAAAAAGAAATGATGAAAAGGATTTTTGGATTGTTGGTGATTGGCTGTGTGCTATATGCCTGTTCTCCGATATTAAAATACGGGAAATATAGTTATAAATGTAGAGGTCTTAGAGGCCCTTATGAATGTTCTTACATTACTATTAATCCGGACTCAACATACCGGTCTTATTCGAAGTTTGATGCAGGTGCAATTGATTGGACAGGTAAATGGTCTCGAATAGGGAATACATTATATGCAGAAGAAACTAAAGATAGTATGATGCGGGCTATAGATAGTGTAATATTGGGATTTATACGACCACCTCAAAGGGATACTCTTATAATTAAGAAGAATAGATTAATAACAGAAACACAAAAGATTAAATGGAAAAAAGGAAATAAATGGGAAACCGGAAGATTTATATTTAAAAATTCGAAAACCAGATTTAAATACAAGTTCGTTCCAGCAGAAAATTGACGTAAGACGCAGAGCCGTGAATATATTCACGGCTCTGCGTCTTTATTATGATGTAGAAAATTCACATAATAGAGAGAGTTCTTAGATATGTAATGACAATACAAATAAGGGTACGTTATTTTCTGACCGATCATTAGGATTGTAAGCGCGTAGTGGCGAAGGAAATGCCGGATAGAATCGATCTTGACCATAAGATTACTATCCCTTCGGCAAAACTTGGAACCAACCGCTACACTTCTTCGGGGGGGGGAAGACCGTGGTACCCTTGATCCGTTATGCCGATCTCGGGGCACGGTTCTATTGCGTCTTTGCTGTGTCATTCCGTCCGACTCTGGTCGTTCTCCATCCAGATAGCCCGTTTTCGTTCATAGTCGAGGGCTTTCCACCAAGTGTTGCAGGCATCGAGGAACGCTTGTCCCTCGTCATCCGCCGGATAATTCGCCGCAGACAATCCCGTAATCCGTTCCATTTTCGGGAAGTCCACTGCCAACCACCAGGCATCGAGGTTATCTCCGAACTCTTCGAGCGAGCAAAACCATATGTGCTCCTGACACGCATCGCACCATTGATCGTCAGCATCCGCGTCTATCGAGGATACATACTCCAACGTATTAGGATCGACCCACGCCATCATCTGTATCTCACGCGAGCCGCATTCCTGACAAACAAGGACACTCGGCTCCTTAGAAAGGCATTCCTCGTCTTGTCCTCGAACAGCACACGCAATGTGTTCGATCAACAACCGCCGATTGCCCCTATCGAGAGCGATATAGAATCGTCGGGCTGCACCGCACAGGTCAGGTGCAATACTTCGGCACCACACTTTCCACACGCTCGCAGCCCGTGTGCCGAAGATCGTGCGGCATTCTTCTTCGCACCAGCTATCCCGCATATAGTCGAAATAGCGGTCTATAATACTTTTATTTTGTTTCATCGGTTCGTTTTTTATACGTCATTTATTAATCAAGATTCATTGTCAAATCAGAATCCGCATTTCACGTATGAATTTCCCAGCCGCGGATTCTCGGTTCGCAGTAACATCCCGAACGATCGGGTGTGCCGTGATAGACCAGTCCGCCGACAATGCCTGTACTGCTGTCGGCATAGCGCTGCCTGAAAAGAAAGGAATAAGGCGCGGAATCCTTATACAGTTCGATTTCACAAGGACAGTTCGGATTCCGCTCCCACCGTTTCAGATCGTTCAACCGTTCTTCCAATGTTTTGTCGCCGATTCGTTCGGCATAACACACTACTTCGTCGTAGTGCTCCTGACACATAATTTTCATATTGAGTTAAATTACAGGGTGAATATTTGAAAATCTATTTTAGTTTTTCCGCCAAGCGATCGATCAATTCGCGGCATCCGCGCAACGACGAGATACGGAAACCTCGGCTCACGCCTTTGCAATGGATCTGCGTTCGGGATAAATCGGCAATCCGTCTTTGCAGCATGCCGAGCGTCCGGGGGTGGATATTGATCCCATATTTGCCGCACAAGGCAATAAAGAGTTCCGTTTCGACGAATCCTCCCTCCCGAAAAGCAGCCTCGGCCCGTTTCAATGACGTTCTCAGCCGCGCTTCCTCTTGCCGCTGTCGTCATTTTCCCGTTCGATCCGCACTTGTTCCCGTCTTCGGTCTTCCGCAGCATACAGTTCGCGCATACGGGTGCGATGCCCCTTCAACGGCCGGGCATCCCAACCCAGTGCTTCGTAGGCTGCCACGTAAGACGACGGAATCCACTGGCAGCTCGCCATACGGCGTTGCACGGCGGCTCGCAGGTTGCGAGCTTCCGCAGTCCGCGCTTCGATATATTCCTTGCGGAGCATTCCTCTGCGAAACATACTTCCGGCTTCGAAACAAACGTCGCCGACACGCAGTACGACGACAACTATATCGTTCGCCTTACGGAACCGGTCTTTTATAATGGGGTACCATCCGACGTGTTCGTTCAGGAAGGTCACATCTTCATAGGCCGCGACGATCCGGTCATCCCGACCTGCGGCCTGACGCAATAATTTCACTTGCATAGTCGTATCGAGGTTTTATAGGTTCGGCAATTCGACCGTCAAAGGTTCGAGATAGGTGGCCAAATGTCTGATAAACTCCCGTCGGAACGATACGTCCCGATCGCATCGTTTCCAGAGTTCGTAAACATCCATCCGCTCCTGCTCGATAGCGCGGGCGACGGCACGGCCGTGCCGCAGGTCGTTCTGCCAGACCCCCAGAAAAAAGAGATAGAGGATTTCCTCCTCCAGGCGTTCGTAGCCCTCCTTGCGCAACAGTTCGGTCAGGGGTTCGTATTCCTCCTCATGAAAGATCTGCGGTTGGATATTGCCGGGCGCATGGCAGACGATCACGCGCCGGTCGGCGGTGACGAAGATGTTTTTGATGATTTCGTGGCTCATAAGCGGTAAATTTCATGGTAAAACAAATGCGCCCCGTAATCAACGGCGATTACGGGGCAAACGGGTTGGAATGATATTCAGAGGTCTTGCAGCATCATCCGCAAGACATCGAAAAGCTGTCCGACTTCGAGGTCCTGCACCGGCACGCAGCGATCCCCTCCGTAGTCGTACGACAGGCAGGCATACAACACAGCATGTTTTATCCGGAAAGCTGTGACATAGCATTTATCCTGGCGTTCGTCCGATGCCGGATATTCGTTGCCCGAATCGAGGCTTTGGCCCGTCATTTCGGAAACGATTCCTGTCATCAGATCGACGAGGCGTCGGCGGTGTATTCGGTCGATCGCCTCGTATCGTTCCAGCATCTTATCTCTTTCCGTTGTGATCCGGCTGTCGGAAAGTTTCGCATCCTCCGTTCGGAGGTTCTCGTTCGGGATCTCCTCTCCCGTGTAGGGATTGAACAGCGGGCTGTAGGCGAGCGGTTCGGCTTCGACAGCGAAGATTCCGCGCTCGGAGTCGCAGAAAATCTCCATCGGAACGGGCGTCGTCGCAACTACATGCCGCGCTTCGGATTCGGAAAGGCCGCTTCCCGTCAGCGAAGCGGCCCGGCGTCGAAAGGTTTCGGGCGTCGAAGACTCCGAGAGCTGCAAGTCGAACGTATCGCCCTCGGTTTCGGTAACGATCAGTGTGTCGTCATTCATAATGTTATAGGGATTTAATGGATATGGAGTGTGGGCGGAACGTAATAGACGATCCGTTCGTGCCGAAGATCGTCGTAGAGAATCTTCACGGGTTGCGGGACGTTGTAGATACGGCAATCGACGATCGGCGCGTCGAGCGCATCCCACTGCTCCTGCGGCAGAGGTCTCTCCGCAGGGCGGTAGCACCAGACGACCAGCTGCCGGGGCGAACGTCCCGGAAATACGGTAGCTTTGTAGTCGTGCAGGAACGTCTGGAACGCTGCTTCGTCGCCGATCTCCCGGCCGTTCGTGCGGTAAAGATCGCTGCCGCACGGCCGTTCGATCCGATAGACATAGAGCCTGCGCCACGCCTCGGTCGTAAAGTCGCCATAGAGCGGATCGGGTTCGCGGTAGCTCCCCCCCGCGACTTCGGCTTCGAAGCGGATCGACCCGTTGCCGCAAGGTCCGTCGTGACCCCAGATTTTGAAAGAACCCCGTCGGGGGCCCTCATAGCGGAATGCGGCAGCCGCGACATGGGTAAAGGGGCCTCCGCTGCTACAGCACTGTACGCCGTCTTTCGTCCGCGAGGCGAAGGGATCGTAAGGACAGATACAGACGGTGAGCATATCGTTTCTGTCGTAGGCGATCAATGCACTGCCGGCATAGTCACCGTGGCGGGAAACGTATCGCACTCGATCGCCGCACTGCGGCCTGTCGGCGCTGCGTGTCGATTCGATGTATTTCTTCATGGCATTGACCGCTTCGACGTCCTGCTGTGTCAGGCCGTGTTCGTGGTCGTAAAGCGGATTCAATGCCCGTAACGTGTCGAGGGTATAACAGCCCTTCGTCGGATCATGTGTCATGGTTCGTTATCGGTTTAGAGATTCGTAAACGAAAAGCGAAGACCGGAGCGTCGCGGAACAACCTCGACCGCCTCCGAATCTGTCGGGCAGACGATCTGTATTATCCCGGACGTACCGGTTGCCTCGGGAAGAACACCGGTGCGCGACGGCGGCGCAGCGACGGGAAAATACCGCAGGGCGGAGGTATGCCGACGCCGAGGATGATTTTCCCGTCCGCAGCCGACGAGGGCGCGGCAGCGGCCGTGCGCGTGCCGAGCTTCCCCGCAGGCAACCGGAGGCGAAGGAAAATCGAAAATTACGTGTTCTTTTCGGTGTCTTATCGCTATATTTGCAGGCACCCGAAACAGAATCTCGCAATGGCACTCTACCGTTTGGAATCCGACCGTACGCAAATCGGAATCGATCTCGATACGAAAACGCGCGACAACAACCTGCGACACCCCGACTATGCCCGGCACGCGCAGATCATGCGTCTTGTTTATGTCCAGTCGCTGTTAAGCGGCCAAAGCATCCTGCAAACGATTCCCTCGCTTGCCGACCACTTTCCGCAGCTCGACCCTTTCAATCCGGAGCATCAGGCGTGCGTCTGCTGCATCTGGGATGCGGCATTCGATTTGCACCGTCCTCCGCACATGCGTATCGGTCGCACCGACTGCGCCTATTTCTTCACGGAGAGAGCGGCCTGCGAATATTACAGGAATTACAGCGGCATGTCCTCGGCACAGCTATGCGAAGTGCAAATCCTCGAAACGTACGACCGTTTTACAGGGGACATGCGCTGGCTCGACGCCATAGACGAGCGTACGGCCACGGCCCGCGACATAGCCGCCGCAGCCGTGCGCTACTGGGCCGGAGAGATGTCCGCCGATCCGCTCCCCGAGGTGCTGTTTCAAGGCCGGTACAGACTCACACCTGTTCCGTAAAATGTAGAAGAATGGATAAAAAAACACTGCGAATCTTTCGTCCGGGCCTGTCTACTCCGTGCGAAGTTCCTCTGTCGGGCGGCACGGTCAGGGCGGGGTTCCCGTCGCCGGCGGACGACTTTTTGGACATGCCGCTCGACCTGAACCGTGAGCTGGTGCCGAATCCTGCCTCGACATTTTTCGTGCGTGTCGAGGGCGACAGCATGACGGGCGACGGTATCGGCGACGGCGACCTGCTGATCGTCGATCGTGCCGTCGAGCCTTACGACGGATGCATCGCCGTCTGTTACGTGGATGGGGAGTTCACCGTCAAACGGGTCAAGCTGGAAGCTGCGGGGGCCTGGCTCCTGCCGTCCAATCCCGCATATCCGCCCATTCGCGTCGATGCCGACAACGAATTCTCGATCTGGGGCGTGGTGCGTCACGTCGTCAAAACCTTCAAATAACACCTTCGATGTACGGCCTTTGCGACTGCAACAACTTCTACGCCTCCTGCCAGCGGGTCTTCCGTCCCGATCTTGTCGGGCGACCCGTGGTCGTGCTGTCGAACAACGACGGCTGCATCATCGCCCGCTCGAACGAAGCCAAAGCCCTCGGCATCGGCATGGGGCAGCCGCTCTATCAGGTACAGGGGCTTATCGACCGGCACGGCGTGGCCGTCTTTTCGGCCAACTTCGCCCTCTACGGCGATATGTCGCGCCGTGTGATGGCGACGCTCCGCACGCTCGTCCCCTCCGTCGAGGTGTACTCCATCGACGAGGCATTTTTCGACCTGCACGGCATCGCCGAGCCGTTAGACGACTACGGACGTCGCATCGGCCGCACGATACGCCGCAACACGGGCATTCCCGTGAGCATCGGCATCGCGCCGACCAAGACTCTGGCCAAGATCGCCTCGAAGCTGGCCAAGCGCTACCCGAAACTCGACGGCTGCTGTTACATGCATCGGCCCGAGGACATCGAAAAGGTACTTGCGACCTTTCCCCTGCACGAGGTCTGGGGTATCGGACGCCGCTACGGCAAGCTCTTCGATTCGATGCGCATCACGACCGCGCGGCAGTTCGTCGAGCTGCCCGAGGAGTGGATACACAGGCGCATGGGGATTACGGGTCTGCGGACGTGGCGCGAGTTACAGGGCATCGAGTGCATCGGCTTCGAACAGATGCCGCAGCAGAAGCAGCAGATCACCGTCTCGCGCAGTTTCCCCAAGGAGATCTACGAGCGGGAGGAGCTCGAACGCATCGTCGCGGAGTTCGCTTCGATGTGCGCCGAGAAGCTCCGCGCCCAGCGTGCTCTCTGCGGGCAGATACACGGATTCATTTTCACCAACCGCCACCGGGACGACCAGCCTCAGCGCTATGAAACGGCCGTGCTGACCTTACCCGAACCTACCGACAGCACGCTGGAGATCGTCCGGCAGGCCCGTGCAGCGCTGCGGCAAATTTATCGTCCAGGGTTCGGGTACAAAAAAGCCGGTGTGACACTCGCGCAGATCGTACCGGCAACGGGCGTGCAGGGCACTCTGTTCGCACCGCCCGACAAGGGGAAGCACGCACGACTGATGGAGGCTCTGGATCGGGTGAACAAGGTCTATGGCCGGGGCAGCATCGTCATCGCGGCACAGGGAACCGAGCCGTTCCGTATGAACCGCGAACATCTCTCGCCGCGCTATACGACCGACTGGCGGGAGCTGCTGACCGTAAAGGCGAAATAGGATGGATCGCATCGAACGGGAAAAACGGACGGTAGAACGGATGATACGCCTCTATTGCCGTCGCAAGGAGCACAACGCGGAGCTGTGCGAGGCGTGCCGCAGCCTTTTGTCCTACGCCTGCCGGCGGTTGGAAACCTGCCGCTACGGCCCTCTCAAAGGCTCCTGCAAACAGTGCACGGTTCATTGCTACGCTCCGGCACAGCGGGAAAAGATTCGGGCCGTGATGCGCTATGCCGGACCCCGGATGCTGCTGTATCATCCCCTCGAAGCCCTGCGGCATCTGCTGCGGTAAGTGATCCGATCCGTCGTCGAAAGGCGATCGCCCGGATCACGTGTTCAAGGCGGGGTTCAGCCGCTCCTTGAGTTTGGTATTGCGTTTCAGCACGGCCTGATTCCGGATGGCGCAGGCAAGGGCCTTCGTCGCACCGATCAGAACGCAGATCTTCATGGCCCGTGTGATACCCGTGTAGATCAGGTTGCGCTGGAGCATCACGTAATGGGTCATCAGCACCGGCAGGACCACGATCGGATACTCCGATCCCTGCGCCTTGTGGATCGTCGTGGCGTAGGCCAGCGTCAGCTCGTCGAGCTCCGTTACGTCGTACTCCACGCTGCGGCCGTCGAAATCCACCGTCAGCGTCCGGTCTTCCGTATTCACGCTCTCGACATACCCCAGGTCGCCGTTGAAAACCTCCTTATCATAATTGTTGCGCACCTGCATCACCCGGTCTGCCTGACGGTAGGTGTAGCCTCCGCGATTCAGGCTCGGCCCCGAAGGGTTCAGGGCCTCCTGCAACGACAGGTTCAGGTTGGCGGCACCCACGATGCCCCGCTGCATCGGCGTGAGAACCTGAATCTTGTCCGGCCGTTGTCCATAGGCGCGCGGCAGGCGCTCCTTCACCAGCCGAACGACCGTGGCAGCCACCCGTTCGGGGTCTTCCTCCTTCATAAAGAAGAAATCCGTATCGCGGCCGTTGCTCATATCGGGGAAACGGCCCTGATTGATGGCGTGGGCGCTCATCACGATCCGGCTCTTCTGTGCCTGCCGGAAGATTCGCGTCAAGCGCACGACGGGAATCTTCTGCGAGTCGATGATGTCGCGCAGGACATTGCCTGCACCGACGCTCGGCAGCTGGTCGATGTCACCCACAAGCACCAGACGCATCGTCACCGGAACGGCTTTCATCAGGTTGTTCATCAGCAGGATGTCGATCATCGAGCATTCGTCCACAATCAGGGCGTCGCCGTCCAGCGGATTTTCGTCGTTGCGTTTATAACCGTCCTGCGGATTGTATTCCAGCAGCCGGTGAATGGTCTTGGCATCCATACCCGTCGCTTCGCTCATGCGTTTGGCCGCCCGTCCCGTAGGTGCCGCCAGCAGAACGCGCAGCCCCGCCTTCTTCAACGCCGCGATGATGCCCTGCGTAGTGGTCGTCTTACCCGTGCCGGGGCCGCCCGTGAGCACCATGACCTTGGAGGTCACGGCCTGCCGGATCGCAGCGAGCTGCACGTCGTCGTAGTCGATGCCCGTTTCTGCGGTAAGAACGCCGGGGTCAAGCTCCGTAGTGAACAACGTGCGGCCCGCACTCTCCGCGAGCTCTTTCAGCCGCCGTGCCGCGCCGCACTCCGCATGATAGAACGCCGGCAGGTAGATCGCCTCCCGCTCCGTTATCAACTCCTCGGAGAGGATCATCCGCTCCAACGCTTCGCAGACGGGTGCCGCGTCGGCTTCGAGCAGCGTGCAGGCCGCTTGCACGAGTTGTTCCCGTTCGGCATAGACGTGTCCCTCGTCCGAGAGTTGGCCGAGCGTGTAAAGGATCCCGCTCCGGCACCGGCGGGCATCGTTCTTCCCGTAGCCCATCTTGCCGGCGATGCCGTCGGCGGTCTTGAAGCCGATGCCCCAGATGTCGTCGGCGAGGCGGTAAGGATTCTCCCGAACCTTGTCGATACTCTCCGAGCCGTACTCTCGGTAGATCTTGGCGGCATAGGCCGTGCTTACGCCGTAGCTTTGGAGAAACAGCATCACGTTCTTGATCTCCTTCTGCCGCTCCCAGCTCTCGCGGATCTTCTCCACGCGCTTGCGGCCGATCTGCGGCACCTCGTAGAGCCGTTCGATGTCGGTTTCGATCACTTCGATCGTCGCCGCACCGAATCGCTGGACGATCGCACGGGCAAAACGGGGACCGATGCCTTTCACCAGTCCGCTGCCGAGGTATTTCTCGATGCCGTAAACCGTGGCGGGCATCGTCTCCTCCCACGTTGCGGCAACGAACTGGCTGCCGTAACGTTTGTCCACTTTCCACTCGCCCCGGCACAGCAGGACACTCCCCACGGGAACTTCCAGCAGGTTGCCCACGAGCGTAACCAGATCATCGTAGCCCTTTACTTTGACCTTCAATACCGAATACCCGTTTTCGGGATTCTGATAGATGATGCGTTCCACCACGCAGCGAAGAGTCGTCATAGGCGTCTTGCTTACATCATCGAACAATGCCAATACTCTGTAAAAATACGAAAAATCGCGGAAACGGCAATACCGCAACCGCTCCCGATCCCGACCTGAAATGCAGAACCGGGAGCGAGCGGCCTGCCGGAATGTTTCGCAATGGATGCTATCGTCGCTCCAGAACGACTATTTCGGCTATGACATTTGTCCGCGCGAACCGCTCCTGCATAGGTGTACGGTACAGAACCTTGAATTGCCGCAGCGTTTCCTGTATGCCCTTGGGGCGCTGTTTGAAACGCTGCGGCAATTCAAGGT
>OGDP01002001.1_pt1 | contig 11399 bp, 11 predicted proteins | sample 1570441 | NCBI WGS metagenome assembly OGDP01 (sample SAMEA2581961, study PRJEB24529) | metagenome | biome: Human gut stool | place: China | collected 2011
GGAAGAAGATTACAGTTTAAGTTACTACGATCGACATTTTTCGACTGAAAAGACGAGTCAGAAAACGAGTGTTATTTCGCCTTATTTTTTAGGTTCTTTTATCTTTGTTGAAACGTCGGATTTGACCGTGACCATGCCTAGAGAAACGGCGGAATTTGTGGCTGAAAGAAACCCCAATATTGCGATTCTTCCATTCCCTTCAGCCAAACAAGGCTCAATTGTCACCTGTTTATTTTGGCACGATCGGGTTCACAATGATCCGGCAATGCAATGGGTTCGAAGTCAATTTAAATTGAATGCTCAAACGGAGTCCGGCGCCCTTTATGAACAAAAAAATCGCTTTTAAAAAATGAAAGTTAATCTGACACTTTTTTATTATTTTTGATAGTTAATCCCCCTAGGTCAATCGTCGGATTCCTCATAGACTTTTCTGAGCAAATACCTATTTGCATCTCTCATTAAACTCTTGAGGATCTGATTATGAATCTCAAATTTGCGACTTTAGCTGTCGCCATTCCTTTAGCTTTTTCTGTTTTACCGACAACTGTTCAAGCAGCTGGTGGTGCCTCCGGTCCCGTCGTTGCTTTTGCTGTCCAAGGACAGCTCGGTGAAATTGTGATGAATCCATACAAGATTGCACCCTTGACGGCCGTGATTCGAAATGGTGGTTATGTTATTGAAGATGCCTCTGTTCGTATTGTGCCGAAGAAAGACGGTGCTGATCTTAAATACAATGTCAGCAAGCGCCAATTAATGACTCATGCGGGTATTCCTGTTTTTGGTTTGTACCCTGACTATGTCAATACGGTTGAAGTGACCTATACCCGTAACTTCAACGGTAAAAAAGAAAAGATTTCTGAGTCCTATCAAATGTATGCACCTCCCGTGTATACGGCAACCAATGGGATGAAGTCTCAAAAATCAACGATGTTTAAAACGAAGGTCAATGCCGTTGATCCTGCCTTTAAAGATCGTTTGTATTTAGTCAATAACTTAATGCAAAACTATGCAAAGGCCAGTCGTACGGTTTGGAATAACCCGATGGGCGGTGCTTTGCAATGGAACTTCTATCCGCAAAATGCCATTATCGATACGGCGGGTGAAGTACGTTGGTACATGAACGTTGAGTCCATTTACGATGCCGAAAGCGTCTATAACTCGGGCGTGATGATGGGCTTCCAACAAGACAACAATGGCAATATCTCTTGGGGCTTTGGTCAACGTTATGTGAAGTACGACTTGATGGGTCGCGAAATTTATAACCGTCGTTTACCCGCCTCTTACTCCGACTTCTCTCACTCCTTTGATAATGCTCAAAACGGTCATACGTTCTTGCGCGTGGCTTCCTCCGACTACCGTCGTCCTGATGGTAAGCGTGTTCATACGGTTCGTGACGTTATCGTTGAATTGGACGAACAAGGGCAAGTGGCTGATGAATTCCGCTTGTGGGAAATCTTGGACCAATATCGTGACGATGTGTTAAAGACATTGGACCAAGGGGCTGTTTGTCTTAATATTGATGCTAGTAAGTCCGGTCAAACGCTTTCTGCTGAAGACTTGGCCAAGATGGATGCAAGTGATAACTTTGGTGACATCACGGGTTCCGGGGCCGGTCGTAACTGGGCTCACGTCAATTCCGTTGACTATGACCCGTCTGATGACTCCATCATCATTTCTTCTCGTCACCAATCGGCCATCATCAAGATCGGTCGTGATAAGAAGGTGAAGTGGATTCTTTCTTCTCCGCAAGGTTGGAAGAAGGGTTGGGCTGAAAAGGTCTTGACGCCTGTGAATGCCAAGGGTAAGAAGATCAAGTGCGAAAGCAATAAGTGCGAAGAAGGGTTTGATTGGACCTGGACGCAACACACGGCCTTCCGTATTGATGAAAAATCCAATAAGGATGTGATCTACATCACGGCTTTTGACAATGGTGACGGTCGTGGTATGGAACAACCCGCAATTCCTAGCATGAAGTACAGCCGTGCCGTTGTCTACAAGATCGATCAAAAGAAGGGAACGGTTCAACAAGTTTGGCAATACGGTGAAGAACGTGGCAACGACTGGTATAGCCCTGTGACGTCCTTGACGAAGTACTACGCCGATAAGAATTCTGTCATGGTTTACTCCGCCACGGCCGGTATGGGCGCCAAGTTCTCCAACAACGTTGCTCCGCATCCGTTCATTGATGAATTCAAGTGGGGTGAAACGAAGCCTGCTGTTGAAATCCAATTGTTGGATACGATGGGCTACCAAGCCATGCCGATTAGCGCAGAAAAGGCCTTCAACACCAAGTAACAACATGAGAGAGGTGAGGGGGATTGATTCAATTCAGTCGTCCTCACTAAACGATAAGGATATAAAACCATGTTTAAAAAATTCTTAGTAACGGCTGCCGCTTTAACGTGCTCCGCCATGGCTTTTGCCGCTCCCGTTGAAGGCACCGACTATATCGTGCTCGATAAGCCTATCCCTAACGCTCAAGGCACGTTTATCAAGGTCTACTCCTACGACTGCCCCTTCTGCTATCGCTATGACAAGGGTGTCGTTCCCGTGATCAAACAAAAACTTGATAAAGAACTCAAGTTCTTGGACTATCACCTCCACACCAAGGGCAAGTACGGTAACGAAGGCGATGAAGTCTTGGCGACCCTTTGGGTTGAAGACGAAGCCGCCGGTCGCGATCCGGTCGCAGACGGCTCTATGCATAAGAAAGCCAAGTTCGCCCTTTATAAGGCCTACCACGACCAAAAAGAACGTTGGGACGCAGGGGCCGACGCTTTCCTTAAGACCGCATTGGATGCTGCTGGTATGAGCCGCGCTGATTTTGACGCTAAGAAGCAAGACCCGAAGGTCCAAGCTTTGGTTAAGGCCTGGAAGGACAGTACCTATGATGTTGCCAAGATCCAAGGTGTTCCTGCTTTTGTTGTGAACGGTAAGTACCTTTTGAAGACCGCTGCGATTCGCTCGATTGATAGCATGGTCGAGAACGTCCGTGAACTTTCCAAGAAGTAATCCGAGGCTCGAATGAAAGGCTTTTTTAAAGATTTCAAAACCGAGCCGATGAACACATTGGCTCGGTGGCAAGACACGCGAGAACCGTGGTTACTCTTTGCGATTACCTCTGTTCTTTTGGTGTTGATTGCCCACTACGTGTTCCAAGACTGGATGCACATGTTGCCTTGTGAGCAATGTGTCTATATCCGTTACGGCAATTTGGTGATGGCCTTGGGTGCGTTCATTGTGGCCATTAAACCGCAATGGATTTGGGGCAAGATTGCCGGCGTGGGTATCTTCCTCTACGGTTTGATTTACACGATGCTTTGCTCGTGGAAATTGATCAAGATTCACGATGCAGTGCACTCGGACGATCCGATGGCAATGTTCGGTCTTCAAGGTTGCTCAACGGATGCGAAGTACCACTTTGGTCTTCCGTTAGACAAGTGGGCGCCGGACTGGTTTAAGCCCACGGGTGACTGCGGTTACGATGCACCAGTCGTAGCACCCGGCGTGGAATTATCCGACCTTGAACGCTGGTTCATTGAACTTTATCAATCCACGGATGGTTGGTACTTGATTCCGCAATGGAAGTTCATGGACATGGCTGAGTGCTGCATGTTGGCTTGTGTGTGCTATGCCATTTTATTGATTGCTCTTTTGTGGGCTTGGGTGCGACGTGACTATTTGACAAAATAAATGGATGGAAGTCTAGAAGGAGGTTCTTAGTTTAGGAGCCTCTTTTTTTGCAGCCTTCATGCTTTGTTTATTCTTTAAAAGTTGCTAACTGTCTTTAAGAATGTATTAATTGTCATTAAGTGTGAGAAAATGCCATTAGGTGAAAAATGTTTGATTTAAGCAATATCGCCTATGATTCTTAAACTTGGCGCTTTTCAAAGCGAGAAAATTTGATAATCTAAAAAAACGCCTCATCGAGAGGTCTTCATTTTCTTTCTTAGACAAAGGATTGTCATTGATGCAAAACGCATTCACCATTTCGCAAAAAACGTCGCTTCATGTAAGCGCGACGGCTTTTGCTATGGAAATGCGAATGTGTCACATGATGATGGTGCTCTAAGACCTTCGGAGCACCCTTGCTCCGCTAGAAATCATCACTTGGAAGGTCCTAATCAAGTGATGATTTTTTTATCTCCCCAATAAACAATTCATCGATTTTTAACTGCAAAGAATGCTGGCATGGAGTCATTGCATTCGAAATCTGGAAATGCACCCAAATTGGGTTAACAGATCGGCAGAGAAAGGGATGCAATCATCATGATTAAATTAGAAAATATCGTTAAAGAATTTGATGTTGAGCACCAGTGTGTGCGAGCCGTCAATGACGTTTCTTTGCACATTCGCAAGGGCGAAATTTACGGCATTATCGGTTTTTCCGGCGCCGGTAAATCCACACTCGTGCGATGCATTAATTTGCTGGAAAGACCGACATCAGGCGAAGTGATTTTGGATGGCACAGAACTCACGAAACTTCCCGCCCATGCCCTTCGCCAAGTACGTCAACAGATCGGAATGATCTTTCAACACTTCAATCTCATGCCTTCCCGAACGGTGTTTGAAAACATCGAACTTCCTTTAAAACTCACGTCGCTTAATGCTCAAGAACGCGCTCAAAAAGTTCTTAACTTGTTGCAGTTAGTGGGTTTGTCTGACAAACGCGATGTGTATCCGTCACAACTCTCGGGCGGTCAAAAGCAACGCGTGGCCATTGCCAGAGCGCTTGCTAATGACCCGAAGGTGCTTTTGTGTGATGAAGCGACGAGTGCATTGGATCCGCAAACCACACAATCCATTTTGGGGTTATTAAAGGAAGTCAATCGCAAGTTGGGTCTGACGCTTGTCATCATCACGCACCAAATGTCCGTGATCAAAGAGATTTGTGATCGGGTGGCGGTGATGCAAACCGGTGAAGTCGTTGAGGAAGGAACGGTCATGGATGTCTTTAGTCACCCGCAGGCACCGATTACGAAAAGCTTTATCGAAACGGCGAGCAACATGGGGACGTTTTTCGAGTTGTTAGAAACTCCCGGGGCGATTCCAGGACTTGAAGAAGACAGCACGGTTTGGCTTTTGACTTACCGAGGCCGCGTGGCAGGCGAATCGCTCATGACGGAACTCTATAAACGCTTTGGGGTCGAAGCCAACATTGTTTACGGCAACATCGATTTCTTAAAAGGTGAGACGCTTGGCAAATTGGGCGTCGGTATCAAGGGTTCATTGGACAACATTGAAAGTGCACGTCAATTTCTTTTGGCAAACGGCGTGACGGTGGAGGTTTTGAAATGACTTCGTTTCTCTATACAGTTTTCCCGAATTTAGAACGTTTGGCACCGGAACTTTGGGAGTGCTTGGGTCAGACCTTCACGATGGTGGCGGTCTCCGGCACTTTGGCTTGGGTCATCGGGATTGCGATCGGTGTTTTATTGGTTGTCACGCGCCCTGGTGCCATTTGTGAAAACCGTTGGGTGTTTACGTTCTTTGATCGCTCGATCGACATTATCCGCTCCATCCCTTTCATTATTTTGATCGTTCTTTTGATTCCGCTTTCTCGCTTACTCGTTGGGACGGGGTCGGGGTGACGGGTTCCTTTGTGGCCTTGGTTTTTGGTACGGTGCCCTTTTTTGTCCGACAAGTGGAATCGGTCTTATCGGACTTGGAATACGGTCTCATTGAAGCCAGTCTTGCCATGGGCTTTTCACCGTTACAAATCATCTTTGGTGTGTACCTCAAAGAAAGCATTGCAGGTATCACGCGCGTCACGATGATTACCTTTGTGTCCTTCATCGGCATTACGGCGATTGCCGGTGCGATCGGCGCTGGCGGTATCGGGGACTTCGCGATTCGTTACGGCTACCAAATGGGCTATCGCGACATGATTTGGTTAACCGTTCTCATCATTCTTGCCATCATCAGTGCCTTCCAATTCGCAGGCCAATGGGTGATTCGCAAAAACCAACACTAATTTCATAAAACGTCAAGGAGTATTAATTATGAATAAACGTACCTTTATTAAGAGCATTGCCGCTACTTTTGTGACGGTGGGTCTTTCCTTAAGTTTGATCGGTCAGGCCGCAGCGGCCGATGTTAAGGTGGTTAAAGTCGGTGTGGTCGGTGACTATAACGATCAGTGGGAAACTGTGAACGAATTGTTGGCCAAAGACAATATCCGAGTAAAACTTGTGAAGTTTAGCGACTACGCAACGCCCAATCGCGCTTTAGCCGATGGCGACTTGGATTTGAATGCCTTCCAACACAAAGCGTTTTTGGCCAATGATATCGCTCGTAATGGTTACAAGATTGTTGCTATTGGCGACACGATCATTACGCCACTTCGTATCTATAACAACAAGGATAAGATCAAGTCGCTTGCCGACATTAAAGATGGTGCCGTGATTGCCATTCCGTCTGACTTAACCAATGGTGGTCGCGCCATTAAGCTTTTGGAAAAGGCCGGTCTTGTTAAGGTCGATCCTTCTAAGGGTTACGTCCCCACGAAGTTAGACATCACGGAATATAAGGTCAAGATTAAGATTCGTGAAGCCGAGTCCGGCATTTTGGCACGCCTTTTGCCTGACTTTACCGCCGCATTGATTAATGGCGGTAATGCGTTGACGGCCGGGTTAGATCCCATGAAGGATGCCATCTATTCGGAAGACATCAATCCGAAGACCAATCCCAATGTGGGACAACTTGTCAACGTCATTGTGGCTCGCACGAAAGATAAAGACAATGAGGTCTATCAAAAGGTGGTGAAGGCCTACAATTCGCCCGAGACCGCGAAGACGATTTTGAAGGCTTATAAGGGTGCTTATGAGGCTGCTTGGGAAGGTGCTGAAAAATATAATCTAGGCAAATAGATATTAAATTAAGAACGGGCTTGGGGATTGAGAGTCGTCCTCAAGCCTTTTTCTTTTGTGGTCAACTATTTTTTGGCAATTGCCACAACTGTTAATTTCGAGGTGATGTCAATGGTCTCAAAAGACTAATGGTTTATGCTTAGTTTTGATTTTTTTAAGTGGCTTGGGTCTACACTTAATCTGTTCTTCTTTTGGTTTTCTGGTGACCGCCATGCAGTGGCTCGATACTCTACTAACCGACCCTAATTCCATTGCCCATATTGTCCTCGTTTACATGGCCATCATCTCGATTGGTTTAGGCATCGGACGCATTAAATTCTTTGGCATTTCTTTGGGCTCCATCGTTGTTTTATTTGTGGGGCTCGCCTTTAGTTATTTTGGTGTTCGCGTCAATATGGACGTGTTGGCCTTTGCCAAAGACTTCGGGTTAATCATCTTTATTTTCTTCATCGGCTTGCAGGTCGGTCCTTCCTTTTTCTCGTCGTTTAAAAGCGTTGGGGTTGTTCTCAATTCCCTTATGGTTTTCGGTTGGACCTTAGGGATCGTTATCACCATCAGTGCTTTCTTTTTGTTCTCAGACACGATTTCTCTGCCTGAGATTTTGGGTATCCACTACGGTGCCGTGACCAACACGCCCGGTCTTGGTGCCACACAAGAAGCTTTGAATCAGTTGAACTATCAGGGCAATGTCATTGCCGCAGCCTACGCTTGCGCTTATCCCTTAGGTCTCACGGCCATTATCGGTGTGTCGATTTTCTTGCGTTGGATTTTCAAAATCGATATGGCTGAAGAAGACCGCCATTGGGATGTTGAAGAGCGAGAAATCAGTCAAGCACCGGTGTCTTTCCACATCTACATCACGAACCACTTGTTGGACGGTGTGACGATTACCCAATCGCACGAACGTATTCCGCGTCCCTTTATTTGCTCGCGTGTGATGCATGCGGGCGAAATCATTAGTCCGTTGCCTGAGACCGTTTTGCATGTAGGCGATACGATTCGTGTGGTCTCAACACCGGAACACAAGCGCGACATCATTGCCGCCTTTGGTAAAGAAGATGAACGCATCAACTTGGAAACGGCGCATACACCGTTGGTTCGTGCCAAATTCTTGGTGTCCTTGTCATCCTTGAGTGGCAGAACGATTGATAGCTTGTCGTTGGCTGCTACCGATGGCGTCAACATTACGCGCATCTTCCGTGCCGGTACTGAACTTTTCCCGCATCCGAATTTGCATATTCAAGTGGGTGACGTGCTGCAGTGCGTGGGGCCAGAGAACGCTGTTAAGCGCCTTGAAGGGCGTTTAGGCAATCAAGCTAAGCACTTGGATCAACCCAATATTGCCGCCATCTTTATGGGGATGACGTTAGGGATTGTTTTTGGTTCCTTGCCGTTAGCCATTCCCGGCATGCCCACACCGATCAAATTAGGGATGGCCGGTGGCCCCTTGATCATTGCCATTTTGTTGGGGCGCTATGGGGCGTCTTTGCACCTTTCAACTTACATGACGCCGTCCTCAAACTTGATGAGTCGAGAAATTGGGATTTCGCTTTTCTTGGCAAGTGTCGGTTTGTCAGCAGGGGATACGTTTGTCAATGCCTTGATTACGGGTAACGGTCTTCTTTTTGCATTGATTGGTTGCTGCATTACGGTTGTGCCGCAATTGGTGGTGGGGATTATTGCTCGTGTGTTCTGCAAACTTAACTACCACAGTATCGTGGGCCTCTTGATTGGTTTGGGGACTAATTCTCCCATCTTGGCGTATGCCTCTACCTTGTCTGAAAAGAACGCAGCGCCCGTGGCCTATTCAACGGTTTATCCGTTAGCGATGTTCTTGCGCATCATTACCGGTCAATTGATTTTGCTAGCCATGTGGTCTTACGTGTTTTAACTCCTCGAGATGATTGCTCCAAAGAAAGATGCCGTAGGCGATTGTTCTACGGCATTTTTGTTTTATTAATGGGGTTTGCGGGGGCTTTTTGGGAGGATTTGAAACAAGTCCTTGTGAGTCGGCTTTGTGGGGAAGCGTTGCCTTGGTTTTGTGTTTTAGGGGAGCGGTTTTATTGTTGAAAATAGGCTTCAAAATTCGTCAATAAAGTAACAAATGTACAAATGTGTAGTTGTTGCAAAACGTGAATGAACGTGTTAATGGAACGAAAAAGGTTTATGCTTTTTTCTTCGCTATAACATTCATTTTTTAAGTTTGAAATGTCTGAAATTTACGAACGCCATTTTGTTGTTGGAAAAGAATCCATTGATGTCTTTCGTCATGTAAATAATCGCGAGTATTTGCGATGGATGGAAGATGCGGCAAGCGCCCATGCGGCAGAACTTGGATGGGACGCTCGAACGCTTCTTAAGCGTCAACAGGTTTGGGTGGCTAAACAACATTGGATTGAGTATCTGCGTCCCACTTATGAAGGTGATGAGTTAACGATCTACAGCTGGGTCGATAGTTGGCATGCTTCTCGCTCGTTGCGTCGTTATGCGATTAAGCGAGGGGATATTTTGGTGTGCATTGGTGCGACAACGTGGGTATTTATTGACTTTAAAACCGGTATGCCGATTGAAGTGCCTGAAGAAATTAAGAGTTGTTTTACGATTATCGATCCCGAGAGTGAGAAGCTCAAAGAATTGGGGATTCAACGACCGATTCGGTATCGTCCTTAAACTTGCAAACAAACCCGCTTTTCAAGAAATTTTAAAGCGGGTTTGATTTGTGTAATTACTGTGCTTTTTCAAAGTGCTGGTAGTCTTTGAGTGACTTCCAATCGCCACCCCATTCCCAACCGTGCTTCTTAAATAGCTTATAAGCGAGGTCGTTCTCATCAATTTTGTAGGGGACGGTTGCATTGCGCACTATCCAAGGGCGACCTGCTTCGGGTTGAACGATTGTCTGTCCGTTTTTGACTTTCACGTAGGGGTTATAAAGCGGATTGATATCAACGGCCATGCCTCTGGCATGAGCAGAGAGCTTTTTGCTTCCCTTTACAACACGGCAGTTAAAGGCCGATGAGTTATTCGCTGTCATGCTTAATTCATCATCTGCGCCATAGTTGTCAATCAATACCATTTTTTCGATTGGATACTTGGCGATATAGAGTTCTTTCAAGATATCCAAAACTTCTTTGGCAACGGATTGATGAACAATGAGTTCGCCTAATCGAATTTGACCTTTTCCATCGTAATGCAGTGCCGTCACATAACGGAAATCTTTTCGGTCATGATGACAAATTTCTTTCCAGGATTTGTTATTGATGCGTGAAAAAATATCGTTGGAAATCGGGGAGACAACAAAATAGGAAGTCGCTTTTTCTTGAGTGATTGAAGATGCGCTTACGATGTCACCAGGCGTCACGGCAGAAGCCATAACCGTGACGGGGATAAGAGCTAATAGCAACTTCAGAGGAAAAGAAACATTGCACATATGGGGTTAAGAAAAAATGTTGTCCATACAGAACATAATATCAACGTACAAATTTTTCTTGAAATTGGCAAAAAATAACCCCGAATTGAAACATCAACTCGAGGCATTGGATTTTTGAGTGTGGTGGAGACGGCGGGAATTGAACCCGCGTCCAAGAATCGTCCATAACCGGCTCTACATGTTTAGTTTGAACATTTAAAAAATCTCATCTGACTTCACGCCCTCAAACCGGCTCTGATCAGACCAGACACTCTTTAAGTCTCAACCACTACGCAGCGCCCTCGTAGTGATCCAGCCTGTATTAGTATAAAACCACTGCTAGCGAACTAGCCCGGCCTAGAGGCAAACCGGTGTGGTCCTCGCCTTAATTAGGCGGCGAGAGCGAAACGCTTGTTATTGGCGTTTATTTGTTTTCCAGCGGATTAACAAGGTGACTGGACCTTGACATGCACCAAGCTACTTCGTGACCCCTGTCGAAACCAGGTCGTCCCCACATAACTTGTCGAACGATGATTATGGCGGAAAAAGCACTTTTTTGCACGAAAAATTGTAGGAATTTAACAAAATAATTCGTTTTTAAATGCAATTTGCTCTAAAATTCGCTTCGTCTTTGTTTCGCAAAGAAAAACTGCCCACGGTGAGCGTATGAATGAGCAAGAACCGATGGGTAAAATATCAATTTTTGAAAAGTGGAAAGCGTTGTTGCTTTACCACGGAGAATTATGGCAAAAGAAGATCTCATTGAAATGAGCGGCGTTGTGCTCGAAGTGTTGCCCGATGCCCGTTATCGTGTCAAGTTGGACAATGACCACGAATTAGTTGCTTACACCAACGGTAAGATGCGTAAGCACCACATCCGCATTTTGGCCGGTGATAAAGTCTCTCTCGAACTTTCCCCCTACGACTTAACGAAGGGTCGTATCACCTTCCGTCACATCGAAGGTCGTCCGTCTGCTGCTCAAGCCGCCGGTACGAATCGTCGTCGCTAATTCTTAGCGTCGTCGACTACTGAGTCGTCAGAAAAAGAATTTTGTGCCGTTAATTTTGCCTTCCGATGAAGGCAGGATTGGCGGCGCTTTCGTGTTGTCTGCCATTGGCAGTAC
>OGDP01002005.1_pt1 | contig 11363 bp, 9 predicted proteins | sample 1570441 | NCBI WGS metagenome assembly OGDP01 (sample SAMEA2581961, study PRJEB24529) | metagenome | biome: Human gut stool | place: China | collected 2011
TTGAGATACTGGATAAGTTCTGGCTCGGTGATGTCGTCCAGAAAATCAAACCAGCTAAGCTCCTGTACAGCGGTGTCAGACATAGCAACAGCCACCTCGACGAGATGGTTGACCATCTGCAAGGTGGCTTTGAGGGTGTTCAGTTTGAGCGTGCCGCGGAACATCCGGATTTCAACCGTATCTGCATTCGTGAGATTGACCGCAGTATATCGTCCCGCGCAGGAATTCTTGGCATGACTCATCTGCTCGGACGGGGTGAGGCGGATGCCGTACCGCGCTGCCCAGCGGTTCATCTGGGACTGCGTGCGGCGGCTGAACCGCAGCAGCTCCGCCCAGAACTTCTCGACGAAGTACAGCAGGCGAGCAATCGCAGCTTCCTGCTGCTCGTAGGTGCAGCCAAAGGCCAAACGGGAAATATGTACATGCAGTCCGCAGGTTCCTGCCGCATGACTGAGATAACCCATGCTTTGTGCTTTGCGCAGCACTTCCGCCCACGGCATTTCAGTCAAATGGTATTCCAGCGTCATGGGATGCGTTACGAGTTCAAGACCTTCATCCAGACTGCCGTCCGTCTTGATGTACAGGTTTTCGGCATTGGCGTTCGCGATGTCAAGGAGCTTCTGCGCATTGCTGTTGACTGTACCGCCGTCGTCGATTTCAAGCTCTACGCCGAAATGACGCAGACCTTTGCCGTGGAAAACAAGGTCTGGTGTGTAGCTGTATTCGTGGATGACCTCGCAGTGCTCATCCCAGCAGGACGCGCAGTAGGCGTTGTCGTCACCGTCCCAGTACGCGTGGTCGCGATGAATAATGCGGCCGCAATCATTGCAGCGCACGTAATACTCATCGAAGCAGTGATCGCAGAGTGTGTGCGTGTCATCCCCGATGATATTCTCCTCATAAAACCGCTCGGCACAATGATCGCAGATCACGGTCAACCGGTCGGCGCAATCCTCGCAGAGCCAGTCGCCTTCTACCTGGTACATATCTTCGATTGAATGTTCTGCACCGCAGTTTGCACAAATTCTGGTTTCCTTCATTGGTTGTTCCTCCATTTCATCTGGTAAATATCAATATTCTTTAGCGAGCAGCATAGTAGAATGCGTCAAATCGTCGATGACGAACACCTTCGCATCTACGGCATCGTCACACGGTACATCGAGTTCATAACGATAGGGCGGCTGCTCCTGCTCGTGGACGATGTGCTGACCGGTTGGCGTTTTGGTCAGCTTGAATACCTGCAAGTAGTCTTTTTCTTCAACTACCATCGTCAAGACCATGTGCCACATGAGATTGGTCAGCCATGATGGAATGTCAGCCATCACGCCGCACGTCAGAAATTTTTGATTGTTGAACATTTTGCTTCTCCTTTCGGACAGAATTAAAGCCCCCGGAATATTTCCGGGAGCTTCTACATCTATAATATATGTCCAAAAGTGGCGGAAACACAGAAAAAACATGGTTCAAGCTATGCTTTTCTCATATTATTCTGTCAATGCGTTGTAATGAATACAGTTTTCCGAAACTGATACGGTGTAAGACCGGTACTTTTCTTAAATGCACGAATCAGATTAGAAGCAGAGCAAAACGCACAGTCATAAGCAATCTCTTCTATGCTGTCATCCGATTCTGAAAGCTGTAGTTTTGCATAGGATAGCCGCAGATTGAGCAGATACTCATGCGGCGATAAACCGGTTTCCTCGCGAAATCGGCGAGAAAAGTAGAACCGGCTAAGCGATACCTGCGCAGCAACTTCTTCTATTTGAATATTTTCATGAAAATGCTCGTCCATCCAGTTCTTTGCTGCCTGTATCTGCGGCGAAACGTTGTGTGCCGCGTGCCCTTGGGTATTCAGCGAGGAAAGTATATGGTGAATGACGACCGACATGCGATCGTCTGCATTGGCATCAAGTGGCAGCATCTGCATGATCTTTTGAAAGTCCTTCTCCAAGCCATACTGCTTGCTGAACAGCGCACCGTTGTTCTTCCACAGAAGATCGCAGTACGCCTGTGAGGCATTGCCGTGAAAATGAAACCAGCTGAACTGCGCCTCTCTCTTTGTATAGTAGTTGTGCGGAAAATTGCAGTCGATGAGCACGATATCATCGGCGCTTGCTGTGAATGTCTGATCCCGATATGTGAACTGCATTTCACCCGAATGAATGTAAAACATCAAAAATGCGTTTAAATGTTTTCTGCGCACGCTGTACGGCGCACTGCAAAGATAACGTGCACCCCAGAGACCATAAAACAGGTGCTGCTGCGCAAAAGCCGAAGCAGTATGAAAATAGATCCCTTCTTTTTCTATGATACCGGGTTCAGATCGAATAATACCCTGCTGACGAATGTCCATAACAGCACCCCTAATTTCAGAGCAAAAATTGCATATTTTGTGCACGCATTACACGTGACAGCTTTCGTTTCTTATGATACCATAGGCACAACAGAAAGGCAAGAAACCTTCCAATCGTTCAAAAGGAGAAGATACTTATGAGCAAGGAAATTAAAATCGGTCTGATCGGCGCCGGCTGGATGGGCAAGGCCCACACCACCGCATTCCACAACGCACGCATGATTTTTGGCGATGATATGCCGGTATTTGAACTGGTAAGCGATGTCAGCGAGGACGCAGTAGCAAAGTTCGCGAAGAACATGGGCTACAACCGCTACACCACCAACTGGATGGACGTTGTCACCGATCCCGAAATCGACCTGGTTGACGTTGCGACCCCGAACTGCATGCACTACGAGATGGCAAAGGCTGCTCTCGAGCACGGCAAGCATGTTTTCTGCGAGAAGCCGCTGTCTCTGTCTGCTGAGCAGTCCCGCGAGCTGGCTGATCTGGCCAAGGAAAAGGGCGTAGTCAACTACTGTGGTTTCTCCAACATCATGAACCCGGCAAACCAGTATGTTGCGGAACTCGTCAAGTCCGGCAAGCTGGGCAAGATCATGCGCGTACACGCTACTTACGATCAGGATATGCTGCTTGATCCGTCCATTCCGATTGCATGGCGTCACATCAACAAGCTGGCAGGCTCGGGCGCACTCGGCGACCTGTGCAGCCATCTGCTGAGCGTTTCCCAGATGATCATGGGCGACATGAGCGAGGTGCTCGGCGTTCAGTCCATCGTTATTCCGGAGCGTCCGATCAAGGCAGGCAGCACTGAGATGGGCAAGGTTGAGAATGACGACCTCATCACCTTCCTCGTTAAGTATGAAAACGGTGCAATTGGTGACTTCTCGTCCTCCCGTGTTGCAACCGGCCGCAAGAACTACTTCTACTACGAGATTCAGGGCACCGAGGGTTCTGTAGTATACGATCTGGAGCGTATGTGCGAGGTTCAGGTTTACTTCAAGGCGGACGCCGACAAGGACAACGGCCGTGACTGCGGCTTCCGCACCGTACTGCTCAACCCGCAGCACGAGGGCTTCAAGTACTTCCAGCCGGCAGGCGGCATCGCGATCGCCTTCGATGACATGAAGACCCTGCAGGCTCACGCACTCATGCAGGCTATGCACGGCGGCGAGTACATCTGCAACTTCGAGATGGGCGCTAAGGTTGACGGCATTATCAACGCAGTGCTCAAGTCCGTTAAGTCGGGCACTTGGGAAAAGTGCTAAGGGAGGTTCAAGGCTATGTTTAATAACGTAAAACTCGGCATCGCGCCGATCGGCTGGACGAATGACGACATGCCGCAGCTCGGCGGCGAGTTGACCTTCGAGCAGATGGTTTCCGAGGCGGCTCTGGCAGGCTTTCAGGGCACCGAGGTCGGCGGCAAGTTTCCGACCGACCCGGCCGTACTGAACAAGGCGCTCGACCTGCGCGGCATCAAGATTGCATCCCAGTGGTTCTCGAGCTTCCTGTGCTCGACCCCCTACGAGGAGAACGAAAAGGCATTTATCGAGCAGCTGGATTTCCTCGAGGCTGTCGGTGCAAGCCGCATCAACGTATGCGAGCTGACCCGCTGCCTGTTCGCAGAGGAGTGCTCGATGTTCGGTGACAACAAGCCGATCGCCACCGACGAAGAGTGGGATAAGCTGTGCGACGGCCTGAACAAGCTGGGCAAGATTGCTGCTGACCGCGGCTTCAAGCTGTGCTTCCATCACCATATGGCAACGGTTGTTCAGACCTTTGAGGAAACCAAGCGCTTGATGGACAACACCGATCCGCGCTATGTTTACCTCTGTTTCGATACCGGCCACTTCACCTTCTCCAAGGAGGACGCCGTCAAGGCAGCCAAGGAGTTCGGCCCGCGTATCGGCCACGTTCACCTCAAGGACATCCGTCCCGACATGATGGAAAAGGCTTACGCCGAGGGCTTCAAGTTCCGCAAGGCGGTTCTGGAAGGCTGCTTTACCATTCCGGGCGACGGCTGCGTCGACTATCCGGGCGTATTCAAGGCTCTGCACGATGCACACTACGAGGGCTGGTTCATCGTAGAGGCCGAGCAGGACCCGGCAAAGGCAAATCCGCTCGAGTATGCCAAGATGGCACGCGAGTATATCAAGAAAACCGCAGGTATCTGATTACAGACTGTAAAAGCAGAGAAAAGAGAAAAGAGAAAACAGAAAACAGCATACGTGCTGACTGATAGGAGGAAATAAAAATGACTAAGATGACGAAACGAATTGGTGCAGCAATGCTTAGTACAGCGCTGCTTCTGGGCGCACTGACCGGCTGCGGTGGCAATACCTCGTCATCGACGGACGGCGGTAACGGTGCAAGCGCTTCTGCCGAGAATCCGCATATCACCGTTGTTCTGAAAACGCTGGCTTCCGAGTACTGGGCCTATGTAGCCAAGGGCTGCGAGCAGGCCGGCAAGGACCTCGGCGTTGAGGTTGATGTACAGGGTGCGACCTCGGAGACCGCATATGACGAACAGCTCTCCATTATCGAAACCGTACTGAGTGCAAGCGGCACGGATGCAATGGTCGTTGCACCGCTGCAGTCCGAGACGGTTGCAACCCAGATCGCAAATGCGGAAATTCCGATCATTGCGATTGACACCAACGTAGAATCCGATAAGGTTCTGAGCTTTGTAGGCTTCGATAACGAGGCTATGGCCTCCATGGGCGGCGAAGCTGCAGTAGAAGTAGCTAAGGAAGCCGGCTGGGATACCATCACCGCAATTGGTATTGCGGGTGTACAGGGCGACTCCACCTCCGAAGCACGCATGGGCGGCTACAAGAAAGGTGTTGAAAAGGCTGGCGGCACTTATCTGGCTGCGGAGACTCAGTACGCTGACGGTGTATCCGACAAAGCTGTAACCGCAATGGAAGCGATCATCCAGAGCCATCCGGAGGGTGTTGCGATCGTTGTCTGCAATAATGACGACATGGCCATCGGCGCTGCACGTGCAGCAGCTTCCTATCCGGCTTACAAGAACACCATCTTCGTTGGCTGCGGCGGCAATGTTGCAGCACTCGATGCAATCCTTGCAGGTCAGGAGACCATGACCGTTGCTGTTGACGGCTACGACGTAGGCTACCGCGGTGTTCAGGCAGCAGCTGACGCACTGAACGGCAAGACTCTTGATAAGTTTATCGCTTCGACCGCTTCTATCGTAACTGCCGACAACGCAGAAGCGCAGAAGGAGATCGTTGAGAAGAAGCAAAACGGCTAAACCGAATTCTGTCATCACAGATCCGTAAAAGCAGGCGGGCATATGTGCAAGCGTGTGCCCGCCTCTTTATTTTGTGGAAGAAAAGAGTGAAAAGATGAGTGAATACGTAGTAGAACTGAAAAACGCGACCAAGCGTTTTCCGGGCGTAGTGGCTCTGCGAAACATGCAGCTGGCAGTCAAGCCGGGCGAGATCCTCGGCCTGATCGGTGAGAACGGCGCCGGCAAATCGACGCTGATCAAGGTACTCACCGGCGTACATCAGGCGGATGAGGGCCAGATTTTCGTAGATGGCGTAGAGCAGCACTTCAAGGACCCGAACGAGTCCGCTGCTGCGGGCATCGCCTGCGTTTATCAGGAGCTGAATATTGAAAAGCTGCTGAGCATTACGGACAACATTTTCATCAACAAGTGGATCAAGAAGGGCTCTCTTCTTGACTACCCGGCCATGCACAAGAAGGCAAAGGAAGTTATGGCTTCCCTCGGTCAGGATGTAGACCCGACCAAGCCGGCAGGCAACTTCGGCATGGGCGTTCAGCAGATGATCGAGATCGCGAAGGCGGTTCTCATCAACGCAAAAATGATCATTATGGACGAGCCGACCTCTTCGCTGGGCGAAAAAGAGGTTGAGCAGCTGATGAAGACCTGCCGTGAACTCAAGGCACGCGGCATCGGCATCGTCTTTGTATCTCATAAGCTCGAGGAGCTGTTTGAGCTGTGCGACCGCGTAACGGTTATCCGTGACGGCGAGTACATCGAGACCCGCGACATCAGCGGCTGGGACAACGACTCCCTGATCACCGCGATGGTAGGCCGTTCGCTCGACAACCAGTTCCCGAAGGAAATCGGCGTAAAGAGCGCTGAGCCGATGCTCAAGGTTGAGCATCTGAAGGAGACCGGCGTGCTGAAGGACGTTTCGTTCGAAGCATACGGCGGTCAGATCCTCGGCTTCGCGGGCCTGGTCGGCGCAGGCCGTACCGAGACCATGCGTGCGATTTTCGGCGCAGACCCGATCGATGGCGGCACGATCACCATCAAGGGCAAGCAGGCGCACATCAAGACCCCGCGTCAGGCGATCCAGCACGGCATCGCGTTCCTGACCGAGGACCGTAAGGGCCAGGGTCTGGTTCTGGCGCAGTCTATCCGCACCAACCTCATCCTCGCGAACATGAAGGGCTTCTCGACGGGCTTGTTCCTCAACGAGAAGAAGATCGAGGACGTAGGTCAGAACAACATTGCCTCGCTCCGCATCAAGACCCCGTCTATCGACGAAATCGTCGGCCAGCTGTCCGGTGGTAACCAGCAGAAGGTCGTTATCGGCAAGTGGGTCAACACGGACGCAGACATCTTTATCTTCGACGAGCCGACCCGTGGTATCGACGTCGGCGCAAAGGTCGAGGTTTACAACGTAATGAACAGCCTTGTCAAGCAGGGCAAGTGCGTTATCATGGTATCTTCGGAAATGCCTGAGATCCTCGGTATGTCCGACCGCGTAATCGTAATGCGCGGCGGCAAAGTAATGGCCGAAGTAGACCGTGACAGCGAACATTTCAATCAGGAAGACCTTATGAAGGCAGCTTGGGGAGGTAAATTAGATGACTAAATCGAAGAAATCCAGCAATTTGATGACTTATGCTGGTACGTTTGGCGCACTGGTAATCCTTTGTGTTGTTCTGGCGATCGCTTCGCCGAACTTCTTTAAGTACTCCAACATGATGTCCGTCCTCAAGCAGACGTCCTTTAATGCACTGGTTTCCACCGGTATGCTGCTCTGCCTGATCACCGCCGGCATCGACCTTTCCGTTGGTGCTAACGCAACGTTCGCAGCCTGCCTCGCCGGTATGCTGATGAACAAGGGCATGACCAATCCGGTCGTTCTTCTACTCGTCGCAATCGTCGGCGGCACCCTGATCGGCTGGGTCAACGGTATGCTTCTTACCCGTCTGCACCTCCCCCATCCGTTCGTATCTACCCTCGGTATGAAGAACGTACTGTGGGGCGGTGCGCTGATCATCACCAACTCCCAGATGGTATCTTTCTCCGGTAACCAAGCAGTTATGTGGCTGGGCTCCAAGACCTTTGGCGGTTTCCCGGTATCCTTCATCGTAGTAATCGCTATCTACATCGTAATGCACATCCTGCTGACCAAGACCGCTCTTGGCCGTTCGATCTACTGTGTAGGCGGCAACCCGGAAGCCGCTCGTCTGTCCGGTATCAACTCCGCTAACGTGCTGACCTTCTGCTACACCCTGTCCGGCTTCATGGCTGCTCTGGCAGGCATCGTTTCCATCGGTCGTTCCGGTATCTGCAACGGCGTTAACGCAATCCAGCCGTACGATACCGACGCTATCGCAGCCTGCATCATCGGCGGCGCATCCTTCATGGGCGGCAAGGGCACCATGGTTGGTACCATGCTGGGCGCTCTGATCATCGCAGTTCTGCGTAACGGCTTCTCGCTGCTGTCCGTTTCGTCCGCAGTTCAGAACCTGGTTCTCGGCCTCGTTATCATCGGCGCCGTACTGCTCGACGTTACTCGTGAGCGCATGGAAGCTAAGGCTCGCCGTCTGGCTACCAAGTAATTTTTGACACTATCTATCTCTCTATTCTTTTTCACAGAGGAGTCTGCGGCATGCAGACTCCTCTATCTTTTTATATAAAATCAAAGGTGGACAATCTCTGTCCACCTTATTTGCTATAATATACCTGTAAACTACTGTTCAATAGCCAGAACATTCCGCACGATCACGTTGATCCGCTCGATGCTTTCGAGCGGGAGGTCGCGGATCTGGTCGCACACCTGTGCGATGACGGCATCTTTTGCATTATCTACTGGCTGCGGATCGGCAAACAGCTCCGCCAGTGAAATGTCGAGCGCCCGCACGATTTTCTCCAGCGTTTTGATGGTCGGGCTTTTCAGGCCGCGCTCCAGATGCCCGAGAAAAGCCGGGTTGATTTCCGCCTGTAAGGCCAGCGTTTCCTGGCTCCAGCCGCGTAGATTTCGGAAATATCGGATTCGCTCGCCTACATTGACTTCGCAATACATCATCGTCACCTGCCCTTTGATACTAGGTTATCTTGACAATTAGTATTGCGCAAAACACTATGAGTATTGTATAATAATACCTATAGATAGTTTGAGCTTATACTCTTTGACAGGCAGGGGATTCAAATGAAAACATTTCCGTTGTTTGGGAAAACACTTACGTTTACAGAAAAAGAACTGAAATACACCGAGATACTCAGAAAATATACACGGCTCTCTGAGCAGTACCGAAAGAAATATGAAACAGCATATAAAAAGTTCGGTGACTGGGAGACACTTTGGGAACAGGGCGAAGCGCTGGGTAATGAATATATTGCCGAAGCAGCCGAAGAGGTAGTCAAAGCCTATGTAGCCAATGGAAAATACGACTATGTAGCTGACGAGGCGCTGTGCGGCTGCAAGGAGTATTTTGAATGGAAAGGTCTGTGGCTCGATATCGAGGATGTCCTGACAAAGTTTTGTGAACAGTATGCAGATGTACAGAAATTCCGAAATCTCCGCAAGCAGAACCGCAGTCGTGTGGGTACAGTAGGCTTTGGCGTGAAGGGAACGATCGGTGCTGCGATCGCCAATGAAGCCGCAAATGCAGCCACCGGCTTAATGCATGATTTCATTAACAGTCTTGCGACTTCATCAGATTACGCCAGAATTAAAAGACATATGCAGAAGTGGTACCAGAATGACGGTCTCAGAAACAAAATTTTAGATACCTTCCAAAATGTTATTTTTGCTTTGAGGCAATCGGAAGAAAGTCTGTATGATATTGATCACGAGGATTATTTGCCGAGGGACAGCAAACGCGCAGACGCATTATTAGATAACTTGCAATATATCGAACCTGACAAACAACAGGACATTCTTATCGAAATTCTCCAGCTGAATCCGTACTGCCGTGAAGCATACGAACAGCTTTTGGAGCAATATGGCGACCCGAACGCAGAAGTATATGCGCTGCTGCAAGTATTTCCTGTTTATGATGAACAGAAATTAGTACACAATACAATTAAGAAAGCACGGAAAGCCGTTAATTCACAAGTTGATTTTGATTCCATGCAGGCAGTTCAGAGAAAAGCATTGTATGAGTTTGTATGTGAGCTGGAAAGATTATATCATCCGTCTGTTATAGCGAATGACTACGCATCTCAGAACTATATCTCAAAGATAAAAAATATGCTGGTCACTGTTCAGCATCAGAAATATGCTTCGTTTGATGAGGCAGAAGCGGTGCGAAAAGACTTTGACAATTTTGAAAAACAAATCGGTAATATCTATGCATTTTCGGATGAACGCCTCAGCAGCTTTATTTCTCAACTGAAAGCGTATAATCAAAAGTTCCCTAATAGTGTAAATAAATTTTGCGAGCGAGCTGATGAAGAAGAGAAAAGACGCCGTACAGTACATTCTATAACCTTTGATACGCTTGAACAAGCAAAACAGGCGGAGAAGGTTCGGGTTGCGGCCAATAAGGTTCTGTCGGCAGCACGGGGACAATCTATCAATAAAATAAATGCGGCGCTGATCGAACTGGATGCATTAGTAAAAGATTATCCACCTGATTTGCTACAGGACATCATATTAGAAGCGCGCGAGAATTTGCAAAAAGCAACGGATTTGATAAAGCGGCTGATACCTCTGCTTCATGAAATGCTTCAGCAAGAAAAAGATATGGAAGTAAGCAGACGGTTGGAACAGCAATACCGTGATGTAAACTACGATGACATGTCCAGGGAAAATTATGATAAATTAGTTGCTTTACGACAAGAGCTTGCAGCGAATTATAACGAGAGAGAAGCACGCTCGGTCATTAGCAGATTGAATGAATCTATTTCGCTGTATGATAATATTGTTGCTGAACAAAAGAAGTTGATTGCAGAACTGGAGCAAAAAGCTCAGCAGATACCATCCGGCGGTATATTTTATATCATTTTTAGAACAATGCTCCGTGCAGCGGTATGCTTTGGAATTTTGTATATGCTTTTCCGGTTCCTCTTCAATATATGGGGTGGAATTATTGCATTTATCACAGTTTGCTATTTCTTTGGCATGACTTATGAGAAGTGGGCAATCTATAAGGAGGGTAAACAGGCCGTGGAGGAACTAAAAAAAGTTGATAGGTTTTGGGAGAGATAAGGCAGAAATGTGTATATTTGAATAAGAAAATTAGGACGGGTGTTCGAATTATACATTGAACGAAGATAAAGAAACACCAGCGATGCAGACTCCCATCTCCTCAAACTTTCCCAACAATTTAATAAAATCCGATTTCTTAATCCTACAATCTTTCTGAACGGCTGCGAGCGACCCGCAGCCGTTCGCTTTTTTCGCGATACGGCGCAGCTTCTTTTTCGTCTTTTCGCGATACTTAGAGGCATTGATACAATTCAACAATTCTGGAAGCGAAATCGGGTCAAAGTGCGTCATATGCAGCCGGTGGAGAAACTTATGCTGCTGCTTTTCAACCTGTGAGCCAAGCTCGATAAGCTGGCTTTCCCAGTCTTTAGACTTGGTCAGTTTAGTGATTTTCGATCGTCCAAACCGCAATTCCAGACGGAGAATATGCTCATCAATAACGATACGATGCCGTTTTTCAAGCTCATACGATTTATCATAAACCGAAAAAGCACAGCTTTTAGACTTATTCTCAATCGTCCACGAATGCTTATTGGCACCTTGAAATTTTTCATCGGAATTTGCGTATT
>OGDP01002010.1_pt1 | contig 11332 bp, 9 predicted proteins | sample 1570441 | NCBI WGS metagenome assembly OGDP01 (sample SAMEA2581961, study PRJEB24529) | metagenome | biome: Human gut stool | place: China | collected 2011
GTTAACCGTGCCGCCGTCGTCGATTTCGAGCTCAACGCCGAAATGCCGCAGACCCTTGCCGTGAAAAACAAGATCGGGCGTATAGCTGTATTCGTGGATGACCTCGCAGTGCTCATCCCAGCAGGACACACAGTAGGCGTTGTCGTCACCGTCCCAGTACGCGCGGTCGCGATGGATAATACGCCCACAGTCATCACAGCGGACGTAGTATTCATCAAAGCAGTGGTCGCAAAGCGTGTGCGTATCGTCCTCGACGGCGGTTTCCTCGTAGACCCGCTCGGCGCAATGGTCGCAGATTACGGTCAGGCGGTCGGCACAATCCTCGCAGAGCCAGTCACCCTCCACTTCAAACATATCCTCAACCGGGTGTTCTGCACCGCAGTTTGCACAAATTCTTGTTTCACTCATTGGTTATTCCTCTATTTCGTTTGGTTAATATTAATACTCTTCGGTAAGCAGCATAGTAGAATGCGTCAAATCATCAATCACGAACACCTTCGCATCTACGGCATCATCGCACGGTACATCGAGCTCGTAGCGGTAGGGCGGCTGCTCCTGCTCGTGAATGATGTGCTGACCGGCCGGTGTTTTTGTCAGCCTGAATACCTGTAGGTAATCCTTGGATTCAACTTCCATCGTCAAGACCATGTGCCACATGAGGTTTGTCAGCCACGATGGAATCTCAGCCATCACGTCGCACGTCAGGAATTTTTGATTTTTGAACATGTTTCTTCTCCTTTCAAACAAAAATAGGCCACAGGGAATTACCCTGTGGCCCTCATGAATATAATATATATTTTATCTGATTGGAAAAACGGACAGTACAAGCTCTGCTGTTCAAGAGTAATATCTACAGTCAAAATTTGAATTTTGAATATAGATAAGTGACTTTTGTTTCTTATTATGATATGCTGTATCTGCATGGGATAGAGGATCAATCGGATATGCACATAGCTGTAATGGTCTAGGCGTTTTGATTTGAGATAGGTTGTATTGTGAATTGATTACGAGCGTTGGAAGTACGCTGTCACGCGGAAGTCTAAAACTACTATGGCGTTCGCAATCTCGAGCTCTTTTATAATATAAGGGGATTTAGTCATATGATTCATTTAATCGCAAGTGATATTGACGGGACGCTGCTGCAAGGCGGACAGACCCGATTAGACCCGGCGCTGTTTGACGTTATTGAACGGCTGGAACAGCACGGAATTCGTTTTGCGGCGGCGAGCGGCAGACAGTATACCAATCTGCGGCGGCTGTTTGCCCCTGTCGCGGACAAAATCGACTATATCTGCGAAAACGGCAGTCTGGTCATCAGCGACGGCAGTGTGCTGTATAAGCAGGTGATCGACCGGGCGCTCGGCACGAAGATTCTGCGCTGCATGCTGGAGATGGAGGGCTGCGAACCGCTGCTGAGCGGAGTCATGCAGTGCTATGTTCAGCCAAAGAACCCGGCTTACGCGGACCATATGCGATATTTTGTGGGGAATGATGTAGCGGTTGTAGAGGATCTGACAGCGGTGCCGGAGCCGTTTCTGAAAATTGCGGCGTATTTCCCGGACGGCGCCACCGGAGAATACCGTCTGCGTATCGCGCAGGCTGCGGGAGGGACGATGCGGCCTGTGGTTTCCGGTATGGCGTGGGTGGACCTGCTGCCGCAGGACTGCGATAAAGGCACAGCGCTTGCGGTTTTGCAGCGCCATCTTCATATCAATCGAGAAGAAACGATGGCTTTCGGGGATAACGAAAATGATGTGGAGCTGCTTCGGCAGGCGGGACTGTCCTATGCGATGAAAACAGGCAATCCGTGCGTTCTTCGACTGGCAGACCGTGCGGCGGATGATGTCATATCCGAACTGAATATGCTGCTGAGCGAATTGGAATAAGACGATTTTGATCAGAACAAAAAAACACCACCCTTGCGGGTGGTGTTTTTGAAGAAAAGGAGAATTAGGATTTTGTCGTGAGCTTAAACAGAACAGCGCCGTGCGTATCGATCGAGCATACAATGCCGGAGGAAACGACAGCATCGGGCTGGTCGCCCCAGAGGTCGTGAACCGTGTATTCACCGGACAGACCGAGCTTGTCCAGCGTGATCTCGCGCTTTGCCGGAAGATTGCCGAGATTGAATACGGCAAGGTAGGTGTTACCCTGCTCATCTTCAGCCTGCCATGCAATCGTGTCGCAGACATTCAGAATTTCGCGGGCGTTCCGGCTGTCCTTCAGCAGTGCCAGCACTTCCGGGTTGGTAATCAGGCCGAGCGTCCATTCATCCAGATCGGTCAGCTCGCAGCCAAGCATAAGCGGCGAACGGAAAATCGACCACAGCGTCAGCATGGTGCGCTGCTCAGGGCGGGTCAGAAGCGTGTTGCGCTCGAAAACGCCGTGCTCGCAGCCGCGAATGGAGATATGGCCGACCGGAAGCATATCGCAATCCGGGAAGCAGCCGTTCGATACGTAAGGACTCCAGTTGCGGCAGCGCATGAACATTTCAGTAATATCTTCCCAGCGGTCCCAGAAATCGTTGGTAATGCGCCACATATTGGCGTATTTGCGCAGGTGGTCCGCCTGTTCCACCATGGCCGGTCCGGGAGAAAGACTCAGCACAATATCGCGGCCGCAATGCTGAATTGCTGCGGCGATCATTTCGATTTCTTCTCTGCCGGAATAGTCGTAATCCTGATTGATACGGCGGTAAACCACGCAGATGTCATCTACCTTGACGAAATCGACGCCCCACGAAGCGTACAGCTCGAACAGAGAGTCGTAATAGGCCTGTGCGCCGACGGCAACGGGATTAAGACCGTACATATCCGAGTTCCAGGCGCAGATAGAAGCCGTGTGAGCAATATCACGCGCATGAACATCGGTACCCTTGATGGGTACGTTCTTTGCAACCGCCTGACGCGGAATGCCGCGCATGATATGAATGCCGAATTTCAGTCCCTTGCTGTGAATGTAGTCAGCAATCGGTTTGAAGCCTTTTCCGTCTGCGGCGGAGGGAAAACGATTTGGGGAGGGCATCAGACGGCCGTATTCGTCCATGCAGAGCTCAGCAAAGGCGTGATAGGCGGTAGAATCTGCGGTCGGCTCCGACCACTGAATATCGCATACAACGTATTCCCAGCCATAGGGCTTCAGATGCTCTGCCATATAATCCGCGTTTCGGATGAGGTCCTCTTCCGTAACGGAGGCACCGTAGCAGTCCCAGCTGTTCCAGCCCATCGGCGGATTGACAGCAAACAAGTTCTTGTCCATAATTACCCTTCTTTCATAAATCATGTAAATCTGAAATTGTATGATCAAATCCGACTGGTTTGTCTTGACAAATTGGATTATAGCACTATTATAAAAAGTATCAAATGACTTAAAAAAGCAAAAAATATTTTTCTGCGATAAAATTTATAAAATTTTATTAGATATGTTTGATAAAGTCAGCTCGGAAGGGACGGACCGACATGGTAGTATATCTTTTTAATTTCAACACCTGCCAGGATCTAGCGCTGCTGGAAATCGGCGATCAGCAGTGTTCGCCGCTGTATGCCTTTGGCCCGAATATTCGTAATGAATACATTTTTCATTACGTTGTATCGGGAAAAGGTGTGGTTATGCTTCAGCCCTCCGGCGAAAAAGGACAGAATATTCTCTCCGAAACGATTGAAGTCAAGGCGGGAGAAGGTTTTCTGATAGAGCCGCATACCGCGCATATGTACCGTGCTGATGAGAACGACCCATGGCATTATATCTGGATCGTATTCACCGGCCTGAGCGTACCGTCGTATCTCCGTGCGTGCGGCCTGACGCGGAATAATCCGGTTTTTTACCCCCAAAGCTATGCGCATGCGGTATCTTCCCGCGTCCGGGAGCCGCTGCGTCAGATACTCGGCCACCCCGATGCCTCAAAAGCGTTCATTATCGGGCAACTGCATCTTTTCTTTGACGGACTGATGGAAAATACCGCGGTACAGTCAAAAAACGTTACGACGGATATCAATATCGCCAATGTCTACATTGCGGAGGCGATGCGCTATATCGAATCGCGCTATGCGGATATTCGCTCGCTGGATGAAATCGCCGGTTTCTGCAATGTCACCCGAAGCCATCTGGCAAGGCTGTTTCGCAGCACGCTGCACGTCACATTGCAGGAATATTTGATCAATTATCGAATGGATAAGGCCAAAGAGTTGCTGGTCAACACTAATCTGCCGATTTATCAGATTGCGCAGCAGGTTGGCTATGAAGGCGCGCTGCAATTCAATAAAGCGTTTAAGAACAGAATGCAGGTGCCGCCCAGAACGTGGCGGCTGCAGAACCGGCTCCGGCTGAGCGGCGACCCTGACAGAAAATAGATATGCAAAATTGTACGTACATTTTGTTTACAAAAATGAAAACATACGTTATAATAGGAGATGTAATAATGATCATGGCAAATCAAGGAGAATGAGATATGGCACAGCCCAAATATCAGCTGTTACAGCAATGGCTGAGGGACCAGATAAATAGCAGAGAATACACTGCGAATCAGCAGATTCCAACGGAACTGGAGCTTGCTGAGCAGTTTGGATACAGCCGGCAGACGATACGGCAGGCGATCAGCGGCCTGGAGCAGGAGGGGCTGCTGAAGCGGACGCCGGGGCGCGGCACGTTCGTATGTCAGCAGAATGCCGGCCGGGTGAACCGCAGCGAATCCCGCACCCGCAGAGTCGGTGTGCTGACCACGTATCTGGACGATTATATTTTTCCCGGCATCATCAACGGCATCGAGCGGGTGCTGAGCCGTCATGACTATCTGTTTACGCTGGGACTTACGCACAATAAAACGCTGGACGAAGCGACGGCGTTGCAGAAGCTGCTGGCGGACGGTGTGGACGGACTGATCATCGAGGGCACCAAAACGGCTCTCCCTACGCCGAACGAAGGTATTCTGCAAAGTTTTCGCGATGCAGGCATCCCCATGGTGTTTATCAACGGCTGCTATGACGGCGCAAACGACAGCTACGTACTGATGGATGATGTACAGTCGGGCGAGCTGCTCACGCAGCATCTGATTGACCAGGGGCATACGCAGATCGGCGGGATTTTCAAATCCGATGATATTCAGGGCGTAAAACGCTACGAGGGCGTTGTAAAGGGAATGCAGAAGAATAACGGGCACATCAAGGATGACTGCATTCTGTGGTACACGACAGAGGATGTCCGCTATCTGTTCGAGGGCTCTATGGATGAAATGATCCTCAAGCGTCTGGCGGACAGCACAGCGGTGGTATGTTATAATGACGAAATCGCCGCAAAGCTGATCGATGTGCTGCGGTGCGCCGGAAAGCGCGTTCCGGACGATCTGTCGGTTGTCGGCTTCGATAATTCGCCGTTCGCCGGCTCGCAGCTGTACAATCTGACGACTGTGACCTATCCGGCAGCGGATATCGGAGAAACTGCCGCAAATGTATTGATGCGCTGTCTGGAAGATCCGGAGCATAGAGAACATATTAAAATCAAGCCTAATATTGTTGAACGCGGTTCTGTACGCTGCCTGAAATAATACCTTTTTGGATAATATGAATAAAAAAGACGGGAAAATTCAGTGCATTTTCCCGTCTTGCTTTTTGTACGTACAATTGTTACAATAAAAATACAAAAGATACTTACATATAGGTGAGTGCAGCAAAAAGAAGGTGCGTACAAATGAGCATGACGGAACAATTCAATGTACAGCCTGCGCCGCAGCGCAAGGTGCTGGGCATTGAATTCGGTTCTACACGAATCAAGGCCGTCTTGACCGACGGACATGGTGCGGTCCTTGCAACAGGAAGTCATACATGGGAAAATCAGCTGGTCAATGGCATCTGGACCTATCCGCTGGAGCAGGTATGGAACGGCCTGCAGGCGTGCTACCGCGATATGGCGGACCGGTACCGGATGCGGTACGGCAGTTCGATCACCGTTCTGGATGCAATCGGCTTCAGCGGCATGATGCACGGCTATCTGGCATTTGACCGCGACGGCAATCAGTTGGTTCCATTCCGTACATGGAGAAACACCATTACCGACCGGGCGGCCGACCTGCTGACCAAACAGTTTTCGTTTAATATTCCGCAGCGCTGGAGCATCGCGCACCTGTATCAGGCGATTCTGAACGAGGAAGCGCATGTTTCCTCCATAGATTACCTGACAACGCTGGCAGGATACGTACATTGGCAGCTGACCGGAGAACGCGTTCTTGGCGTCGGCGAGGCGTCTGGTATGTTCCCGATCGACAGCGCCGCGATGACCTACGACGCCGATATGGCGGACCGCTTTGACCGGCTGGTTGCCGGGCATCATTTCAGATGGAAGCTGCTGGACATTCTTCCACGGGTTCTGCCCGCGGGCGTACAGGCCGGCCGGCTGACACCGGAGGGTGCACAGCTGCTGGATCCGACCGGCGAGTTGCAGCCCGGTACGCCGTTCTGTCCGCCGGAAGGCGACGCCGGAACCGGCATGGTCGCGACAAACTCGGTCGCCGAGCGCACCGGCAATGTATCGGCAGGCACCTCCATTTTCGCAATGGTCGTGCTGGAGCGCCCGCTCAGTCAGGTATATCCGGAGATCGACATGGTGACGACGCCGGATGGCAAGCCGGTTGCCATGGTGCACTGCAACAACTGCACCTCGGAGATCAACGCATGGGCAGGCATGCTTCAGGAGTTCGCACACTGCATCGGAAGCGATCTGAGTGATGACAGACTTTATTCGCTGCTATATTCCAAAGCGGCGGAGGGAGAAAAAGACGGCGGCGGCCTTCTGTGCTGCAACTATCTGTCGGGTGAGCCGGTCGTTGACATGGAGGAGGGACGGCCTCTTCTGGTACGCCGTCCGGAAAGCCGCCTGACGCTCGGAAACTTTATGCGCGCACAGTTGTATTCTGCTGTGGCAACCCTTAAAATAGGAATGGAGCTGCTGACCGAAGGAGAATCCGTCAAGCTGGATCGACTGATGGGCCACGGCGGTCTGTTCAAGACACCGGAGGCAGGGCAGAAAATCATGGCTGCTGCGATAGGTGTTCCTGTATCGGTTATGGAAAACGCCGGCGAGGGAGGCGCGTGGGGTATCGCGCTGCTGGCGGAATTTATGCTGAGCGGAGAGGGAATGACACTGGCGCAGTACATGGAACAGAACGTCTTTACGGATATGCCGATCATCGAAAAGGATCCGGCTCCCGCGGACATTGCCGGATTTACCGCTTATATGCACGCATATCAGGGACTTCTGGCTGTTGAGGAAACCGCAATACAGGCGGTATGAAAAACGCAGGGGAAAACAGAAAGGAAGATACCGCATGGCACTGAAGGATTATGAATTTTGGCTGATTGTAGGCTCTCAGCATTTATACGGTGAAGAAACGCTCCGTCAGGTAAAGGAACACGCGCAGATCATGACGGAGGGAATGAACCGGTCGGGCAGGCTTCCCTGCTCGCTGGTATTGAAGCCGGTAGCAAAGACTCCGGATGAGATCACGGAGGTAATGCGGGCGGCAAACGCCGACAGCCGCTGCGCGGGCGTGATCGTCTGGATGCACACGTTTTCGCCTTCTAAGATGTGGATCGGCGGACTGTCGGTGCTCCAGAAGCCGTACTGCCACTTCGCAACGCAGTTCAACCGCAACATTCCGAACGAAGGCATCGACATGGATTTCATGAACCTGAACCAGTCGGCGCACGGCGACCGCGAACACGGCTTCATCGCAGCGCGCATGCGTCTGCCGCGCAAGATCGTTGCAGGATACTGGGAAGATGCAGATGTACAGGAAAAAATCGGTGGCTGGATGCGTGCCGCAGTAGGCGCGGCCGTAAGCCGCGAGCTGAAGGTCATGCGTTTTGGCGATAATATGCGTCAGGTCGCGGTGACCGAAGGCGATAAGGTCGAAGTACAGATGAAGCTCGGCTGGCAGGTGAATACCTATGCAGTCGGCGATCTTGTTGAAGTGATGAATCAGGTAAGTGAGCAGGAAATCGACAGCCTGATGAAGGAATATCAGCAGAATTACGAGTTCGCGACCGATGACATGGAAACCGTCCGCTACCAGGCGCGCGAGGAGATCGCCATTCAGAAAATGCTGGATGAGCACGGCTGCGGTGCATATACCAATACCTTTGAGGATCTCTGGGGCATGGAACAGCTTCCCGGCATCGCTTCGCAGGACCTGATGGCAAAGGGTTACGGCTACGGCGGCGAGGGCGACTGGAAGGTATCCGCGCTGACGCACATCATGAAACAGATGAGCGAGGGCGTCCCGGGCGGAACGGCCTTCATGGAGGATTATACCTACGACCTTGAGCCGGGCAAGGAGCTTTCGCTCGGTGCGCATATGCTGGAGGTCTGCCCGTCTGTTGCGGCGCGCATCGAGGTACATCCGCTGGGTATCGGCGGCAAGGCTGCACCGGCACGTCTGGTCTTTGAGGGACATCCGGGCAACGCCATTGTCGTTTCGCTGATCGATATGGGCGGCCGTCTCCGCATGATTGTACAGGATATTGAATGCATCAAGCCGATTTACGAAATGCCCAATCTGCCGGTAGCCCGCGTTATGTGGAAGGGTATGCCGGATCTGAAAACCGGTATCCACGCATGGATCATGGCAGGCGGCGCGCATCATACGGTGCTCTCCTATGCCGTTACCGCTGAGCAGATGGAAGACTGGGCAGAGATCATGGGCATTGAATTTGTTCATATTACGAAGGATACCACCATTTCGGCACTCAAGCAGCAGCTGCTCGTGTCCGATCTGGCATGGAAGCTGAAATAAGGAGGGGAGAGACGCTATGCTGGAACAGCTCAAGCAAGAGGTGCTGGAAGCCAATCTCCTGCTCCCAAAGCACAAGCTCATCACATTTACCTGGGGTAATGTATCCGGTATCGACCGGGGAAAGGGCCTGATCGTTATCAAGCCGTCGGGTGTGGAATATGAGGACATGACGGCGGATGATATGGTCGTGGTTGATCTGAACGGAACGGTTGTCGAAGGTTCGCTTCGCCCGTCCTCGGATACCCCGACGCACATCGAACTGTATCGCTCCTTCCCAGATATCGGCGGCGTCGTACATACGCATTCCCGCTGGGCAACGACCTTTGCGCAGGCCGGCATGCCGATTCCGGCGCTCGGCACGACGCATGGCGACTATTTCTACGGTGCGGTTCCCTGCACGCGCGCAATGACGCCGGCAGAGATCGCGGGCGAGTACGAGAAGGAGACCGGCAAGGTGATTGTCGAGACCTTCCGCGATAAAAACCCGAATCAGGTCCCGGCGGTCATCGTTCACAGCCATGGCCCGTTCACCTGGGGCGCGACGCCGAAAAAGGCGGTAGAAAACGCCGTTGTGCTGGAGGAATGTGCGCTGATGGCATGGCAGGACCTGCTGGTTTCCAACAATACCGTGCAGCCGATGCAGCAGGAGCTGCTGGACAAGCATTATCTGCGCAAGCACGGCAAAAACGCTTATTACGGTCAGAAGGCCTGAAAATAAAAACGCCGTCGCCTGCTGGACGGCAGCGCATAAGGAGGGCGGAATAAGCAGCAGAGAAGTAGAGTAGAAGAGATAACAGGACAAAAACAGAGAAAGAGGTATGAAAAATGAGAAAAATGTGGAAAAGAGCTCTGGCAGGCGTGCTGACAGCCAGCATGGCACTTTCGCTGGCGGCATGCGGCGGTTCGTCTTCTAACGGCGGCAGCAGCGCAGACGGCAGCACGACGCTTGAGGTCTGGTCGTCCAACCTGTCGGATTCGCAGCGCGAAAACGTAAAGAAGCTGGTAGCACAGTATGAGGAGCAGACCGGCGTCAAGGTCAACTATACCGAGTTCTCCTATGACATGCTGCATGACAAGATCCTCTCCGCGGCTGCGGGTGGCAATACGCCGGACGTTGCGTGGGGCCTGCCCGAGTGGACCGGCGAATTCCACAGCATGGGCATTCTGGAGGACCTGTCCGACCGCTACGCAAACTGGGACGACGCTTCCGTACTGAGCGACGCGGTCATGAAGGGTATGTCCATCGGCGATGAGATCATCGGTGTGCCGTACGAAATGACGGTTCGCGCTTATCTGTGCCACGAGAATATCATGGAAAAGGGCGGCGCGTCCGTACCGGCTACCTGGGACGATGTGCTTTCCATGACGGATTTCAAGGATAAGACCGGCACCTATCCGTATGCGCTGGCCTGCACGGGCGTGCGTGCTCCGCAGGAAATGATCGTTTATCTGGCGCAGAAGGGCCTTGAGATCTGCTCGCTGCAGGATGACGGCATGTACAAGAATACCTGGAAGGATAATGCAGACCAGCTGGCCGCAGCGGCAGACGTGTTCCAGTTCTATAAGGACTGCATCGACAGCGGCGTTGTCGATCCGAACTCCAAGAGCTTCGGCTATGAAGAGACCGACGACAACTTCGTCAACGGCTTCTCCGCCAGCTACGTAACCGGCAACTGGCTCCAGGAAAAAGAGGACGCCAATCCGGAAGTGATGTCCGATGTTACCGTAGAGCCGATTCCGGTACCGGAAGGCGGCACGCCGGCAACCTACATGGAGCTGAAGCCGCTGTTCCTGTTCAACACCAGCAAGAACAACGACGCAGCATTCGACTTTGCGACCTACGTATGCGGCAAGGAATGGCAGCAGGACGTTTACTCCAGCGCATCTCCGCGTTCCGATGTAACCGTTCCGGGCAAGTGGACCGAGGACTTCCAGGCTCTGTCCGATAACGGCGTTGCATTCCCGCCGGTAACGCTGGGCAGCATTTCTCAGGCTATGATCGATTCCATCGCTAAGGTCCTTCAGGAGGGCATGACGCCGCAGGCAGCAGCAGAGTGGCTGGCCGATGCAGTCAACACCTCTCTGGAAGAGTCCGGCGAGCTGAGCGCTTCGTAAAAAGAAAATGGTGCATACCGGAGCGGAAGCCGTTCCGGTATGCATACTCTTAATCCTGGAGAAAGGTGGAGAAATATGCCGGAAAAGAAGAAAAAATACTTAACACGCGACCAAAGAGACAACCGGACAGCCTGGATCATGCTGGCGCCCGCTCTGCTGTTTCTGGCGGTAATGATTGCCTATCCGCTGGGCAAGGTAATCCATGATGCGTTTTCTCAGGTAAACCTGATAAAGCCCAATGTTTCCGGATTTGCAGGTCTGGATAACTTCAAGACAATTCTCAATGATGAACACTTCTGGAATGATGCGAAAAACACCGTAATCTGGACAGTGTGCTCGGTAGCCGGTGAGTATATCGTCGGCATGCTGGCAGCTGTTCTGCTGAATCAGAAATTCAAGGGCCGCGCGATTTTCCGAACCTGCGTCTTTATTCCC
>OGDP01002014.1_pt1 | contig 11285 bp, 8 predicted proteins | sample 1570441 | NCBI WGS metagenome assembly OGDP01 (sample SAMEA2581961, study PRJEB24529) | metagenome | biome: Human gut stool | place: China | collected 2011
CCCATCAGTGCTGCGAGGACTTTGCCCTCATGCGCAGCATCCCCGGCATGACCGTGATCTGCCCCGCCGACGATGTGGAGGCCCGCGCCGCTGTGCGTGCTGCCTACGCAATGGAAGGCCCCGTCTATCTGCGCTTTGGCCGTTTGGCTGTGCCTGTGTTCCACGATGCCGAGAACTATCACTTCGAGATCGGCAAGGGCGAGCAGATCACCGAGGGCAGCGACATTGCCATCATCGCCACCGGCCTGATGGTCAACGAAGCCCGCATGGCTGCGGAGCAGCTGGCCGCTGAGGGCATCCACGCCCGGGTCATCAACATCCACACCATCAAGCCTCTGGACGAGGAGATCGTCCTCAGGGCTGCAAAGGAGTGCGGCAAGGTCATCACCGCCGAGGAGCACAACGTCATCGGCGGTCTGGGCGAGGCCGTCTGCGCCGTGCTGAGCGAAAAGCTGCCCACCCCTGTGCGCCGTGTGGGCGTGCAGGACAAGTTTGGCTGCTCCGGCCCTGCATGGGACCTGTTGCGTGAGTACGGTCTGGATGCCGCTACCATCTGCAAGACTGCCCACGAAATGCTGGGCAAATAAAGCTGTCCGGAATATTATAAGAGCTGAAGGGCTGCTGCACGTTCGTTCAAAACGAGGTGCAGCAGCCCCTTTTTGCGTTCATTCTTCGCCCAGCAGCTTTGCACGGCTGGCGTATACAGCGGTGAATACCTCCCGCAGCCGTTGGATCTCGGGACGCGGGTCGTCCCGCAGGGTCAGCAGACAGGTGTCCGGCAACGGCAGCTGCAGCGGCAGGTACCATGCCGCCGGAAAGGCCGGGTATTTCATCGGGCACAAAAACATGCCGCGCCCGGCAAGCAGATCGTTGTAAACACACTCGTAGTTTTCCACCATGTGCCAGCTTGGTGCGGAAAACGGCAGGCCGGGCTGAACAACGGCAAGATCCACCATTTCCTGATACAGCGGCTCATAAAACAGCTGCTGCCCGGCAAGATCGGCCAGCGCCAGAGTGCTGCGCCCTGTGAGCGGGTGCTCCGGCGATACGATCAGGTAAAAGGTGTTGTGCAGGATGGGGGTGCGCTCGATCTCCGGCTGCAGCGGCCCAAAGGGCAGATAGAGGGCTGCGTCTGCCTCGCTGCAGAGCATTTCGTGGGGGTTGCGTGACACGGGCCGAGTGTCCACCGCAAACTCATATCCCGGCAGTGCGGCATGCAGCCGTGCCATCAGGATGGGATAAATGGGGTCACGCTGCAGCAGCACCGGCGGCAGGCGCAGGGTCAGCGTGCGCCGCCGGGCAAAGCCCTTCAGCGCGGTGCGGGCGTTCAGGATGCTGCGATAGATCCCCTCTGCCTGCGGCACAAAGGCCCGGCCTGCTTCGGTCAGCGCCACGCGGGTGGTGCTGCGCTCAAACAGGGCCAGATCCAGCTCCTTTTCCAGACTGCGGATCTGGTAGCTGAGGGCGGGCTGGGTGCAGTACAGCTCCCGGGCGGCTGTGGTAAAATTCAGGGTCCGGCTCACGGTGAGAAAACACAGCAGCTGGTGGTCGTTCATCCGAAAAAAGCTCCTTTCTGTGCAGTGGAAGATCCGTCTGCTCTCAGTATAGCATGGCGAGAGACGGTTATAAACACTTTTTATTGGTGTGGTAAAATTTTTTTGTTTCCCTTTTACTTCGTTATATTTTATACTAAGTGCGGCGCGGGAAAAACTCCCGCAGAGACGAAGAGAAATTGATGAGAAGAAAGAGGAAATCCAAATGGAAAAGATCTCCCGCAAAGGCTTTTTGAAGGTCGCCGCCGCTGCCGCCATGAGCGGTGTCACCGCCGGTGCACTGGCTGCCTGCAACTCCGCAGCTTCTTCCAGCACCGCCGCTACCGGCGATGCCATCTACACCGCCGGTACCTACACCGGCACGGCCACCGGCATCGGTGAGGTGAAGGTGACCATGACCTTCAGCGAGACCGCCATCACCGAGGTGGTCATCGATGCTTCCAACGAGACCGAGAGCATCGGCGGCGTGGCCGCACCCACCCTGCAGGAGGCCATCATGGCCGCACAGGGTACCGAGATCGACAACATCTCCGGCGCTACCGTCACCACCAATGCCGTCAAGAAGGCGGCTGCCAGCTGCATCGAGCAGGCCATGGGCGTAAAGACCGAGACCCCCGCCGCAGAGCAGACCGCCGACACCGGCGAGGACTGGCTGGGTGAGGAGCCGGATGTGCAGGCCTCTGAAACGCAGGACTTTGATGTGGTCATCATCGGTGCCGGTCTGTCCGGCATCTGCGCCGCCCGCGCCGCCGCCGAGGAGGGCGCAAAGGTGGCTATCGTGGAGAAGAGCGCCTCCTTCAACTGCCGCAGCGGCGAGTATGCCCTGCTGAACGGCAGCCTGAACAAGCGCTGGGGCCGCGAGAACATCGTGGACGAGGATGTGGTGGTCAACCGCCTGATGCGCGAGTGCACCTACCGCAACAAGCGCTCCATCCTGAAAAAGTGGGCCAGCCATGCACACGAGGTCATGGATTGGTTCATCGAGGCTTATCCTGAGCTGACCATCTGCGACACCACCCGTCAGGTGGTCACGCAGGAGCAGTTCGACAAGGGCATTCTGGTGCCGCTGGCATGGCCTCAGCCCGAGCACTACGACTACCGCAACGAAGAGTTCCCCACCTTCCCCTCCAGCATGGAGTTCCGCTCCTCCCGCAAGGATCAGCAGGGCTTTGTGGTGGAAGCCAACCTGAACAAGGCCATCGAGGCTGGTGCCAAGACCTTCTACGGCTGCTTTGGCACCAAACTGCTGAAGGACAGCGACGGCCGCGTGACCGGCGTGATCATCCGCGATGCACAGAACGGCAATAAGTACATCCAGCTCAACGCTGCCAAGGGCGTGATCCTTGCCACCGGCGACAACTCCGGCGATGAAAAGATCATGAAGCATTTCGCTCCCGAGATCGTAGAGAAGAATATCGCCAACATGGGCGCTATGGGTATGCTGGGCGTTGACGTGGAAGGCAAGACGGTCGAGACCGGCGACGGCCTGCGCATGGGCGCATGGATCGGCGCAAAGGTGCAGGATCACCACGCACCTATGACCCACCACATGGGCAGCGGCATGGGCGTTACCCCCTTCCTGCAGCTCAACAAGCGCGGCGAGCGCTTTATGAACGAGTGCATCCCCGGCCAGCAGCTGGAAAACCAGATCGAGCTGCAGCCGGAGTGCGCTTCCTTCCAGCTGTACGACGCCAAGTGGGGCGAGCAGATCCCCTATATGCCGGCCAACCACGGCGGCCTGTGCTATATCATCCCGGAAAATGAGGATGAGTCCAACCCCAACTACACCGACCGTCAGTACACCAAGATCAGCGCCAAGGCCGAGGCTTACCAGTTCAAGGCCGATACGCTGGAGGAGCTGCTGACCCAGTGCGGCTACGAGGGCGAGGCGCTGGACACCGCACTGGCCTCGATCCAGCGCTACAACGAGCTGGCCAAGGCCGGCTCCGATGACGACTTCGGCAAGCCTGCAAGCCGGATGTTCGCACTGGAAAATCCCCCGTACTACGCCTGCCAGTGGGGCACTACTGCCATGCTGGTCTGTGTGGGCGGTCTGGAAAGCGACGAGAACTGCCACACCTTCACCGAGGAAGACCCTGCCAGCCCCAAGCGCGACATCATCAAGGGCCTGTATGTCTGCGGCAACGTGCAGGGCAGCCGTTATGCGGTGGAGTACCCCATCTGCATGCGCGGCATCAGCCACAGCCTGTGCGTCTACTATGGCTACATTGCAGGCAAGAACTGCGTGGCCGGTGTCTGATGACCTGCCCCTGCAATAACTGAACCATTCCCCGCCCGGAGCAGTATTCTTTCTTCCTGCTCCGGGCTTTTTGCGCCCCAATGTGACCCGGTTACGGAAAAGCCCCGGCATTTGGGGTATACTGATGCCATAAGAACAACCACGAACGAACCCTTTCAGGAGGTAGAAATATGGCAGTTGTTACGATCACGAAGGAAAATTTTGAGCAGGAGGTACTGCAGAGCGCAAAGCCTGTCCTGCTGGACTTCTGGGCCAGCTGGTGCGGCCCCTGCCGCATGCTCAGTCCCGTTGTGGACGAGGTGGCTGAGGAGCGCACCGATGTGAAGGTGGGCAAGGTGAACGTGGACGAGCAGCCGGAGCTGGCCGGGGAGTTCGGCGTGATGAGCATCCCCACCCTGCTGGTGTTTGAGCAGGGCAAGCTGGTGCGCCAGGCCGTGGGTGCCCGCCCGAAGGCCGGTGTGCTGGAGCTGCTGGGGTAAAAACAAAAAAGAAAGGAGCCGCCGCTCCGGGGAAACTTCTCCCGGAGCAGCGGCTCCTTTGCATTTTAGTTGTTCTCAGTACGCTTGCGATGGTTGCGCAGGTGCATATAGATCGTATTGCGGGAAATGCCCAGCTGCTCGGCCACAAAAACCACCGAGTCCTTCAGCCGGAACATTCCCTTCTGATCCAGTTCCTCTACGATCGCTTTGTTTTTGTTGGAAGGCAGAATGGAATCGTCTGCCATGACCCGTGCACGCACAGGTTCCAGCGCCGAAACGATCAGCTCCTTCGCATCGGCGGCAAAATTCTCCCGCGCGGCCATGGCCTGCACGGTGCCGGGCGTCAGCCCGTCCAGAATGTCGCACAGAGAGGTGTTCAGATACAGATTGATGCAGATCAGGCCGATGATCCGGTCATGTTCGCCGCGCACGGCGATGGTAGTGGATTTGAGCGGTTCCCCTTTTTTGTTCCGGCTGAAATACACCGTGGAGGCCTTGCCGCCCGCAGAGAGCTCGTCCAGCATATCCAGAGCAAGATCGGTGATGGGGGCACCGATCCTGCGGCCGGTGTGCTCGCCGTTGATGATGCCGATCACAGAGTGATCGTAATCTTCCAGCGAGTGCAGCACGATCTCATAGCTGCTGCCAAGATAAGCTGCCAGCCCTTGCAGAGTGGGGATATACGATTTGAGGATCTTCTGATCTGCCCGTGTCAGTTTCACGGGGCCAATTCCCTTTGCCATTGTTCTCTCCTGTCCTTGCCTGATTTCTTACTACCCTTCATTTTAGCACGACACAGGGGAAATTGAAAAGGGGAAAGCGCGAATTTATTTGCGGGGGTAGGCCAAAAGCGCGTCCCGAATGCGCTCCAGTGCATTGATCACCTTCTGGTCGTCCTTGTAGACGCCCAGCACGATGCGCAGGTGTCCGGCACCGCCGGGGCCATAGTTGACACCATCGTTCAGCGAGACGCGTGCATGGGTCACCAGATACTGTGCGATCTCGGTAGAATTGCCCAGTTCCGAAACATCGATCCAGCCAAGGAAGCCGGACTCCGGCAGCGCCATGTGGACACCGGGCACGCAGTTCAGGATCTCGTAAGCCTTCCGGCGGCGCACCTCATAGGCGCGGGCAAACTCCTGCATGAACTCCGGATGCTCCAGTGCAGCCAGTGCAGCCTTCTGGCCGGAGGTGGAGGTGGCACCGATCACGCCTACGGCGTTGGCGTACATGGAATCCATGATCTGGTCTGAGCAGACGATGTAGCCCACACGCATCCCGCTCAGTCCCATGCCTTTGGAAAAGCTGAAAACGGTCACTGTGCGCTCAAACATGCCCGGAAGAGCCGCTGGGGTCAGGCATTCAGCACCAAAGGTGTAGTCCTCAAAAGCCTGATCCACAACAAGGATCAGGTCGTGCTCCTGCACAAAATCGGCCAGCGCCTGCAGCGAGGCACGGTTGTAAATAGTGGTGGTGGGGTTGTTGGGGTGGGTCAGCAGCACCATGCGGGTGCGGGCAGTATATTTGGCTTCCAGCTGTGCGCGGCTCAGCTGATAACCGTCCGCAGCATCCAGTTCCACGGCGACCGGCACGCCGCCCATGATCTTTACGTCCAGAAAGTTGTTGGGGTAGCTGGGCGAGGGAATCAACACTTCATCGCCCTGACCCACAAAAGGCAGGATCGCAAAGTACAGGCCGGAGTCCGAACCGGGCGTGATCAGGATGTTGCGTTCCGGATCCACAGTCAGACCGTTCTGCTGCTTCAGCTTTTTGGCCAGTGCGGCTTTCAGTGCCGGGTCGCCGATCGGCGCGGTGTAGTGCGGTGCGCTCTCAGCGCGCACTGCGTCCAGCCAGGCAGCTGCTACCGGTTCCGGCAGCGAACGATCCGGCATAAAGGGATCCGCCCAGCCCATCAGGGCAACACCCTGCTTTTCCAGATCCTGATATGCACTGCCCACATCGGCCTTTTCCACGGCCTGAAACAGGCCGCCGTTTGCATCGCGGAACGCGGGGATCATCTTTTCTTTTATCGTTTGCATAGCCTTCTCCTATAACCGACAAAACGGGAGCAAACACCGTTACTCCCGTTTTGTTCTGCGTTTTATTCAGCCTATCACAGAAACCGGAAAATTTCCAGTGCGATCAGGCCTTTTTCTTTTCGTCAGGGTTCCAGAACAGCACGGTCAGCACGGCAGCCACGATAAAGGCGATGACAAAACCGGCCATGACCAGTGCACAGTTCAGGAAGGGGTTTTCGCCGCCGGTGAACATGCCGAAGCTCAGGAAAGACGGGCCGCCCATTGCAAAAGATTTCAGGTGAAGGGCTGCGGCAAAGCCGCCGCCAACTGCGCCGCCGATGCCGGCAAACAGGAACGGCTTGCCAAGGGGGACCGTGACACCGTAGACGACCGGCTCCGTGATACCGGTGCAGGCGGCAATGCAGGCAGAAAGGGCGTTGGCCTTCTGATTCTTATCATGGCTCTTGATCCACACGCCGAAGGCGGCACCGGCCTGGCCGATGTTGGCAGCGCCGGAAGTGGGAGATACGTAGTTGAAGCCCTGTGCGGTCAGCATTTGGGTCAGCACGGGAACCATACCGTGATGGATGCCCAGCAGAACCATGGAGGAGTAGATGCCGCCGTAGACGATGCCGGAGAACACACCGCCGTTCTCAAACAGCCAGTTGACGCCGATGGCCAGCTCTTCACCCAGCCAGTAGGTCAGCGGGCCGACGGTAATCAGGGTGACGGGGGTGGCGATCAGGATAGTCAGTGCGGGCACCAGAATGATCTTCAGCGCACCGGGGATGATCTTGTCCAGGAAGCGCTCGATATAGGATGCCACCAGAACGGCAAATACCACCGGCAGCACAGAGGAGGAATAGTTGATCACGCGGAAGGGAATGCCGAGGAAGCTGTAGCTGGACACGCCGTCGGCAATTAGACCGGACCAGGTGGAGGACATCATGCCTGCACAGATGGTCATGGCAACGAACATGTTCATCTTAAATACCTTGGCTGCACTGGCTGCCAGCAGGAAGGGCAGGAAGGTGAAGATGGCCATGGAAATGGCAATGATGGTTTTGAACGTGGGAGCAGAGGAGTCAAAACCCAGCGCCATGAAGATGCAGATGAGTGCGGACAGGAAGCCGCAGCCGGCCAGAGCGGGAACGATGGGGTTGAAGATAGCGGCGACCGTCTCAAAGAAGCGGGTCAGCAGCTTGCCCTTCTTGTTCTTCAGCTCATCCTTCAGATCCAGGTTCTCATCGATGGGGGCTTCCTCGTCCACACCGGCCTGCGCAATAAAGTCCTTGTAAACATTGTTTACTTCGGCACCGATGATGATTTGGGTCTGTGTGCCGTTGTTCACAACGCCCAGCACACCGGGGATCGCCTTCAGAGCGGATTCATCGATCTTGCTCTTGTCGCGGGTGGTCACACGCAGACGAGTCGCGCAGTGAGTGGCCTGTGCAAGGTTCTCTTTGCCGCCAAGAGCCTGTATCAGAGCCGGGATGGATACCTTTGTTGCCATATTGTTGCCTCCTTATGATTTTGCATTATTCCAAAAAGGCTTTGTGCCTTTTTTGCTTTAATGAGAAGCAATGACTTCAACTTCGACCAGTGCGCCCTTGGGCAGAGACTTCACTGCCACGCAGGAACGAGCCGGCTTTCCGGTAAAGTAGCGGGCGTAGATCTCGTTAAACGCAGCAAAGTCAGCCATGTCTGCCAGGAAACAGGTGGTTTTGACTACGTCCTCAAAGGTGCAGCCAGCAGCCTGCAGCACAGCGCCGATGTTCTTCATCACCTGCTCTGCCTGTGAGGCAATCTGCGGCTCGGCCAGTGCGCCGGTAGCAGGGTCGATGGGCATGGTGCCGGACAGAAACAGCAGGCCGCCAGCCTGAATTGCCTGAGAGTAAGGGCCGATAGCAGCCGGAGCTGCCGGGGTGGAAATGATCTGATTCATCGCAATGCCTCCATGTGTATGAATGAAATTTATTTCATTGACATCAGGATAGCATTGTAATAGGGAAATGTCAAGAGAAAATTGAAAAATAATGAACAAATTTTTGCTTTGACAAAAAAATTAGATAAATCGATAAAATATATTGTATTTAATTCGCGCACGTGCTAGAATAAAAATGATGAGCCTGATGGAGACAGGTTGGATTTAGTCAAATTTATTTTACTAAAAAGGAGCTTTGATATGGAACAGTGTCGTAAGAGCTTTCCCGAAGGATTTCTCTGGGGCGGTGCAACGGCGGCCAATCAGGTAGAAGGTGCCTGGGATGCGGACGGCAAAGGCCCGAGCCTAGCCGATGCAATGGTAGCCGGCACCCATCAGCTGCCGCGCCGCATTACGCTTGAGATCGACGAGAGCCGGAACTATTATCCCAGCCACAACGGCACCGATTTCTATCACCATTATAAAGAGGACATTGCGCTGTTTTTAGAAATGGGCTTCAAGGTGTATCGGATGTCCATCAACTGGCCGCGCATCTTCCCAAAAGGAACCGAGACGGAGCCCAACGAAGCGGGTCTGCAGTTTTACGATAAGGTATTTGCAGAGCTGAAAAAATACGGCATTGAGCCGTTGGTCACCCTGTATCACAATGAGATGCCGCTGAACATGGTCACTGCGATGGGCGGCTGGGTGGATCGCCGCAGCATCGACTGCTATCTGCGCTTTGCGGAGGTGCTGTTCCGCCGCTATAAAGATGTGGTAAAATACTGGATCCCCTTCAACGAGATCAACGACCTGACCACGGCAGTGGGCAACTGGAACCACGGCGGCATCCTGAACCACGGTACAGAAGATTTCAGCCATCAGGTGGACGACCCGGATAAGCGCTACGCAGCCCTGCACAACCAGTTCGTTGCCAGCGCAAAGGCTGTGCTGCTGGGTCGGCAGATCAACCCGGAGTTCCGCTTTGGCACCATGATCTGCCACATCACAGTTTATCCGCTCACCTGCCGCCCGGAGGATGTTCTGCTGACCCAGCAGGAGGATCAGCTGCGCAACTGCATGTCCGGCGACGTGCAGTGCAAGGGCGTGTACCCTTATTATGCAAAGCGGTACTTTGAGCGTAATCACATCCACTTTGATGTGGAGCCGGGCGACGAAGAGCTGCTGCGCCGCGGCACAGTGGATTTCTATTCGTTTAGCTATTACATGACCAACTGCGTGACTGCACAGAAGGACGCAGCGCAGGTATCCGGCAACATCATGGGCGGCGCAAAGAACCCCTACCTCAAGGCGACCGAATGGAACTGGCAGATCGACCCGGTGGGTCTGCGCTACACGTTGAACCATGTCTACGACCGTTACGGCCTGCCCATCATAATCACCGAAAACGGCATGGGCGCCCGCGATACCCTGCAGGATGGCCGGGTGCATGACGATTATCGCATCCAGTACCTGCGGGAACACATCGAGCAGATGCGCCTTGCCATCGATGACGGTGTGGAGCTGATTGGCTACACACCCTGGAGCGCAATGGATCTGGTGAGCGTTTCGACCGGCGAAGTGGAGAAGCGCTATGGCTTTATCTATGTGGATAAGGACAATGCGGGCAGCGGTACGCTGGAGCGCATCCGGAAGGACAGCTTCTACTGGTATAAAAATGTGATCGCGACCAACGGCAGTGAATTGTAACACGGCCGGAGGCCTTCCCTGACCATCTCTCCCCATCTGGCAGCAAAAGCCGGAGCGGCGTAATGCCGCTCCGGCTTTTGCTGTCTGGCGGGCACCGGCGGCTTTGTATGCGGCGGGAAGACAAAATGGAACTGCGGCAAAGCCGCCCTCTGTACAAACGCACAGAAAAATCGTATCATTGAGTTGAAAACACCGTCACTTTCCTACTTTACAACTTTACCTAGATAAAGTAAAATAAACTCAAGTAAGAAATGGGGGAACCGACAATGGAATTCAGCATTGCAAACCTGCAGCCCAAGGAGCGCGCCTCCTTTGCGCTGCGCGCCTTGTACGAAGCGGCGGGCTGCCGCAAGTATCATATGGGCCGGTTTGAGGAGTACGGCCTGTATCAGGAGAACCGCAGCTTTTTGTCGTCCGAGCAGGTCATCACCTTTACCGATCTGGATGGCCGTCTGCTGGCCCTCAAGCCGGACGTGACCCTCTCCATTGCCAAGACGGCGCAGCCCGCCCCCAGCGAGACCCTGTGCTACTACTATCACGAGAACGTCTACCGCCCTTCCGCCGAGAGCCACACCTTTAAAGAGATCAGCCAGATGGGCCTTGAGATGCTGGGCGCGGTGGGCGAAGCACAGGTGCAGCAGGCGGTGTGTCTGGCGGCGCGGTCGCTGGATGCGCTGGGGGCCGATTGGGTGCTGGAAGTGAGCCACATGGGCTACCTGTTCGGCTTGTTCGACGCGCTGGGCGTGCCGGATGCCGCCCGCGCAAAGCTGCTGGAAAAGCTGCGGGAGAAAAACGCCCACGAGCTGCGGGCTGCAGCCGGAGCAGCCGGTCTTGCCGATGCCGCCGCCGACATCCTGTGCAGCGTGCTGAATCTTTCCGGTGCCTATGCCGAAACGATGGAAAAGGCTGCAGCCCTGTGCAAAAACGATGCCATGCGCGCAGCGGTGGCCGAGCTGGAAGCGCTGGCTGTGCCGCTGGAAAAGGCGGGCGGCGTGATCCGGCTGGACATGACGCTGGCCGGTGAGATGGAATACTACAACGGCCTTGTGTTTCAGGGCTACCTGAAAGCCCTGCCCCGCCCCCTGCTCAAGGGCGGTCGCTACGACCTGCTGATGCAGAAGTTCACCCCCGGTGCCGGTGCCATCGGCTTTGCGGTCTATCTGGACGAGCTGGACCGCCTGAGCGCCCCGCTGCCGCCGGTGCAGAAGAACAGCACTGACAGGGTGATGCTGAACGTGGCTCTGCCCAAGGGCCGTCTGGGCGATAAGGTGTATCACCTGCTGGCGGGCATCGGCTACGGCTGCCCGGAGGACTACAACGCCACCCGCAAGCTGGTGGTGG
>OGDP01002016.1_pt1 | contig 11246 bp, 9 predicted proteins | sample 1570441 | NCBI WGS metagenome assembly OGDP01 (sample SAMEA2581961, study PRJEB24529) | metagenome | biome: Human gut stool | place: China | collected 2011
GACAAGAAGCGCATCAGCCTGTCCATGAAGGCTCTGCTGAACGACGACGCTGAGTGATCAGCCGCCTGTTTGAAGCATAGCTTCTGACACATGCGATCAACAGCCCCGTTGCCGGGAAAACGGCGGCGGGGCTGTTTTTATTAAGGGAGAAACCCTCTCAGTCACGGCCTGCGCCGCGACAGCTCTCCCGAAGGGCGAGCTTTTGACAGTGAACGAAAAAGTTTGAGGAAAACCGGCAAAACCTCTCCCTTTCGGGAGAGGTGGACGCGAACAGCGTGAGCGGACGGAGAGGGTTATTTTTTATGGTTAAATTTTTCAAAAAGCACTGGGAAGTGCTCAGTTACCTGATCTTTGGCGTGCTGACCACCCTGCTCAATATCGTGCTGTATGCCCTGTTCAATAACCTGTTCGGCTACACCGCCGCCAACAGCTGGGGCAACGTGCTGGACAACATCCTGTGCATCCTGTTTGCCTACGCCACCAACCGGGCGTTCGTGTTCCGCAGCAGGACCCAGGGCCGGGAGATGGCGAAGGAGTTCGGTGCATTCGTCACCTGCCGTCTGGGCACACTGGTGCTGGATGCCGTCATCATGATGGTGGGCGGCAACCTGCTGGCCGCGCAGGGCACAGCTCTGATGGAAGGCCTGATGCAGGGTGTGCTGGGGGCTGTGGCGGGCTGGATCGATCCGGCCACAGCTGTAAGCACGATCAACACCTACGCAGGAGGCGCGGATCGTTCTGCTGCCATCGCCATCATCGGTGGTGCCGATGGCCCGACGGCGATCTTCGTCAGCAGTTACAGCGCACAGACTTTGTGGGGCTTATGCGTCAAGGTCTTTTCCAACGTGATCGTGGTGGTGCTGAACTATGTGTTCAGCAAACTCATCATCTTTAAAAAGAAAAAATAATTTTTTAGGAGGTACGGTCTTATGAAACGTGGTCTGAAAGGTTTTGCATTCCTGGTCTCCGGTCTGGTGCTGGGCATCATCGGTGCAACGGTGTCGGCAACGGCCATTGCCCTGAGCGCTGTCGGCATGGCAAAGGTGCGCCGTGCCAACAAGAATTAAGGAGGACGACAACATGACCCGCGAAGAAATTCTCTCCCATGTCGATCACACCCTGCTGAAGCCGGAGGCCACCTGGCCCCAGATCCAGACCCTGTGTGACGAAGCCATTGCCAACCACACCGCATCCGTCTGCATCAACACCTGCTACGTCAAGCAGGCTGTGGAGTACATGGCAGGCCGCATCCCGGTGTGCTGCGTGGTAGGCTTCCCTCTGGGTGCCATGGACACCGCCAGCAAGGCCTTTGAGGCAAAGACTGCCATCGAAAACGGCGCTTCCGAGGTGGACATGGTCATCAACATCGGCCGCCTGAAGAATAAGGAGTACGATGCCGTCCGCGAGGACATCCGTGCCGTGAAGCAGGCTGTGGGCGACAAGATCCTGAAGGTCATCATCGAGACCTGCCTGCTGACGGAGGACGAAAAGCTGAAGATGTGCGACATCGTCTGCGAGGCAGGCGCGGACTACATCAAGACCAGCACCGGCTTCTCCACCGCAGGTGCCAACTTCCACGATGTGGAACTGATGGTCAAGGGCGTGCGCGGCCGCTGCAAGGTCAAGGCTGCCGGCGGCATCTCCACCGTGGAGGATATGGAGACCTTCCTGGCTCTGGGGGCTGACCGCCTGGGCACCTCCCGCGCCGTCAAGATCCTGAACGGCGAGCAGGCAAAGGGCTATTGATCGGATCCTGCAAGAAAGGCGCAGCTGAGGCTGTACCTTTCTTTTTTGCAGCAGAAAACCGACAAAACCTCCATCAATTTCAGAGAGTTGTATAAAAAGAGTGATACTCTTCTTGACAATCTAACGAAGCAATGATAGAATACTGAACGTAACAACTGAATACCGACTTATCAAGAGCGGCTGAGGGGACAGGCCCTGTGAAGCCCGACAACCTGTGCGAAAGCATAAGGTGCCAAATCCTGCGGGAAACCGGAAGATAAGAGTGCAACGCTCAGAGCTTTCGGCTCTGGGCGCTTTTATTTTTTCATGGTACATGGCTTGATGAATGGTAGAAGCTGCAAGATACACACCCTGTTGTAAAAACTGTTTAGGAGGCAAAACCAATGGCAAGACACCTGTTTACTTCTGAGTCCGTCACCGAAGGACATCCCGACAAGATCTGCGACCAGATCTCGGATGCGATCCTGGACGAGATCCTGACCCACGACCCCGACGCCCGCGTGGCCTGCGAGACCTGTGCATCCACCGGTCTGGTGCACATCATGGGCGAGATCACCACCAGCTGCTATGTGGACTTCCAGAAGGTGGTCCGTGAGGTGGTGGCAGATATTGGCTACACCCGTGCAAAGTTCGGCTTTGACGCCGACACCTGCGCCGTCATCTCCAACATCGACGGCCAGAGCCCCGACATCGCCCTGGGCACCAACGACCAGGTGGGCGGCGCCGGCGACCAGGGCATGATGTTCGGTTATGCCTGCGACGAGACCCCGGAGCTGATGCCCATGCCCATCAGCCTGGCCCACAAGCTGGCCAAGCGCCTGACCGAGGTGCGCAAGAACGGCGAGATGAGCTATCTGCGCCCGGACGGCAAGAGCCAGGTCACCGTGGAGTACGACGAGAACAACAAGCCCGTGCGTGTGGACGCCGTGGTCATCTCCAGCCAGCACAGCGAGAGCGTGAGCATGGACCAGCTGCGTGCCGACGTGATGGAAAAGGTCATCAAGGCCACCATCCCCGCCGAGCTGCTGGACGAGAACACCAAGTACTACATTAACCCCACCGGCCGCTTCGTCGTGGGCGGCCCGCAGGGCGACACCGGCCTGACCGGCCGCAAGATCATCGTGGACACCTACGGCGGCTATGCCCGTCACGGCGGCGGTGCCTTCTCCGGCAAGGACCCCAGCAAGGTGGACCGCAGCGCAGCCTATGCGACCCGCTGGGTGGCAAAGAACATTGTGGCTGCAGGTCTTGCCAAGCAGTGCGAAGTGCAGGTGGCCTACGCCATCGGCGTGGCAAAGCCTGTGTCCATCATGGTGGACACCTTCGGCACCGGCACCGTCTCGGATGAGAAGATCGAGCAGGCTGTGGAGAAGGTGTTCGACCTGACCCCCGCCGCCATCATCCGCGAACTCGACCTGCGCAAGCCCATCTACCGCAAGCTGGCCGCATACGGCCACATGGGCCGCGAGGATCTGGGCGTGAAGTGGGAGAACACCGACCGCGTGGATGCCCTGAAGGCTGCGGTCGCTGCCCTGTAAGCGGAACACAAAAACGTTTTCCTTCTGGATAGAAGGTAAGTGAAGAGAAGTCCCTCTGCCTGAAAAGGCAGGGGGACTTTTTTTCGCAAAAGGAAATCTGACCATCGAGAACAGAAGGATCCAACACCGCTATAAAATCTGCTGAATCACCAAAGAAACCGGACGCGTTTTATGCAAAGAAACGATTTTTCGTAGAACTCTTGCAAAATATGCGGGGGGGGGGTATAGAATGGCAGTGAAAATGCTGAAAACAAAATCAGCAGACCCGGAAAGGCGGTGACGGAGCAAAAACAGAACATATGCATGCGTTTGGGAAATAGAAAGAAGAAAGGAATGAAAGAATCATGAAACAGAAAAGTAGGAACCGTTTTCTCGCGGCTCTGTTGGCGGTTGTCATGATGTTTCAGATGCTTCCGATGATGGCATTTGCGGCAGAAGAGACCGCCCCGGCAGCGGGGAAGGCGAAGATCGGCGATAAGGTATACAACTCCGTACTGGAAGCGGTACAAGATGCCCCTGCGGATGGCTCTACAACGACCATTACACTGGGTGAGGGCGAGTATACGCTGTATGGCACGGAAGAGACAGCAGGCAAAAACCTGACTTTTGTTGGTCAGGGAGTTGACTCGACCACCTGGAAAATCGGCTATCCGACCAGCGACCAAGCAGGTTATGGCAATGCAGACTTCAGCTTTAAAAACTCAAAAACGATTACCTTCCAGAATATGACGTTGAAGGCTGGACCTTCCTATGGTTATCAGGGATTTGCTCATACAGATACAACGGTCGTTGAGAATTGCGTAGTCGAGGGCATGACCGTTTATTGGGGATACAAAAGTGCAACATTTAAGGATACGACTTTCAAGCCGGGTTACCTTCAATATGCACTCTGGGCGTATTGCTCAGAAGACACAACCTTTGACCACTGCAAGTTTGAATGCAAGGGTAAGGCAATCTATGTTTATAACGAAGGCAACCCGCTTATCAAAATCCATTTTAAGGATTGCGAAGTAACGGGCAGTTTGGCTAAGTCTGCACTGAGTGTTAATGATAGCTCCGCGAGCTTCAAAATCTATATTTCGGGTGATAACAAGGTCAGCGCCTATAGAGACAGAAATACTTGCTCGATGGTGTATGGATTTTCCGGCAACAACGGGAAAACTGAAGTCTACTATGGTGAAGAAAACGAGAATCCTGAGCTTGTGTGGGGTAAAAAAGATGGCGAACCGAAGGGCGAGCTGAAAACGCACAAGTACAGCGATGGCGTAAAGGATGGCATGGTCACAGTGACGCCCGGCGCTTGGGATATGACAAAGACCCGCCCGGAACGCGAAGTGACAGAAAAGTGCGGCTATTGCAACTGGGAGAAAACCACCATTGAGTACGGCTATACGCTTGTTTATGATCTGAACGGCGGTACAAAGCCTGACAATGCCGCAGCGGATGAGTATGATAGAAAGCTCCGCGGGACCAGCGATGCCCTTGCAAAGGCACCGGTTCGGGAGGGCTATCAGTTCCTGGGCTGGAAGATCAATGAGGGCAGTTCCGTGTACTCTGCCGGTACAAAGATCTCTGAGATCACGGACCTGCCGCAGACGGGTGATATCACACTGACCGCTCAGTGGGAAGAGATCACCACCCCGGGCGGTGGCTCCTCTGGCGATGGCGGCTCCGGCGACGGCGGCGCAGGCGTCGTGGTTGCCGGCGCTCTGCTGGGCGGTGCGGGCTACCTGCTGGGCACCCGCCTGTGGCTGGAGAGCACTTTTGGCTTTGTGCCCGCCAACCGCATCGAGCTGGCAATGGCTCTGTGGAAGCGCGCCGACTGCCCGGCCCCGGTGAGCACCGAGCTGTACCCCGACATTGACGAGGACGACACCGACGCACAGGCCGCCGCCCGCTGGTGCGTGGAGCAGGACCTGATGAAGGACTTTGCCCGTACCAACTCCGACGGTACCCAGACGGTCAAATTTAAACCCTATGACTATGTGTTCCGTCCCCAGTCGCTGGTCAAGTGGTACAAGCTGGAAAAACTGCTGAACGAGCAGCAGAGCACGAACGCATGAACCCACGATACTGACTGACAGACATCCAAAAGGCGCTGCCGCATTTTTGTGCGGCACCGCCTTTTGCCCGGGGCGGCTGGGACCAAAGCAAAGAAAAAGTGGGTTTTTTGTAAAAAACACACATTCTCTTTGAGAAAAAAGAAAAACAGCTGTGCAAGGCGCAGAAAATCCTGACATGAAACAAATTGATATGGCAGAATCGACGAAATGTGATAAAATAAAACCAGATATGCGCTCTTGTGTGCATGATACGGATCGTAAACAGCAATAAGGAGTTATGACTATGTCTATTGAAATTTCCCCGAAGTCGTTCTTTGAACAGCCCAGCGTGGCAGATATGCGGCTGATCTCCTGCCCCGGTGCAGAGGAACTGACCGGCCTGATCGACAAGCATCTGGTCCGCTGGGCCAAGGCTGCCGGAATTGACAAAGAGACCTTCATTATTCCTTGCGACTGCCCCCGCTTCCAGAGCGGCGATGCCAAGGGTCTGGTGAAGGAGTCGGTGCGCGGCGACGATATCTTCATCGTGGTCGATCCCGGCAACTACAGTGTGACCTACAAGCTGTTCAACTACGAGAACCACATGTCTCCGGACGATCACTTCGCCAACCTGAAGCGCCTGATCCAGGCGGTGGCCGGCAAGGCACACCGTGTGTCGGTCATTATGCCCAGCCTGTACGGCGGCCGTCAGCATCGCCGTGTGGTGCGCGAAAGTCTGGACTGCGCTGTGGCCCTGCAGGAGCTGCAGACCATGGGTGTGCGCAACATCATCACCTTTGATGCTCATGACCCCCGCGTGCAGAACGCTGTGCCGCTGATGAGCTTTGATAACGCAATGCCCACCTATCAGGTGCTGAAGAGCCTGCTGAAGAAGGACCCGGACATCTCCTTTGATAAGAGCAAGTTTACCGTGGTCAGCCCGGACGAGGGCGCGATGAACCGCAACATGTACTTCTCTAGCGTGCTGGGCTGCAATCTGGGCATGTTCTACAAGCGCCGCGACTACACCCGCGTGGTCAACGGCCGCAACCCCATCGTGGCCCACGAGTATCTGGGCGAGAGCGTGGAAGGCAAGACCGTCTTTATCGCAGACGACATCATTGCTTCCGGCGAGAGCATGCTGGAGGTCGCCGGCAACCTGAAGGAGCGCGGTGCAGGCCGCATCATTGCAAACGCTACCTTCCCCCTGTTCACCAGCGGTCTGGACAAGTTCGACAAGGCTGTGGCAGAGGGCAAGCTGACCTATGTTGTGGGCACCAACCTGACCTACCGGATGCCTGAGCTGCTCACCCGCGACTGGTATGTGGATGTGGATGTGTCCAAGTACGCTGCCTACTTTGTGGTGGCTCTGAACCACGACATGTCTGTTTCCAGCATCATCGATCCGCTGAAGAAGATCGAGAATCTGCTGGCAAGCCGCAAGTAAGTTTAATACGAAAAAGGCTCTGCATTCTTGCGATGCAGAGCCTTTTTCGTATCACAGATCAAATAAAACGATCATAATTCGTCTCCATGGCTGCGCAGATACCGAACCAGCATGGGCAGCTCGTAGAGCAGCATAATGACCCAGCCCACCGCATAGCTGTAAGGCAGAGCTTCGATCTCCATTTTCCACACCAGCACGAACACCGCAGCTGCCGCCACACGGAACACCATGTTGAAGGTGCTGGACACCAGCGTGACCTTCAGATCGCCAATGCCGCGGAAGAAGCCCTGAATGCCATTGGTGGCTGCGGGCATCAGGTAGAACAGGGAAACCGTGCGCAGGAAGCGCACGCCCAGATGGACGACCTCCGGGTCGGTGACGAACAGCTTCATGATAAAGGGAGCACCGGCAAAACATACAACGGCGATCAGCACGCCGTAAGCGGCTTCGATGCGCATACCGCAGTGGAAGCCCTGCTTCACACGGTCGTGCTTGCCGGCACCCCGGTTCTGCGCCATGAGGGTGGTCATGGCGTGGCCGATGTTCTGCTGCGGGGTATAGGCAAAGTCGTCAATGCGGGAAGCAGCGGTAAAGGCGGCCATGGCGTTGACACCCATGGTGTTCACGATGGCCTGCACCGCGATCTTGCCAAGCTGCACGGTGGCTTGCTGCATGGCGCTGGCCCAGCCGTAGCTGACGGTTTTGCGCAGCAGACTGCCGTCGAATACCAGCCAACGGCGGCCCAGCTGCAGGATGGGCACCTTCCAGCGGATGTACAGTACGCACAGCACGCAGCACAGTGCTTCGCTGACCACGGTGGAAAGGGCGCAGCCGTTGCTGCCCCAGTTCAGCACCTGCACAAAGAACAGGTCGCCGCCGATGTTCAGCACAGAGCTGATCATCAGGAAATACAGGGCACTCTTGCTGTCGCCCAGTGCACGCATGGTGGCGGCAAGGAAGTTATAGAAGAAGGTGAAGATCAGGCCTGCAAACACGATGCGCAGGTAGCTGGCCGCAATGGGCAGGATATCGGCGGGCACCTGCATCAGCTGCAGCAGGGGCGTGGCCAGAATGACGCACAGCGCCGAGAATGCCAGCGAGAACACGGTGCCTGCAATGGCGGTGGTGGACACCTGACGCTCCATCAGCTGGGTATCACCGGCACCGAATGCGGTACTGACCAGAATGCCGGCACCCAGACACATGCCGTTGATAAACAGGATGGCCAGAGTCATGAGCGGGTTGGAGGTGCCGACGGCGGCAAGGGCTTCCTCGCCCACGAACTTGCCCACGATGATGCTGTCGGCGGCGTTGTAGGTGAGCTGGAACAGGTTGCCAAGTACCAGCGGAATGGTAAAACGGATCAGGAGCGGTGTAATGGCTCCCTTTGTCATGTCGTTTGTCATGGGAACTCTATGATCTCTCCTTATAATGTATTTACGATCTGCCGTCCGGGCAGGATGGCAAGGGCAGAGCGGCTGGCTCCTACATGGATGAGCTGTGCGGCCGCCTGCAAAACGGCACCGGATGCCACCGAAGCCGGGATGGCATCGGTGCGCAGCACCTTTTGCGCGGCCCGCTGCGCGTCGGTGGTGTTCACCGCCACCACGTTGTCCACCACATAGGCGTTGAAGTTTTCCGGCACAAAGCCGTAGCCCAGATCGCTGATGCCGTGGGGGCCGGTCAGGCCGCCGCCCAGCGCCTGCGATTCGTAAGGCTCCACGGCGGCGATGCGCACATCGTTCGTCCATGCCTTGATGGTCTCGCCCACGCCGGTCACGGTGCCGCCGCTGCCCACGCCGATCACGATAGCGTCCACGGCGCTTTTGCCCTCCCGCGCGATGCTCTGCACAATGGCAGGGCCGGTAACGCGGCGGTGATACTCCGGGTTATCATCGTTGGCAAGCCAGTCCATGTAGTACCAGCCGTTGGCGGCGGCGGTCTGTGCCGCCAGACGGCGGGCACCGTTCACACCGCTGCGGGCCGGGCTGTGGCGGATCTGCGCACCCAGCCGCAGCAGGGTCTCCTGCCGCAGGGCGGGGGCATCCTCCGGCATCACCAGAACCACCGGGTGACCGGCGGTCAGGCCCGCCAGCGTGAGCGCAGCGGCAAACGGGCCGGAGGCCGCTTCAATGATGGGCTGACCGGAGATCAGCTTCTTTTTTTCAATGGCAAGGGCCAGCATCCCTTCGGCAAGGCCGTCCCGGGCCGTGCCGGTGGGGCCTGCAAAGTCCAGATAGGCATACAGCCGTCCCTTCAGCCCGCAGGCGGCAGCATACCCGCGCAGCTCCACGATGGGGCAGGCGCTGAGCGTCTGGTAAAAATTGGGGTAGATCGGCACGAAGACCCTCCTTTCATGGGATACAACAATATTATCCTAACGCAAAAGGACTGCGCGCGTCAAGATGCGTTTTAGCAAAAACGGCGAATTTTTGGCGGATTTTCTGGAAAAATCTCCGAAAGGCTCTTGACAGGATGCGGTGCATCTGCTATACTTCATCCGTAAAGCAAATGAACTTTACATCACTTCTCGAAAGTACAGGCACAAAACCGGGGGATCAGAGGATGGCAAAAGATCTGGAAATGGGCTATCTGCTGGACTTTTACGGCGAGGTGCTCACCGAGAAACAGCGCGAAATGCTGCGCCAGTATTATAACGATGACCTTTCGCTGAGCGAGATCGGCGAGAACTTCGGCATCACCCGTCAGGGTGCGCGGGATGCCATCAAGCATGGCGAGAACGCGCTGAAGGAGCTGGAGGAAAAGGTCGGCTTTGCGGCGCGTTACCGCCGCGTGCAGCAGAAGCTGGAAGAGCTGGAGCAAATGGTGATCGATGCACGGTTCGAGTGCACCGGCCCGCAGGGCCTGACCACCACCGAGTACGAACACCAGCTGACCAAAATGTTAAAGCTCATCCGCTCCATCGACGAAGCGAACGAGAGCTGAAACCTGTGAAAGGAGCACCGTACAATGGCATTTGAATCCCTTACCGACCGCCTTGCCGGTGTGTTCAAAAAGCTGCGCGGTCACGGTAAGCTGACCGAGGCAGATATCAAGGCCGCGATGCGTGAGGTGCGCATGGCCCTGCTGGAAGCCGATGTCAACTACAAGGTTGCCAAGGACTTCTGTGCAAAGGTGTCCGAGCGCGCCATGGGTCAGGAGGTCATGGAAAGCCTGACCCCGGCACAGCAGGTGGTCAAGATCGTCAACGAAGAGCTGGTTGCCCTGATGGGCGGCAGCGAAGCGGCCCGCCTGAACATCAAGAACAAGGGCCAGACGATCATCATGTTCTGCGGCCTGCAGGGCAACGGTAAAACCACCCACGCCGCAAAGCTGGCAAAGTACTTTATCAAACAGGGCCGCCGCCCCATGCTGGTGGCCTGCGATATTTACCGCCCTGCGGCCATCGATCAGCTGCAGGTGGTGGGCAAACAGGCGGGCGCACCGGTGTTCACGCTGCCGGGCGCAAAGCCGCCGGAAATTGCAAAGAAGGCGCTGGCACACGCCAAGGATTACGGCAATGACATCGTGATCCTGGATACTGCCGGTCGTCTGCAGATCGACGATGTGCTCATGCAGGAGCTGGTGGACATCAAGGAAGCCGTTCCTGTGGACGAGACCCTGCTGGTGGTGGATGCCATGGCCGGTCAGGATGCTGTGAACGTTGCCAAGACCTTCAACGAGAAGGTAGGCATCGACGGCATCATCCTCACCAAGACCGACGGCGATACCCGCGGCGGTGCGGCACTTTCGGTGCTGGCCGTTACTGGCAAGCCCATCAAGTTCCAGGGCACCGGCGAAAAGCTGGACGATCTGGATGTGTTCCACCCGGACCGCATGGCAAGCCGCATCCTTGGCATGGGCGATGTGCTGAGCCTGATCGAGCGCGCGCAGGAGACGGCCGACGAAAAGGCAGCCGAAGAGACCGCCAAGCGGATGATGGAGAACAAGTTCGACATGAACGACATGCTGGACCAGTTCGCACAGATCCGCAAGATGGGCGGTGCAGGCGCGATGCTGAGCATGCTGCCCGGCGGCAGCGGCATCGATCCCAGTCAGGTCGATGAAAAGGCGTTCGACCGCATCGAGGCTATGATCTATTCCATGACCAAGGAAGAACGCGAGAAGCCCTCCATCATCACCCCAAAGCGCAAGCGCCGCATCGCGGCCGGCAGCGGTACCACCGTGGCCGACGTGAACAAGCTGCTCAAGCAGTTTGAAATGATGCAGAAGATGATGAAGCAGTTCAAGAAAAGCCCCAAGGGCTTTGCCCGCCGTCTGGGCGGCATGATGGGCAACCCCAATGCCTTCCGCGGACTGAAATAATTTTTGTGATACAACCCCCTTGCGGGTTTGTACAATATAATCAACATGCGCCCGCAAGGGCCGCACAAAACAATTTTTGGAGGATATTTACCATGGCAGTTAAGATTCGTCTGCGCCGCGTTGGCGCCAAGAAGGCTCCCTTCTATC
>OGDP01002019.1_pt1 | contig 11227 bp, 7 predicted proteins | sample 1570441 | NCBI WGS metagenome assembly OGDP01 (sample SAMEA2581961, study PRJEB24529) | metagenome | biome: Human gut stool | place: China | collected 2011
CTACGCCGGAAACTGAAGAGTAACGTCCGCCGATATAGTCGTCCATGAAAATAGCGGTAAGGTACTCATCACTCTTTGCAAGAGGAGAGGTCTCACTGGTTACAGCAAGCATATGTCTGGACGGGTTCAGGCCCGCTTTTGTAAGGGCATCTTTTACGAATGCCTCATTTGTCAGAGTTTCAAGTGTTGTACCGGATTTGGATACAACGATGAAAAGAGAGTGAGCAAGATCTACAGATGCAAGAACAGCAGCTGCATCATCAGGGTCAACGTTGCTGATGAATTTTGCTTCCATCTTGAATGTATCATTCTTCTTTGCCCAGTTCTCAAGTGCAAGGTACATTGCGCGAGGACCGAGGTCACTTCCGCCGATACCGATCTGAACAACTGTTGTAAACTTCTCTCCGGCACCGTTTGTGATCTCACCTGCATGTACTTTGTTCGCGAACTCAGCAATCTTCTTCTGCTGCTCTACATAGAAAGTACGCTTGTCTACACCGTCAGCCTCAACAGCATCTCCGAGCTGTCCGCGTGTCATGTGGTGAAGTACGAGACGCTTCTCTCCTGTGTTCACAACTTCTCCGTTGTAAAGTGCTTCGAACTTCTCTGTCAGCTGTGCTTCTTCTGCCAGTTTCTCAAGAGCTGAGAGAACTGTGTCATCCACTTTCTTTGCTGCATAATTGTATGCTAATCCTTCTGCCATCGGAACGCTGTAGTTCTTCACACGCTCTGCTCCGTTCTCTCCGGCCATCACTGCTGCAAGGTCTACACTTTCTGTCTTCTCAAGTTCCTGATAAGAAGTAAGCTTATCCAAATTGTTCCAGGTAATCATCGTTGATTCCTCCTTCATAAAATAAAGTTCATATCCGGCTGTCGGGTTCAGTATCTTCTGACCGGCAGACCATCCATTTCATAAAAAAACTATTGTTAATTTCTCAACAATCAAGTTCATTATACAATCAATCCGGTGCAAATTCAACCCACAAACGATATTATCAGATTGCTGTCCGCACATCGTATAACCGGTAATAATATCAGAGCAGCTCCGCAAACAGACGTAAGATCAGCTGTCCGAGTCTTAAGCCCGCACTTCTTCCTTCTTTATACTGCTCGGTCACTTCTCTGCTTTCTCCCATCGTGCGGATCAGATCATCCCGGATCTCCAGCACTGCGTCGCAATCTGCCAGGAAGCATCCATTCTCAAAGTGATGGTACAGGCTGCGGTAATCGAGATTGATCGTTCCGCAGGTCGCCATTTTATCATCTGCCACACTCATCTTCGCATGACAGAATCCCGGTGTCCACTCATAGATACGGACTCCATGCTTAACCAGATTATGATAGAAGGAACGGGTCACACTGTAAACCATTTTCTTGTCCGGGATTCCCGGTGTTATGATACGCACATCAACGCCACGCTTTGCTGCCAGTGTGAGTGCATGTGTCATCTCGTCTGTGATGATCAGATACGGAGTGATAAACCAGCAGTATTTCTCCGCTTTGTTCGCCATACTGATATATACTTCCTCGCCTACCTGCTCTCCATCCAGAGGACTGTCTGCATATGGCTGGACATAACCACGCTGTTGTGCCTGGTATGCATAGTTGATCACATATTTCTCCGGTACAAGTTCTTTTGACTTTACATTTCCGGCTGCATTCCACATTTCCAGAAATGCTACTGTCATAGACTTGACCGCATCTCCTTCCATACGGATCCCGGTATCTTTCCAGATTCCATACGGATGCGTGATGTTGAAATACTCATTCGCCAGATTGTACCCACCTGTGTAAGCAACCTTTCCATCAATCACAGTAATCTTCCGGTGATCGCGATTATTCAGGAACATATTCAGTCCCGGCAGAATCGGGTTAAATACACGGCATTTGATTCCTAAAGATTTCAGTTTTGTTGCAAAATCCATGTTCACAAACCAGATCGATCCCATATCATCATAGAAGATACGAACTTCTATGCCTGCTTTCACACGGTCTTCAAGTACCGTCTGGATCCGTTGCCATGCCTCTTCGTCTTCGATGGCATGATACTCCATAAAGATGAACTTTTCTGCCTTTGAAAGATCCTCCAGCTGTGCATCCAGCCCTTTGATTGCCTCATCATAATAGGTAACATCTGTGTTCTGATAAACCGGGTAACAGGAGTAATTCGTCAGATAAGAAGCGATTGCCCCCGCCTGCGGATTCTCTTTTTTCATCCATTCAAGAATCTGTCTGTTATCCGGAAGGTATGGGAGCAGTTTTTTATCAATCTCTTCATATCTTGCCCGCATCTTCTTCGTACTTCCGTTCAGACCTACGAGAAGATAAAGACTCACACCAAGAATCGGGAATGCAAGCATCAGTATGATCCATGGCATTTTCATCGATGAAGTCTTATCCATGCTGTAAAGTCCAAGCACAAGAAAGATTGCCACGATTCTTGTTGCCCAGTCAATAATGGTTGCGTACTCACTTACCTTTGTAAACAGAAAGAGAAGGAAAACGATCTCCAGCAAGATAGATACTGCTGTGAAGATCAACCTCTTTGTTCCGTTCTCTGTCTTTTTCTTTCCCTCGAATGTACTGCTGCTCAAATCTACATGCCCCTTTTCTCTTTTCCTTTTAATAATTGCTATTTTCTCTTTGCATAGAAAGACGGAGAATCCGATCACTCAGATTCTCCTGACTCTTTTAATTAACACATACTATAACAGATATGGAAGGAAATTGAAACAAGTATTTTCTTTTTCCACTGTTTTTTTATTCATGTCTAAGTGCTTCGATTGGATTCATGTTCGCCGCTTTCACGGACGGGATCAATCCGAAGATAATACCGATCAGTGTGGAGAACAGCACTGCGATCACAATCGAAACTCCGCTGATTGCTACCGGAACTGCTGAGACTTTGGATATAATGTACGCAAGTGCGATTCCTCCAAGAACACCTATAATTCCTCCAAGCAGTGTCAGTACCGCTGCCTCTGTCAGGAACTGTGTCAGAATTCTGCGCTTTCTCGCTCCGAGTGCCTTCTTTAATCCAATCTCGCCGGTACGTTCTGTAACCGACACGAGCATGATGTTCATAACTCCGATTCCACCAACTAACAGGGAAATGCTGGCGATCCAGATCAGCTGCTGATTTGTCGAGTTACTGATCTCCTGGATCTGTGTTGCCTGTTCTAACAGATCTTCTCCTTTGTATTTCACGGTATCATCTGAAACTGTCAGCATAGCATTTAAAATATCTGCGGATTTCTCTCCTGCCGCTGTCATATCATCTGTACTTTTTGCACGCACGACCAGGTTCTGCGGTTCGTCATACTGGTAAATGACCGGCCATACTTGATCCGGAATAATAATCTTTCCGCTCTGGTCATCTGACATGTAGCGGTAGTAATCTTCCATTGAGTTGATCACCGGCTGGGACTCTGCTTTCTTTGCAACCATTCCAACGACAACAAAAGGCTCTCCCTTGATCTCGATCGTTCTTCCGATCACATCTGCATTGTCGAATAAACTTGCCGCTGTTGTCTTGTCTATCAAGGCTACTTTTCGTCCTTCGGAATAATCTTTGTCTGTTAATCCTCTTCCTTTGGTTACCTGATATCCGTAAACATCCAGATAATTTCTGTCAATTCCAAGAATCACGCTGTTACTTAATGACTTTGCGCCGCGGTAAACTGCGTCGTATTCATTTCTTGTATGATATAAAGACGCTGTCTCCACTTCCGGGAGTTCAACGACCTCCTGCAGTGTCTCGTCTGAGATCTCCGGCACTCCGTCCGGGAGTGACTGATACTGCAGATCGATCGGCCAGTCACCCTGATAGAGCTGTACATTTACCGCGTCATTTCCTGCACCGACCAGATTCTTCTTAATCTGTTCATTCGTTCCTTTGATCGTGGACACAATTGCTATAATGGAACCGATTCCTATGATGATTCCGAGCATTGTGAGCGCAGATCTTAATTTATGATTCCAGATTCCCTGAAACGCCAGTCTGATGTCTTCTAACATAATGGCACCTCACTCTCTTTCATTTTGATACTGTTCAGTCTTCTTAATAATAGTCGTACAGGGTATCTGCTTCCTGTGTCTTTGCGCCTTCTTTGACATCTCTGCCGTAAGGGAACGCGATCAGGTCGTCCATTGTGAGGCCGGAGGTGATCTCCAGTGAATTGTACATATTTTTGCCAACCTCTACATACTGTTTTGTTAATCTGCCGTTATCGCCCCGCTTGTAGACATAATAGCGGTTTCCTTCCTCGCGGACAAACATTTTTTCAAGATAGATCGATCCATCACTACCTGCTGCAATTCCATTCATCGACAGATTCACAGACTCACCATTCGAGAGATTTGCGTCTCCGTGGATCACGAGCGTGAACGGATAGAAGGACTGATTCTGGTTCTCTCCTGTGGAATAATCGCTTACCGGTGAGTTGCCAACACCTGTAACTGTCGCTTCGTAGGATTCTCCCGACTGCCAGGACATTACAGTCGCAGTCATTCCTTCTTTGATCTGATCAAGCATTGTCTCTCCGACTCTTCCGGTCACATAGAAACCTTCTTCTCCGACAACGCTGACAACTGGTTTGTTCTCATTCTTTGCAGACGCTTCGTCAGTCGCTTCTTTGACTACACCTTCTACCGTACTTTTGATCACGCCGTCCCCGACCTTTTTCTTCAGCTTTTTCAGTTCCAGTTCAGCGGATCTCCTGGAAAGATCCAAATCTTTGATCTTCTGCTCTTTCTCCTTGATTTGCTTCGTCACTTCTTCCTTTGACGGGAGGTCCGGGGTGTCTGGGATAACCGGATCTTCTGAAATATCCGGTTCCGGAGTTGGTTCTGGTTCCGGAGTTGGCTCTGGTTCCGGAGTTGGCTCTGGTTCCGGAGTTGGCTCTGGATTTGGAGTCGGCTCCGGGTCTGGAGTTGGTTGTGGATCCGGTATGACTACCTGTCCTGTTTTTCCATCGAGGATCCAACAGGATAAGAATTTTGTCGGCGCTTCTGCGTTATCTACTACATCAAAGGCACACACTTGACCCTCTTTTAATACTTTGAGCATAAACGGTGCATTTACGGCTGCCCCCGGTGCGCAAAGATAACGATACGGTTTTTCCATTGTTCCGTCTGCATCTTCTTTATTATAAGGAACAGAATCTAATGTGATCTCACTGTAAACCTCTTTTCCCTTTAATGCTTCAGGGAATGGACGCTCGACTGCGGAAGATGGTACATCGTCTTTTTTGTTATCGTCTTTGGATGTATCGTCTTTTGTATTATCATCTTTCGAAGCATCGTCTTTTGAAGTATCATCTTTTGTGTTGTCGTCTTTTGTCGTATCATCCTTCGAGGTATCACCATCCGGTTTTTTATTCTCATCCTCTTTTGATGTATTAAGAACGGTTGTCTTTACAGCACTCATCTTCTGTACAGTTGGCTGTTGTTCTCCATCTGCGCTTGTCTGCACGACGGATGCCCCTGTATCTGCCTTCGCGGTCTTTGTCCCCTTGAGCTGGGTGATCTCTTTCTGCAGGTTCTGAATGTTCAGGTCAATCCCCTGAATCTGCATTTCTTTCATCTCAAGCTCCAGGGAAGAAAGTGTCGTGTCGTATGCCACAAGACGGTCTCCAACTTTCACCGTATCCCCGGCTTTCACGTAAACCTGTGTGATCGGCATAGTATCATCCACGTAAATGTCCTGCTTTTGGTTCGTTGTGACGGTTCCGTAACTTGCAATCCCGCTATCATCGTACCAGCCATTCCGCTGTTCTTCACTGCGAAACCGATTCCAAGTGCAAGAACGATACAGCCTGCTGCCACAGGAATGCCGATCTTGATTATTTTCTTTTTATTCATCCGCACTCTCCTCCGTTCCCGGAACTCCTTCCTGCATTGCATTCTCTTCTACAGGTTCTTCGTAACCGCCCTCGGCTCCTGACATATCTGAAGTACTGCCTGAAGTACTGCCTGATGTACCTGAATCGTTCTTCACAACAGCTGCACCTTTTTTGCACTCCTCGCTTGGCCATACAATGTAATCAGAAGCTTTCAGTCCGTCTACGATCTCACAGGTTCCCATATCTTCGTTCGTCTCTCCGAGTGTAACAGAACGCTTCTCCAGCTTGTCATTATCTCCTGCTACCCATACATATGGATGATCTGAATCTGCGTCTACAATGTAGTCACGCATCAGCCACATCTTGTCTGCTTCCAGTGAAGTACTTGTCTCGATATAGACATGCTGTCCGAGCATCAATCCATCCACTGTATCCAATGTGACATAGAATGGATACTTTGTTGCCTGATTATCGCTGTTCTCAGAACCATAACTCATAGAATCCTGGGAACTGTTCTCCGGCTTCTCTGTGTCTACGTTATCTACTGTACCTGTCCAGATCTCATCTTCATTCACTCTGGAGCGGATCGTCACCTGTGTGCCCGGTGTCAGATCTCCGATGTTCTGCTCGCTGATCTTTCCTTTGATTCTGTATTTTCCTGTAGAAAGGATACTCATAAACGGTTTGGACTCTCCTGTAGAAGGATCTGTTCCCTGCTGTTCGTTGATCTCCTGTACAATTCCGGCAACTGTAGAAGTTACTGTAGACTGTTCCAGGCTCTTCTGTGTACGGTTTACTTCCAGCTCTTTTACTTTATAATTGTACTCTTCCTGCTTGATCTCCATCTGAAGTTCCTGGATCTGTGTCGTATAGGACAGCTGTTCGCTGGCCGGCGCACTCTTCTTCTCCGTTGTAAGTGTCGCGATCTGTGAATTCAGGCTGCTGATGTTGTTCGTGATCTTCTCAAGCTCCAGTTTTCCCTGATCTAATGTCATGGCAAGCTCTTCTGTATCGTATTCAAACAACTTTGTTCCAGGCTCTACTTCCTGCCCTTTTTCAACAAAGATCTGTTTTACCTTCTGGTTGTCTGCCAGTGTCAGTTTCAACGTATCCTGTGCTTCAACCACTCCTGTAAAACGGTTCTGTGTCCCAAGTCCTGTCCCTGTGATCATTCCGACGGAATCCGCATAAAGAACATTCTCTCCATCTGCTCCACCTCCACCTGTCAGATTCTTCACAAGAATCAGGGCGATCACTGCCACAAGGAAGATACCTCCGCCGATCAACATTCCTTTTTTCTGTTTTGTATCCAATCTTCTTTTTTCTTTCGGCTGACTGGAGCTCTGTGTGTCGGATGACTGCTTTCTGATTCCCCGCATCTTTTGCCCTCCTGCTTTGTTTTATTTTTACTTCTTTTTGTGCAAAAGATAAAATCTCCGGGACATCCGGTACAATCTGCACAAAATATTCTCTCATACCATCAGTATACAAGAAATGTGCCTAAAAAGACATTGATATTTTCTTAAGATTTTTTATCTTTTTTCTATAACCGGCTCACAGACTCCTTCTGCCCCGGCAAGCAGAATCATCAGAAGCAAATCTCTCTGTGGTCCAAGCCATGCTTCTTTTGGCTCGTACCATTCCTGAAGGGGATGGATTCCGTCTTCTTCTCCACCTCTTCCAACAGTGATTGCCGGGATTCCCATACTGATCGGGATATTCGCATCCGTACTGCTCTCATACCGATACTCCGGTTCAACCCCCAGCAGTTCTGCCGCCCGGAATGCTGCTTTCACGATCGCACAGTCCTTTGGCTGTGCCCCCGCCGGTCTCACACCGCGTTCTTCGATCTGTACTTTGATCTGCGGCTTTGAAGCATCCCATCTTGCATTTTCTTCTTGCGCTGCCTGTTCGATCACTTTATGAAGTTCTTTGTCCAGTCGGTTCAGCTCTTCTTCGCTGTCCGAACGGAGGTCTACCAGCATGGATGCGGAACCTGAAATTGTATTTACGGAAGTTCCTCCCTGGATCACGCCTACATTAAATGTTGTCTTCGGCTCATCCGGAACCTGGAATTCTGCGATCTGTGCGATTGCTCGTCCCATTGCATGGATTGGATTAGGAATGCCAAAGTTCTGGAAACTGTGACCACCTCTTCCGGTAAATGTCACCTCATAACGGTGACTTCCTGTTGCCGTATAGATCACCCCGCCCGTATACTGGTTATCAATCGAGACAAATGCATCTACCTCTAGACATTCTTCTGAAGCCTTGTTGTCGTATCCGAACAGATACTTCACGCCCCTTAGATCTCCAAGTCCCTCTTCGCACACATTTGCACAGAAGATCAAGTCCCCTTTTGTGTGAAGATCTGCATGGATCATTGCTTTCGCTACTGCGATCATCTCCGCCACTGCATGTGTGTCATCGTTAATACCGGGACAATAATAACGATTTCCTTCTTTTCTTATCGTCAGATCTGTCCCTTCCGGGAATACTGTGTCTGTGTGCGCCGCAAGCATTACACTTGGTCCTTCACCGGTTCCCGGCCAGATCCCAAGCACATTTCCAACAGCGTCAATCCTGACATCTCTAAGCCCGATCTCCCGGAACCGCTCCCGGATATACTCCGCTTTTTTCTCTTCCTTATAAGAAGGTGCCGGGATCTGACACATATTGAGCGTGTCCTGAGTCGTTGCCGGATCTTCTTCCTTTATATATTCCAATGCCTGTTTTATTTTTTTATTTTCAAGAATCATTTTCCTGTTTCCCTTCGTTATTTGTACTTTGTGTTTATAATATGAATATGAAGTTCCTCCACTTGCTGTAATAAACACTTTTAGTATATCATATTTTCTTAATGATACCGTGATTTTGCGGATTTTCTATAACAGTAATTTTTTTATTGAACTTTTTCATTTATCGTGGTATACTCTGACTAAAGTTTTGAACTTTTAAATTGAACTTTTTAGAGTTTTTCGTATTAAAGCAGATTTTAAATTGAACTTTATATTTTGTTAATACTTTATTAATGGGGTCTGACCACCGGAAGGATGACCCCAGAAAGGAGCTTTATGGAAACCTTTGCAGACAGATTAAAAGCCGCTATGAACGAGCAAGGCCTGAAGCAGGTTGATCTTGTTCGTCTTGCCCAGCAGAAAGGGATCAAGCTTGGGAAAAGTCATGTCAGCCAGTATGTCAGTGGGAAGACAATCCCGCGTACCGACATCTTACATTTTCTGGCAGATGCCCTGCAGGTTGATCCTGACTGGTTAAGCAATAATAATGATAATGATTCCACACTGTCAGATGTTGATAAGATACAGACATCCGCAGATAATTCAGGAGGTATGAAAGTGAGAGAATTCAAAAAATCATCCAAGTTAAATAATGTATTATATGATGTGAGAGGTCCGGTTGTTGATGAGGCTGCCAGAATGGAAGAGATGGGAACTCATGTATTGAAGCTTAATATCGGAAATCCGGCTCCGTTCGGCTTCCGTACACCGGATGAGGTGATCTATGACATGAGCCGTCAGCTTTCTGACTGTGAAGGTTACTCTGCTTCTGCCGGTCTGTTCTCTGCGCGAAAAGCGATTATGCAGTATGCCCAGTTAAAGCACCTGCCGAATGTAACGATGAACGATATTTACACAGGAAATGGTGTCAGTGAGCTGATCAATCTTACCATGTCTGCTCTTTTGGATACAGGAGATGAGATTCTTATCCCGTCTCCGGATTATCCGCTCTGGACAGCTTGTGCTACACTTGCCGGTGGAAAGCCTGTGCATTATATCTGTGATGAGCAGTCTGACTGGTATCCGGATATCGAGGATATGCGTAAGAAGATCAACGACCGTACAAAAGCGATCGTTATCATCAATCCAAACAATCCGACCGGTGCTCTTTATCCGAAGGAAGTACTGCAGCAGATTGTAGACCTCGCAAGAGAACACCAGCTGATCATTTTCTCTGATGAGATTTATGACCGTCTTGTTATGGATGGAAAAGAGCATGTTTCTATTGCTTCTCTCGCACCGGATCTGTTCTGCGTGACATTCAGCGGACTGTCCAAGTCCCATATGATCGCCGGATTCCGTATCGGATGGATGATCTTAAGTGGAAATAAAAATATTGCAAGAGACTATATCGAAGGAATCAAGATGCTTTCCAACATGCGTCTTTGCTCTAACGTTCCGGCACAGTCGATTGTGCAGACAGCTCTCGGCGGACACCAGAGTGTAAATGATTATATTGTTCCGGGTGGACGTATTTACGAGCAGCGTGAATATGTTTACAAGGCTCTGACGGATATTCCGGGAATCAGCGCAGTAAAACCGCAGGCTGCATTTTATATGTTCCCGAAGATTGATACGAAGAAGTTCAATATTGTAAATGATGAGAAATTTGCTCTTGATCTGCTTCGTGACAAGAAGATCCTGATTGTTCAGGGAAGCGGATTCAACTGGCATCAGCCGGATCATTTCCGCGTGGTTTATCTGCCGCGTATTGAAGTGCTGAAAGAGGCGGTTGGTAAAATTGGAGAATTTTTGCAGTATTATAGACAGTAGGAATTGAACTTTATTTGCATTTAGAGTTTTATTTACGTTATAACGCAAGTCAAAAAAAGAGCTCTGGAAATCCAAAACTTTCCAGAGCTCTTTCTTTCATGGCGAAAACCAACTTTATCCAAGCAGTTCTCTTACCATCTCTGCATCAAATTCAACTCTCTCCACATGATTCACTTCAATCTGATACAGTGCATTCGCTGCGATGTGTTCTGCTGCCTGTTCCAGATCTCGGATTCCTGATGTATTGGAGTACAGTTCAATCACTTCATTGAGTGCCTCTTCTGTCATAATGCACTCTTCTGCCTTCAGGCTCATGCGTTTCAGCACCTTCGGAAGTGCGAATTTGGAGAAGATCACTTTCTTCTCTTCCGGTGTATAATCCGGGATATCAATGACAGCGAAACGGGACATGAGCGGTGCACTGATCTGATCCTTGTCGTTCGCTGTGGCGATTGGATATACACCAACGGTAGGGATCATGCACTCCATGTAATTATCTGTAAACCCAAGGTTGTCCAGCAGTGTAAGTAAAACATCTGCCGGGTTTCCGTTTCCCTTTCCGGATGCTGCCTTATCCAGCTCATTAATAATGAATACCAGATTGGATTCTCCTGCCATGGAGAATGCTTCCATGATAATACCTGGCTTTGCGTTCGAATAGATTCTTGAACTTCCTGTCAGCTGTTCCGGGTCGTTAATGGAACTCATGTCCAGTGTTGTCCAAGGAAGTTTGAGGATTCTTGCAACGGCATAAGCAATCTGGGATTTACCTGTTCCGGCCGGTCCGACAAGCAGAAGTCCGTACGCCGGAAG
>OGDP01002026.1_pt1 | contig 11200 bp, 9 predicted proteins | sample 1570441 | NCBI WGS metagenome assembly OGDP01 (sample SAMEA2581961, study PRJEB24529) | metagenome | biome: Human gut stool | place: China | collected 2011
ATTACAAAGAAGAGACGCTGTCTTTTGTTCCTCTCCAGAAAAAACCATTCCTCCATTTTTTCTTAACAAAGATTTTGCAAATGTCGTTCTTTCACTGGTCATCCCCGCTTCAAACAGCTCCAAATTCACACGATATGCCTCCCATATAAATTCCAGTTCCGACACATCTGCAATATCTGCATACTCGCATAGCTGCCGAAATGTATACCTGTGAATTTGCGGTTTTTCTTCTGCCTCTCCACCTTTTGTTTTCTCTTTTGAGTTAGCAAAACGCACTTCTCCATTTACTACAATTCCAGTAATATTCGTGTGTGTATCTTCAATTGTCACAACTGCCTGATCAAGCTTTGTCTTTACTTCCACTTCTATAAATATTCTACTAGAAATATCCTGAAGTATAACCTGCACTTTTCCCTGTTTCACAAGTTTTTCTGCTCTTTCTGCGTCCTTTTGCTTTACATCTGAAAGCGATTCCAATCCCAATTCTTCATTTCCAGCAATTGCTCCGAGTGCCGCTGCAAACTCGCTCCCAACTTCTCTACTGTTTGGAATTCCACATGTAAATGCATTCTTATACATGCCGCTATTCAACTTCACCGTGACAGATATAACTTCGCCGCTTGTATAACTTCTCGCCTTCGCAGCTGCAAATGCAATCGCCCCCGGTTCTGTCACTCCGAGTGCGGGTCTCATATCTGACCGAATCAGCCTTGTAAGTTCTTCCACAAGACTCCCTCCTTAAATATACATATATGCTTTCTCTTATCATACTACAAAAGGGAGGTTTGCACCTCCCTTTTTTTGAATTATCTTATTTTCTTTTTCATTTGACGAATAACTGCAAATACAGATGCCAATACTGCTGCAAGTAACACAATCGGAGTTGCGGAATCTCCCGTAACCGGTTTGTTTCCACTGCTTGTATTGCTGTTATTACCACCACTGGTATTATTATTTTCAGGTTTTGGTGTCACACTTGTTTTCTCAACAAGTTTATCCGCCGCATCTGCCAATTGATGAATTGCAGCATCTACTTCTTCTTGAGTTGCACTTTCTTTATCCAGCATTGCTTTTGCATTTTTAAGTGCTCCTTCGTAAACCGTCCAACTCTCCTTTGTATAACCTTCCTGTTTGTAATATCCAATACATTCATCGTAGTATTTTTGCAGTTTCGATTTATCAACTGCTGTCGGTAATTTGGCAACTGTTCTTTCTTCCTCAAAACCACAGGCAACACAAGCTCTTCTTTCTAAACCTTCTTCTTTGTCTGTCGCCTCTTTCACTACTTCCCACTGACCAAACTTATGTCCCAAAGCCGGAATCACTGTGCTTTCTTTCACTGTTACACCACACTGTAAGCATACTACTTTTCCTGTAGCTCCATCTTCCGTACAAGTTGGTTCTTTTGCACCTTGAATTTCTGTTTTCTCATGTTCGCATGCTTTGAATACTGCTTCAATTGTAACATCTGTATCAGATTCTACTGTATAACGACTTACCGCGCCAACTGATTTTCCGTTTACAAGCACATCTTTGATAGAATAACCTGCATTTGCTTTTATCGCAAATGTTTTCAATTTCCCTGCCTGCACTTTCATCGTGCCATTTTCATCTAGTTTGCCCGTTACCGGTGTAATCATACCGTTTTCTCCAGCTTTTGTTGTCACTGTAATCATAATCGGCTCTGCTTTTTCATAAAGTGCAATCTCTCTCGCCGTAGGATGTTCTCCTCCTGCCATTGTCTTTGCAGTCAAACGAATCTTATCTGTCTTAATCACTTCTTTGAACACAGCATCCTGAGCCGCTGTTGAATTGCCTTGGTTTTTAAATGTTCCACTGCAGACCTCTTTCCAAACAGTCTTTCCGGCGTCATCTGTTCCTGTTGCCGCCTCAATAATATAATTTCCAACTGTACCAGTATCTCCCGCTTTTGGAATATATGTCAATTTTGCAATCTCTTTTGCTTCTTTCAGCGTCATCTCAACACTGATTCCGTTTGGATGATTTTTCAGTTTTCCAGCATCCCCCCACTGTGCATGCCAAAATGTGTCAAGATTTTCATCAAACGCATTCTCAATGCCCTGTTTATGCTCTGCTGTTTTTTCTTCCGATGTCGCCGTCACTGTCTTGTATACATCTTTTGGAAGTTTTTCTGCTGTCACATCTTCCGGCTGTCTTTCCTGATCTAAAATCGTAATCTTTGCTTTCGATGTAAATCCAAGAATCAGACCTTCATTCTTTGTAGATAATTCTTCTGTAAAGTACTGGTCTCCGGTATCTTTTGTATTCCGTCTCGTAATCACAACAACGTCTTTTTCTTTCTCTCCATCTGCAAATGTTACCGTTGCTGTTCCTTCTGTATCAAAATCATCTTGAATTGCAGTTCCCGGATTAGGCGCTACTGTCACAGTTGCCTCTCCCTTGCTTCCGCCGACACGAACTAATTTCATCTTCATCTCAGAATCTTCTTTCATCGTGTACTCTGCTTTCTCGATTCCTACCATTCCAAGACCGCCATTATTAATTACATATGCACCTTCTATACCAATTGCTTTGTTGTCATTGTTGGTAACTTCCAGTTTCAATGTATGTTCTCCGTCCTCCAAACCATCAGACGTGAAAATAATCTGACCAACCGCTCTCTTAGATGCATTCGTATTAATCTCCACTGCTTTTCCGTCTACTGTCACAGTTGCCTTTCCATGTCCGGAATCTAATGTACCGATAAGATATACTTTTGATCCTTTAAATTTCATTTCAAAAGAAGCACCTTTTTTTGCCCACACATTTGTGCCATTCAAATATTGACTTCCATCTTCCTTTGTCCACCCATTACTGAATGTAAATGCTTCATCTCTTTCATCAATGACCTGCATTCCTTCCGGAGCTGCTGATGGTGACTCAAAATCAGAAGTCGCTTTGTATACTCCTACTTCCGAAATCATCGGCACTTCTTTACTCGTTGTAACTGTAATACGAATTTTATCTGCTTTTACAACGCCTTCTCTGCAAAGTCTCTTTGCACCGATTGTTGTTCCCTGATCAAATACTTTCCAGTCACTTCCTTCATTACTATACTCTACTTTGAACTGTTTAATACGCTGGCCGAACTGAATCGCCTCTTCAATCGATACAACATCAAATGATTTCGTTCCGCCAAGATCTACTACTAGCTGACCTGTTGTCGTATTATCGTTCACAGTCCAATATGTATCATCTTTTCCATCTAATACATTTTCCGGTGAATAAGCCACATCATTACCACGCACTTCTGTTGCTTTTGCAGTTCCATGTGCTGCTAAGTTAGATTTGAACGTTTCTTTGATGTTCTGTCCAAATTCTTTCACTCTCTGTAAGATTGCCTCATCAATCTTTCCCTGTGTATTTGGAGGAATATTCAAAAGCAGCGGCGAGTTATGTCCAACAGAATTGAAATACATTCCCGCAAGATCCTCCACACTCTTTGGCGTATTCTTCGTTGTTCCCCAGAACCAGCCGGAAGTAATACGCGCATCACTTTCCGGAACCGTCCACTGGTTTCCGTCTTCGTAACCAACTGTGTAGGCGCCTACTTTTTTACTGTCAATTGTATTATTTTCATAATTTACTTTTGATTTTGACCATGTCTCTTCGTTCGCATATCCGAGCTCATTTCCAATCCATCTTACTGTTGTGTAAGCTTCCGCCCCAAACAGCATACAGTCTGAATCAAATCCTGCTTCTTTTCCTTCATGTTTCTGAATGGTAGCGAACCATTTTTGAAATTCATACTCCTGATATCCGGCTCCGCTTCCTTTTGCACCGTCCATCCACACTTCTTTAAAATGTCCATTATTTCCATATTTTTGATTGCCCAAGATTTCTTCCAGCTGATTGTTATAATATTCATTATAATCTTTTGCATCCCGTTCTTTTACATCAGCCCAAGTTAACCCTTCAATCGGTTCACTTTTTCCATTTACAAGACGAACTAACGCTTTTCCATCTTTATCTTTATAGCCGTAACTGTCATCATGAATATCCCAAGGCGATAAATACAGTCCCATATCGACATCATACTTCGTACATGCCGCTGAAATCTCAGCAAGGATATCTCCACCCATATTATCATAGTTCTTCTTTGCGTAATCCGTTGAAGCTACATCGTATGTTGTATATTCACTGTTCCACAAACAGAAACCATCATGGTGTTTTGCCGTAATAATCAATTTTTTGAATCCAGCCTCTTTGATTGTCTTCACCAAAGTCTCTGCATCAAAATTTTCCTTCAATGTAAAAAGTTGATTTGGATCTGTATCTCCATAATTGTCTCCCCATTCTTTCCCTGTAAATGTGTTCGGTCCAAAGTGGCAAAATGCAGCCAACTCATCTTTTTGGTACTTGTACTGACTGCTGTTCGGTACCGCTTTATCTTTTTCAGGTGCCGCAGTCTTTTTATCCGATAACTGCTCTTCTCCTACCATTGACTTCTCTTCCGCCGAAACAATCATCGTTCCAATCGGAACTGTCTGACCAATCATTACACCAGCCAACAAAAAACTAAGTATCTTTTTCTTTTTCATAACCTTCTCCTTTTCAGCAAATAATAAAATTACTCTTTCTTTATCTTAGCACTTTTATTTATTTTGCACAATATGTTTTTTTATCACGATAATCGTAATAAATATATTGTATATTTTTTATTTAAAAAAACTTTTATTTATGTAATTTTCATATATTTTATCTATCATTGCATTATCAAAGAATTGGTCACAAAAAAGGAGCTATTGCTCCTCAGATGATTTCTCATCTGAGGAGCAACAACTCCCATTCTTTTTCTTTTCTAATTTCAAATCGTGTTCTGCTTCTTTTGCTTTCATATTTTCCCTTATGATTGCAAATTTATTTTTCATGCGAAATGGGACATACATCATCTTTTGCCCCGTTTTCTTTTTTATGAAGTTCTCAAATTCCTCCTGCTTTCCTTCTACAAAGCATTTTCTCGGAAGCGGGTATAAATTATCCCCCTCAATCCCTATGTAATAATTATTTTCATCCATATACAAAGCAGCTACTTCCTTATAACTCTTCGAAAATCCTTTCGTCTCTCCACTATTTTTAATTCGAATCTCTCCATCTAAGAAAGAAGTATCCACTTCCCAGTCATTCTGATAAATTTCATCATTTCCTTTCAGCTGCATCACGCCGATATGATGTCTTGCAAATGAAAATATACACAACAAGATACCTATCACCAGACACATCCACATCGCCAAAGAGCCCCTCTCCATGCCGGTTCCTATAATCAGAAATCCTACACCGATAACAAACAGGCGAAACGTAGTCTTCGGATGATTTACACGAAATGAAAATTTCACAAATTCTTTTAAAAGCTCTTTTGTATGCTTTGTTTTGACTCTGTATTTTACTGTCATCTTTTCTCTATTCTTTCTGCTCTTTTTGACGCATTTTTAATTTCAATTTGGCAAGTGCCAGTTTGCAGTCACGCTCTGTCATGTTATTTTCACCTACTACATTTGTCTCTTCACCACTGGCGCTCTTGTTCATATCAACAACCCCGTCCAAATAGTCATTTACTACTACAAATTGCGCTACTGTACCATTAAAAGTAATCCCTGTAACCGGTATTCCTCGTGTGCCGACCTGTTCCTTTGTATTTGTATAATCGACATGTTTCCCCAGCCATCACAGGAAAGGATTACACCATCTGCACGCATACACTCCGCCCAGACCGCTGCCCTTGTTCCTACAAGCATCTTATCTTCATTTCCATCCGGCGATCCGACTAACATCACGCCCATCAAATCCACATCTGTATCTTTTGAAACCACATCTAACAAAGGGTCTCTAAAATGATGTAACGACGTCTCTTTTGTCGAAGGACCAATTCCCATGGTTCACACGTCCTACTGCATAGAGCGGATAATGCCATCCCGATATTCATTCGGTGTCAGGATAATCGGCATATTACCCATATCAATAATCGATTTTCCGCCTTCCACTCCTGAAGGCTCCTTTGCAAATAAATGTGTATCATACATCGCACCCTGACCAGCTACCTGCTTAATAATCAGCACGCGTTTCTTTCCCGTTCTCACAATGTCATGATATTCATGACGCTCCGTACACAAATCACCCTTGAACTTCTTCAGTTTGTCGCGATAACTTTGAATAAACTTATCGCACGCCCTATGAGCTGCTGTCGGTCCCGGTCTCTCCTGCCCCATTCCTGCAGCCAATGTCACATCAAATGATATAATCACATCGTTATCGCCAGGTGTTCCCGCACGGTTCAAATATAACATATCTTTCAAGTTACCCTCTGAAGAACCAAATTCATGTGTCTGTTTCCCGTTAACATCCACACCTGTTAAAATTACATACACACCCGTAATTGTATGTGTAATACCTTCTCCAATTTTCCCCAGCACTTTTGTGGAAATCGGAATAATATCCATCATCGTATTTGTCCAACGATCATGTTCGCCCGGCTTGATAATCTGTATGTCGATTTTTTCAATCAACGGTTCCGATTCTACAAACTCTTCGATCATCTCTTTGCTAACCGTCATCTTCCCATCGACTGTGATGTCATTGTGTTCTCCCCACTCCACTTCATTCATGTGGTAGGCTTTAATCACAAGACGTCTCAAATCTTTTATCTGTTCCTCCATAACTATTACACCTCCTGTTTGATGTATTTATTATATCAAAAAAGCAGATGCATTCGCATCTGCTTTTTTAAAGTTTTATTAAACTTTAGCTACATATTCGAATGGCAATGGAACAATCTTTCCAGGTGTCTGGATTTCTACTAATTGTTCTAATGTTGCTTTTACAATAGCTGTCTGTTGTTCCACATTGTTAGGAGCACCAGCATTAGCACCCATAGGTACCAACGGAGCTACCGCACGTGGTGTACCAGTTTGACGTACAACTGGTGGAAGAGCTGCAATAATAATTGTAGGAATTCCAGCTTCTTCAATCGCTCTCTGCACCAATACTGCAGAGCGGTGGCAGGTACCTCAGCCAGCGGTGAGGACAACTGCATCTACGCCCTCTTCTTTGAACATCTGAGCAATAGCCGGACCAGTCTCATGTTTAAATTTCTCCTGGTTTCCACCACCACCCATGAAACCTGCGTGTACAGGTGCACAAGCTTTGATAAATCCTTCTTTTGCTAATTCGTGAATTCTATCAATTGGGAACATACAGTTGATGTCTTTATTAACATCACCATTGTCATATCCACCATGAGAAACCATTAATTCACTTGATTTCATCTGGTCAGTAATTTTTCTCCAAGTAAAGTCACCTGCAAGGTTAAATCTCTTGTCTTCTTTGTGGTGTACACCAGCTGCTGTAGCAAGAGCAATTGTCATGTCTTTTAACTCTTTTGTTACAGGAGTCCATACCATCGGCGGAGTAATCGGAACGAAAATTTCTGATTGCATTCCTTTAACAGTTGTTAAACTCATTTCTTATACCTCCTTGTTATTCTCTTCATTTTTGGCACGCATTTCTTCCTGGCGCCTATTGTAGACATCTAGGTTACTGACATATTTATCATTGGCTTCCGGACCAAGCTGCTCTATAAAACTCATGTTCCATGCAACTTCCTGTCCTACCACAAGCGGATAGTCCGTAATCAGCATTCTCATCGGAATCTTCAAGTATCCAAGACGACCTTTTAAGTCTATTGCAACACAGCCGTCATGAACTTCCACAATTACGCCTTCCATCTTAATTATCTTATCGCCATATTTCATAATTCGTCACCTAGCTTTTAGTCGTATTTTTCTTTTCTCTTTTCACTCATTGGTAATGACTGTTCATTAGCAACTAACTCGATTGGTTTTCCAGTTACGTTAGAGATTAATTCTACGTTTGTAGATTTTACGTTTGGATTCCATTTCTTTTCAGCTTTCTTAACTTCTGTTCCAGCCATAGCATCTTTTAACATTGCAAGAGCTCTGATAGCATCTTCATGGCAAAGTGTGTTACATGCAAGAACTTCGTTTTCGATACCTGATTCAGATTTGTTGTTATCTACCATGTGAGTCATGTATTTGTTACCAACAACAAGTGCTCCCTGAACTGCACAGAATGACATACCAACTACAGGAACGCCTCTCATACCGATTTGTTCATGGTGGCTTGCAAAGTCAATGTGGTTGTTTCCGAAACCTTCTGTTGTAACGAAAGCTCCATCTACGTCTAATGCTTCTACCATCATACCAACACGTTTTGATACATAGAATTTTTCTGCATTGATCTGAGGAGAACCAACAAAGATAACTCCACAAAGGTCAACTTCTTCATCATGAAGTACTTCAAGAACAAGTGGCTCTCTCCAGTAATGTCTTGACATTTCTTTAGAAGCTGGTCCGATACATGTTAATGCATGGATACATCCGTCTAATACTTCCAATGGAGATACCATAACCGGAACGTTTCCTAAGTCAACGTTTGGTTTTCCGCCAAGAATACCAACTGGCTCAACCGGCAGGATTAAGTTGTCGTGCATAGCACCTTGTCCCATGATTTCTTTTACGATAACAACTTTTTTCTTTCCTGGTCTTCTTACTTGCTGGAATTCTTCTGTATCTACGATAAGAGATTCATCAAGTTTCTTCAATGCTTCTCTGATTTCCTGAGTGATCACATCTGTTGCTGTATGAGCAGCTAACGGACCTGGTCTTTCCATGTTTGTTCCTTCTTTGATAACCACTTCAGTTTTAATGAAGATTTCACCTTTTTCAGGTGCACCCGGACGTCCCCACATAATGTTTTCGTCTAAGTATCCTTCTGAAGAACCAAACTCACCAATCTGAACACCATTTGCATCTGTACCTGTTACCATCATAACAACGCCGTCAAGCACTCTTGTAGCACCTGAACCGATTTCATCATCGCCGTCTTTTGTAGCGATTGGCTGAACATCCATGATTGTTTCTGAATATGTGTGGTACTGTTCTGGTGTAATAATATCAATCTTTAAGCTGTTAACAAGTTCCTGTGAAGCTACTGCTTCTTCTTCAATTCCTTCACGGATGTAAAGAGTTGTTCCCTCGATCTTTGTCTCTGGTCCTCTCTTAACTTCTGTGATGTTGAAGTGTTTTCTTGTAAGTGTTCTAACAACTTTTACTTCTTCATTGTTTGCTGCTGCCGGAGCTGCTTCAACTGCTGCTACAGCTTCTGCTGGTACTTCTACTGCCTGAGCTGCACCTGTACCGATTCCCATTGGTAACTCGATATCGATATCTTTACCTTCTCCAATATGAATCTTTAATGTTCCACCTGATACTGTTGTTGTAGCTGTTGCTGGAACTGCTGCTACTGGAGCTGCTGTTTCTTCCACAACTTCCTCTGCTGGTGCTGCCTCTACCTGCACAGCATCGATAACATCAGCTGTAACCGGTGTAAGAGAATCACAAGTTTTTGTAAGTTTTGCACCTAAGATCTGTTCGATAGTTAAGCAACCATCTAAATTTAATAGCCCTGAATCCACCAAATCATCAAAAATTGTTGGATCTTCTAAGTTTTCTGGGCCAATTGTAATACCTGCTTCTGCTCTACAGCATAATACTGCAGGATCCTTTGCATGTTCTTTACATGTTTCGGCTGTAATTGACATAATTTCTTACCTCCTTATTTTGTTTGTCCTCGGGTTTCCCCAGTGTATATATCCCAATCACTCTTCCGTCTCCGCAAAGATGATTCATCTAAGTTCTGGAAAATCGGGGGTTTTCCACGTGATTCGGCTGGTGATAGTTATACCGTTATCTAAATATCTTGTTCTACTTTTTTAGACACTCTTAAGTATCTGTAAAGCGGATGTCCAATTGTTCTCATCACGTGATCTGTCTGATGGAATACTTTCAAGCCCATCTTCGGCGCAGATCCCATAACTGTATTGGAACAGTCAGAGCAGTTACCAATTACTATATATTCACATTTATCTTTCTTAAACTGCATGCTGTTTTTAACTTGTCCAGGACAATTTCCCGGTCTTTCACATTTCAAAGCGCCGTTCTTCATCTCTGCCGCCTGTTTGCATCTTGCCACAGAAACAACTTTTGCATTCATCTTTTCTGCGATATCACGCATACGCGCTTCGTCTCCACCGCACGCACAGACAAGAAGTCCGATTGTTGCTCCGTGAAGATCAGGGAATTCCATTGTCACGATAATTCCACCTGTTGTCTTTGTAATCGGCGCATCAAATGTAGTTGCTTTTCCTGTAAACGGTCCGCCCATGATGATCTCACCATATACTCCATCAATACCGCCGGCTCTTTCAATAAGCTCTTCCACAGATGTTCCTACCGGAACGTCCATAAATACATGTGGCTGATTTCCACCGTTAAGCTTACCGATTACTGTAAGATTCTTACTGAAGCAAGGCTTTCTTTCATCAATTGCTTCTGCAACTCTTGCGAGTGTTTCCACATTGATAACGATAGATTTTGCTGCTGAAGGAAGCTGTGTCGGATCAAGTTCGATTCCAAGACACTCTCTTACAACTGCTCTTTCTTCGCCCATCGGATAAATGTCCGGCAGTAAATGAATAGAAATTGCAGGTTCATCCTTCAAAGCTTCTTTCAATGTCTGAACTGCTTTTGTATTTTTCTTTTTAATTGCAAAAATTGCTTTCGCAGCATTCGAAATCTCCATACTGTATTTCACACCGCGGATTACTTTGTCACATTCTTCTTCAATCTGCTGAATGTTGTGACGAAGTCCCGGTTCACACTCTGCTGCATTAATCAAAATATATCCACCTTCAAGGTCTGTGCCAAGTTTTACTCCTGTTGGGAATCCGGCACCACCCATACCAACTACTCCGGCAGCTTTCACCATATCAAGCTTGCTTCCTTCTTCAATTGGTACGAATTCATCTTTCTGTTCCTCGTCCGGTTTAATAATGATTCTGTCTTCCGTCACTTCAACAACTTCACCGTATGCACTGGAAAAAATATTAGCGCCAAGCCCTGTTGGTGTTGCAATCAGAGTTCCTTTTTCCACTCTGTCGCCGGCTTTTACAATCGCTTCACAAGGTGCACCTACATGTTGTCTTAGTAGAATCTGTAAATTTCCCATGACAATCTTCTCCTTTATATTTTATTTTTATATAAGTAAAAGCCGAGTACCCTCTGCTCACTTATTTATTGTTATAGGTTTTTTCTATATATCAGAC
>OGDP01002027.1_pt1 | contig 11193 bp, 9 predicted proteins | sample 1570441 | NCBI WGS metagenome assembly OGDP01 (sample SAMEA2581961, study PRJEB24529) | metagenome | biome: Human gut stool | place: China | collected 2011
TATCCTTATATCATAAAAAAAGAAAAGAAAAGAATTGGGTTTATAGATATAGCTATTGAAAAAAAATTTTTTCTGCTGAGAAGAATTTATCTTGATAAACCTTATCGAAGACAACGATTAGGAACTCAAATTTTAGAAAATATAATTACATTTTCTAAACTCACAAACAAGGAATTACGGGTAAACGTTTATGATGAAGAGGCAGAAAAATTTTATAAACGTCTTGGATTTAGAAAAAATTTTACAAATTACGTAATAAGGAGACAATGAGTATGGATATAATTCAAGAGTGTTTAGCTTATTTTAAGAATATAGATATAAATTTCGATTTGCTAATAATAGCTGACACACAAAATAAAACTACAAAGAACAATAACTATATTGTTCATACTGATGAAAGTGAGTTTTTTTCTAGAAAAGAATTTTCTGAAATCGCTTCGACATTATTTTATATTTTTGGTTATGCCAAAGTTTTTTACTCAGAATTGGATTTCATAAAATTTGTGATGGATGAGCATCCCTCAGCCACAGAATGTTACATATATAATTTTAGCAGAGATGGAATAGCTGAAGGGAAAAAATCATTAATCCCTGCTTTTTGCGATTTATGCGGTCTTAAATATACTGGATCAAATGCTTTTACTATATCCTTATTGAGAAATAAATGGATTTTTACACAGGTACTTTCTAATATGGGGATATTAACACCAAAATCTGTTCTTTATACATTTAATAATCATAATATATTAGAACCTTTTTTGGATACGACAATACTTTTAAAGAATATTCATGAATCAGCAAGTATAGGCTTGCTTACAGACAATAAAATATATTTAACAAAAGAAAAATTGAAAACAGTTGATATGACACTACAACGGATGAACACTAAACAACTACTCATACAAGAATATATTAGCGGCCTAGAATGTGAAGTTTTAGTAATACAGTTTAAGGGAAAGTATTATGCACTTGAGCCAGTGGAAATTGTTATAAATGGTAATGATTTTTTAGATTCCTTAACATCAAACCTATATAATTATTCGTTTAGAAAATTATCCGATAGTTTGAGTCCAGTAGTAATAGAACAAATAAAAAAACAAGCAGTTAAAGCTGCACAAATTTTAAGCATTAAAGACTATGCGAGATTTGATTTCCGTATAAAAAAAGCCCAGCCATATCTTATCGATATAGCTGGAACACCATATACTATAAAACATAGTTCGGTAGCGTTTCTGTTTGAAAATATAATGCATTTAGATTATAAAGATATTTATAAGACAATAATGGCGTGTTCTTTTTCAAATTATGATACACTTCAATCATAAGATGTATATTGCAAATCAGATAGCATAAGCCCCCGGCAGAAAAAAGAAGCCAATTCACTAGATCGTCGTTTCAAAGGTACTAGATTATTACAAAAATCATATCCATCTAATATTTGACGATTCAAAATAATCTCTTTTAGCGCAAGAAGTTTCTTATCCCAAAAAACTTCTTGCTTTTTAAATAATGATGGAACAAAATCATCTAATAAATTAATAATTTTTGTTGCACTCTCCCATTTTTCTTCTAATATATATCTATATATTTCGAACCAAGCAAAATAATAACGATAAAAGTCATCCACATCATCATCTTCAATATTTGACACATCATCGCAATCCATTAAATGCTCCAAATATTTTTTGAATTTGAGATATTCTGAAATATTACCATAATAAAGATTTAGCGAACATATATTAGTGAGAATAACAAATTCTGTTGCACATGAAATACGTTGTAATTGTTTTCTTAATTTTTTGACAGTTTTTTTTGCATAGCTAAAGCAATATTTTTTTGCATGGGATTGTTCATACCTAAGAAAATCTGCTATTATCATGTTATTTAGTATTTTCTGAGGGTACGGTATTGATATTTCATTTTCTAAAGAAACTTGCATAGCTTTTCTGCATGCCTGTATAGCTTCATTATATTTTTGTATAACTATGTCTGTTCCTGCTTCACAGATTAATGTGATACAATATTCATCCCAGATTTGATTGTCATAAAAATACTTTTTTGCTTTGTCATAATAAATATTACATTGTGTCTGGTTTACAAACAGAAACGCTTTTCGATTAAATACATTCTCCATATATTTAGCAATGCTTTTACTAGATTGAGAGGTTTGTATATTCCCGCTAAGTGAAAGGCTAAGATCATAGATCCGTTTAAATAACTCTGTGTCGTTCAAAACATCTAAGATATAGGGTGCAATATCATAGATAATCCTAAGTTTCAAAACAGTTTCATCAACGATAGGCATCTCTATAGGATATTGTGATAGGCCTAAATATATAGATTCTTCAGCATACTGAACGAGCTGACTTAATATTTGTTTCAATTGTAAATACCAAGGTTTATAATTCCTATACATAAAATGGAAAAAAGCTCTTGCCAGTTCTGCCTTTAAGGGAATCTCAAAATAATCTTTTTGTAAATTACGGTACATCCTATTAAGTTTATCATAATCCGATTCCCCTTCACGTAGGGTATTGTAAAATGATTTTATTGTTTCAAAATCATCATAGTAATAGGAATCTTTTTCTTTTCCAATCAACCTTTCAATTTTTTTGATTTGTTCCAAATTATTAAAACTAAGTGCTTCTGAATAGGAAAGTATAAGAAGGGCAAAAATATCATCTTTCAAATATCCATTGTATGCCCATAAATAGTATGCTCTTAAATAATATTGATCTTGTTCCTTGTTACTATAATAATTGTAATAATCTAAATATCTTTCCTTATTCTTATCATTCAGTTCTTTCTTCAGAATTTTTCGTATTTCATCACAAGCGAAGGAATAAAAGTTCAGCGAGTTTTTTTTTAGCAACGCTTGCTTTTGAGCTAGATATAGACTCTCTCGAACAGTATTTGTTTCTTTATGTGTTATGCTTGCAATTTCTTGACTACCAAAGCTTTTTAGGCTAATTGAGGAAGACAAAATGATGTCTTCCATATCATATTCATTTACATTTCTAGTTAGACCGTTCTTTTTAAGCTCACCCAATCTGTATGTAACCACGGAATCTAAGGCTCTAAAAAAATCAACATTTTGCTCTACTAAATCTATATACAGAAAATCGACTAATTTTAAATTAGACGCACATATTTTTTTGATTTGTTTAATCTTTTCCTCTATGTCCTTTTTCCTTACAATTATTTTATGTTTTTCAGTTAGATATTGTAAAATATCATTTTCATCATAGTCTTCCAATATATTTTTTTCGATTGTAGAACAAACTAGAAAATCCTTTATGCATGAATCATCAACATTACTTATGAGAAAATATAGATGATGTTTAAACGTACTTTCGAGAGTGGTTATATTCTTCATTAGTAATTCAACCAGATATTTTACTTTATTATCTAACTTAGAGTAATCGGGTAGGCAAATTAATAAATCAGAAGAAAATCTTTTTTTAAGAAGATTAGATATTTGATTAAATTGGCTATCATTTTTTTTAGTTGATACCGCTGTCGCTATATCAACTCCAATCCCCCAGCGTATTGGTAATGAAATAGTAGTTTCAATATTATCTACAGAACTCTTAGAAGAATTTTCGTATAAAGATAATTTGTCTCCTTCAGCAATATATACTTGTAATTTGTTATTATGTCTATTTTTGCTATATATTCTATTGATAACTTCAAATACTACATGTGATTTTCCTGATCCATGATTGCCTAGAATAATGGTAGCCTTTGAGGCTGATGCAGTAATATATTCTTGAGTCAATTTCTCTATTAACTTATTTCTACCTTCTAAATTTTTATATCTATGTTCTTTCATATCTTTATTACAAATAAACCTTCAATAAAATAATATTGGATAATAAGGTATTATCTAATATCATTCAGATACCGGATAACTACTAATTATCTATAATATTTGAAACTGCAACGCAGACAAATTGGATGGCGGATATCCTGGCGAACATAAAACTCCTAGAGTAAAGTGATTCTAGGAGTTTTTTGTGTGAAAATTTACAGAAATGTAGAAGATGCATACTTTTTATATTTTAAGAGGATAAACATTATAAAATTGTGAGCTAATGCAATAAAAAAACCCGGAATTATTCCGGGTTTGATGGAAATGTATAGTTGTTTAAAACTTCATAAGGTATTGAACTGGCAGTTTGAAGCACTATTTCTTTTGAAACAGTTAATGTATGTTCGTTAATTAGAATGAACGAAAGGTTTAAGTTTAAATTATGAGGCCGGTGTTCCATGTAGTACTGAAATAACAAAGGAATCGAAGTGACAAAGCTGATTTTATCGTCAGACTTCATTTCTTTTGATATTAAACTTAAAAGATTGGTAGAAAGTTCATGGTCTACAGTTCCAAAAGTATTGTCTGAAAGAAAATGAAAATACCAACGGTGAATGGGACCGTTTGTAAAACATGAAGTCATTTGGTAAAAGCTGGTGTTATCACATAAATGCTCGGAAAATTCATATGGAATATGTGATAAAGCAAGCTTAACGGCCTCCATCATATGATTGATGGAAGCTGGAACGGATATAGTGTTTGGATCATAGCCACAAACAGAAAATAACTCTTGCAAAGATACTCTGTTTTGTGAATTTAAGGCAATTTTGGTTAAAGTATCTATAGTAGGTGGAGTCTCCCGTTTTTGCGTTACTAAACGGGAAAGGTGCTCCTTGCTCATTTGAATATCTTCGGCAAAACTTTTTTGTGTTCGGTTTCCAAGTGCTCTTTTGAGGAGTATTGAAAATGCTGATTTATCAAATTGACTGTTCATAATAAAACCTCCATTTTCACTATATCATGTGGGAATGGAACAATCAATCAGATAATTAGTAGGGGAAATTATTTTTGCTAAGTGTGTAGATTTAAAATAAAAGAAAATCAATATATAATAACCTATATCAATAATAATTGACATAAAAAGGGAAAGGTGTGTATAATGTAGATATAGTAAAAGAGGGGGTGATCGAAATTTGAAGACTTATGAGGTTGGAAATGTGAGATATGATGGAAAAGTTTATTTTCTGATTCACCGGACAGAGGATGCCAGTATCTGTGTATATCCAACAAAATATTTGAAGCATAAGACAACTTCAAATCGTTCCCCCAATACAGTAAAGCGTATTGCGTTTTCATTATCCTATTTTATGGGATATTTGAAAGAACAGGGGAGACAGTTTGAGGATGTTTATGAGATGACTTATAGTGCACAAATGGAATTTTTTCAGAACTTTCTTTATTGGGTTAAAGGAGGAAAGCATATTTCCGGGGAAGTAAGGAAAATTCCAGATAATGGGACATGCAATGCATATTTACATGATGTGTTTGGTTTTTATCAATTTCTTGAAATGGAATATGAACAGTTTGGCTCATTGCTGGTTCTTTCAGATAAGACAATTTCGTATACAAATGCTATAGGCGTTAGAAAGACCAAGCTGTGCCGGTCATTTGATGGATATTTGAATGCAGTTTCATCAAAAGGGAGAACCATAGAGAGAAAAAATATTATCGTTCTTTTGGATGCATGTACAAATTGCAGGGATCAGTTGTTACTTCTTTTATTAGCTGAGACCGGATTTCGCATTGGAGAGCTTTTAGGGGTACGTTATGTGGAGGACATTGATTACCAGGGGTGTCGGATACGCGTTGAGCCAAGAGTAGACAATGAAAATGAAGTGCGTGCAAAATATGAGGAAGACAGGTGGGCAAAGGTTAGCAAAGATACTTTTGACATTCTGCTCTTTTACTATGCTAAGTACAGAAAATTATTGCGAGAATCAGAATATTTGTTTATTACATTATCTGGAGAACATGCCGGACAAGCGTTAACAGAAGATGCAGTCAATGCAATGCTTCGCCGTTTACAAAAGAAGACACAGATTAAAGTTACATCTCATATGCTCAGGCACTATTTTGCAAACGAGCGTCGGAAGAATGGATGGAGTTTGGAATTGATTAGTCAGGCGCTGGGGCATAGGAATCTACAGACAACTATTAATTATCTGAACATTAGCAATGAAGAGTTGGTTGAAGCAAGTGAAGAGCTTTTTCGCAAAAATGCAGCATTATATATGGCGGATAAATTGTTATAGGAGTTGGTTAAATATGACAATGGAAGTAGTTAGTTGCTTTTATGAAGAAAAGAAGAATGCCGAATATTTAGAAAGACAGATAGAGGAGTGCCCGGCAAGGGAAAAGAGATTTATAAAGCGTGGGATAGAGTATTTATATTTGAAAAATGTGTACGATGTAACAGAAATTGAAGATAGTTTGATTGATTCGTATGCACTATGGCTTCAGGAACATGGAATTAAAGACAGAAAGTTGATAGGTGTATACCAAAAATCTTTACGGGATTGGAGAATGTTTCATAAGCAAAAAGAATTTGTGAAACTAAAAGAAGAGCTGGAAGAATGTGACACAGTAGAACAGACTCTTAAGAACAAAGTGTATGCATTTATGGTGGAGAAGAAGATATATAGTTTGGAAGAAATTGACTGGGATGTCAGGGTGAGTTATGAACAATATCTGGAGGAAACCATAAATAAAAGAAACCGTCCATGGTATCTAAGCGGCTTAGATAAACTAAAGTTATTTGATATTAAAAAAAGAAATAACAGTATAAGGGAAACTAAAATTCGGCTAAAGTATCAAGAGAAGAGAATTTACTTGGGTTATCATCCGGATTATAATTTGGCAAAGGAATTTTACTATTGCAAGGATGCAGAAGGAATTATATGGGATTTTTCAATTAAGACATCGCAGAGACTGATATATCAGATTTTTACAGTTCTAAATAATGCATTAGAAAACTTTTCGGAACGTAAATTACGGCGGGGGTATCTTGCCCCTTTGCATTTCTTTTATGTGTATTGCATAGACAGAGGGATTTCGGATCTAACACAGCTAGAACAAAATCAGATTGATGAGTATTTTAGTAAAGCAAAAGAAGTTCCTCTTGTAAATAACCGATATCCTCAGATTGTGGATAAAGTACAGAGAATCCTTTTTTTGCAGGCTAAAGATATCAACTGGGATGCAAATGTATGGTATTTGGAGCGTTTCCAGTTTGATATAACCCGTTATGATCCGACAAGGCCGGTAAAACGTATTTCATTTTTAGATATATTAGATAAACATAACCGAGAATATTTAAAGATGTATGTAAAATATCAGTTGGGTGTAACTGGAGCTGCTGTTCAAAATATATGGGCACGGACGTATATTACAAAAGCTTTTCTGCGTTTTCTTGATAAAGAAAAGCTTGCAGTAGATAAATTGACTGCAGCAGAGATTGATTTATATATGAGAGAATTGCAAAAGGAATGTGTTGAAATTGCAACATTTAACGACAAGGTGGCTGAAATCCATTGCTTTTTTAGATTTCTGACAGCGAGGGGATATTATAGCAAGGTTCCGTTTTATTCAGAATATTATATAAAGCGGGAACCGGTACCACATCATTATCGGTCCGTACCACAGAATACGGTGACGGAGATCTTACAGAATTTAAACCAGTTGCCAGAAGACATGAGGCTTATGTATCTGCATTTATGGTGTTTGGGGTTACGAATCAATGAAGTATGTTCTATAAAACGGAAAGGATATTATCTGAAGGAAGGGGTTGCCTGGCTTAGGATTTATCAGCACAAAATGAAGATGGAAAAGGTAATTCCAATCCCGATGATATTATATCGTAGCATGATGGTTTATATAGAACGAAAGAAAATCGGTATAGACTCTTATGTGTTTCAAAATTCCAAAGGAGGACCATTTTTGTCAACACACTATTGGCATGAAATGGTGGCATGGTGCAAAAAACAGGGAATCAAATGCGGAGATCATGTGTTCCAAACGCACGATTATCGGCATAGTGTAGCTACAGCCTTATACGAACGCGGGGCATCCATACAGGCAATCCGGGATTTTTAGGTCATAAACATGAAAATATGACAAGACGGTATATTGACTGTATTCAGAAACATGTGGATATGTCAAGTGAACAATATTATAAAGAACAGAAAAGTTTGGTAAGTGAATGGAAAGAAAGAAGTGACAAAGATGGAAACTAGGATTTATATAAAAGAACTTCCTTGTTATCAAAGAAAAGGATGTATTTCTGAAAAAAATATTAGAGTTATGGAACAACATTTTTATAATTTGGATCTTTTGACAATGGAAGGGCAGAAAAAGGAAATGGAAACATTCATACGAAGCCGCGGAGAAGAGGTGAGTATGTCTACCGTAAATGGAGACATAATTCTTTACAATCTACTTGCTAGATTTATGAAAGATAAATATCCGTTTCTGCACAGCTTCAGGGCAATACCAGAAGAAGTCCTTGTTAAGAAATTTAGGGCATGGCTATTAAATCATGGCTATCAAATCACACGAAAGCATCATATGAAAAGTATGGGTAAGAATTTACAGGAGGATGCGGCACCGATCAAGTATCTACGTCTTCTGCTTCGTTATTTAGAGCCAGAAGATAAACGGTCAGAATGGGAAAAAGATGTGTGGAAACTGGAAAATTTTGGATTTGAGGTCAGACAGAATCCGATAGATGTAATAAGGACAATAAAATTTACAGGAATCATACAAGAGACGATAAGGGAAGAGGTAAAACGGGCATCTTATATCCGGATTAAATATTTATCGGTAGGTTCGTTACAGGGAGAGATACGTGCGGTAAGACGGTTTTCTGAGTTTCTTGCCAAGAGAAATCCAGAGATTAAAAGTTTAGGAGAAGTAGGGCGATTAAACATTGAAGAATACTTGACTTACATCAACCCGGAAAGAGGTCAGGAAAGAAACTTAAAAACAGAAATGGCAAATTTAAAAAACATGCTGCAGCAGGTTGGAAAAGTGATTGACAAGCCCAAGTTGGGGAAATTGTTTATTAAGCAGGATATGCCAAAAGCACCGGAAGTAGCATTTAAAATTTATTCTGACGAGGAAATAAAGCGTTTGAATTATTATATTGTCAATATGGAAGAACAGGTGGCACGTGCGCTGATCCTGCATCAGATGCTTGGCGGAAGGATTTCTGATACACTTACCTTGCGAACAGACTGCTTATATCAGGAAAACGGACATTATATTGTTCGAATGTATCAGGTAAAGACCTCTTATTATGAAAAACCGATCCCAGATGATGTGGCTAAGTTAATTCAGAAATCCATGGAGTATACATACGAAAGGTATGGGGAAACGGAATATGTATTCGTAAATGAGTCGAACCCTTCCCTGCCGTTTCAATATTCTATGCTGAAACACCGTGTATATACATTGATACACGAAAATGATATTTGCAAAGACAACGGAGAACGAATGGGCTTTGCCACACATTTATTCCGGCACTGTTATGGCATGAAGCTTGTGGAGCTGCATCAGGATGATGCTGCTATTGCACATTTATTAGGGCATAGGGGAGTGAATACGGTATATCGGTATCGGCGGGCAAGCGGAAAGCTATTGGTAAAGGAAACCGAAGAATTAAGAAAGACGATTGATGAGATTTTGAGTGAAATTATTAAGGAGTGGGATGGATATGAGCAAGTATTCCAAAATGGTTGAGTCTAATCAAACGGCAAGTAAGGAAAAAATAGACTGCGCAATTCGCACAATCAAAGAAATGCTAGATAAGGAAGAGCAACTTTTGGTCTGTGAACTAGTTCGGAAAACAGGATTGTCAAGGGCTTTCTTCTATAAGAATCCGACTGTAAGCAAGTTTTTGAATGAGGCAAGACAGAAGCAGGAAGGCAAGGTGTTCCATCAGAAAAAGAAAGTGATTCTGGATTATGCTCTGGAGAGGCAGAATGAGCTGATAAAAATGGAGTATGAAAAATCTCAGAAAGAGAATAAGGATTTAAAGGCAGAGAATGAAAAGTTGAAGAAAGCTCTTAAGAAAAAAGAAGTTGCGTTTATTAAAGGATTGTAAATTTTATACCTGTAGAATTGGAAAAGTAAATAAGAAATAGATCAGCGTGGATGTGAGTTTTCTGAAGTTTTTTCTCTTATGTTTTAATAATTCGAGGACGAAGACAGTAAGATGTTTTCGCCCTCATTTTTTTATAATTTTGTGATTTTTACAGAAAAAGAGTAAGCTGTTACTTTTTATTTTATAGAGAGGCTGTCTGAAGAGAAAAATGTGTTTGGTATTAGTTTGTTAAATGGGGAACACAATAAACACTGTGTATCATGTAAAGACCTTGATTTTCCGGCTTTCCTGAGAGTGGGGTACATATAATGGCGATTTCAGGACTTCATATATCTTTTATTGGACTGAGTGTGTATCAGATTTTTCGAAAAGTCGGAAGTCCTTATTTTGTTGCCGGGATCGGATCTGGTATACTGCTTTTTCTGTATGTCTTAATGATCGGTTTATCTGTGTCAGTGATACGTGCTGCGATTATGCTTTTACTTCGCATTGGTGCAGATATGACAGGAAGAGTCTATGATATGGCTACTGGATTATTCTTCGCAGGGGCAGTGACTGTTCTTTGGCAGCCATTATACCTTGCAGACGCCGGATTTTTACTCTCATACGGAGCGATACTTGGGATCTTAACCATTCTTCCTGCAATAGAAAAACTGTTCCCGTTCAAATATCAGATTGTGAAAGGGATGTATGCGAGCATAGGCATTAATCTAATGCTGTTTCCGGTGCTTTTGTACTTTTATTTTGAATTTCCACTATATTCACTTTTATTGAATATAGCAGTGATACCGATGATGTCGTGGGTTCTGGGACTTGGACTTATCGGCAGCTTGTTTTTGCCAATCTGTCAGCCGATAGGTATGGTTTTGGTAAAAGTGTGTGGAATATTTTTGGAACTGTTTGAGTGGATGAGTCGATTCGCAGGACGATTGCCGGGTGTTTGGACAGCCGGCGTGGTGGCAGATCAGTGCTTACTATCTTTTCGTATTTGGGAGTGTTATTCTTGTGTTGAAATGTAACAAAAAAGAATTGTTTCGGTTTCTTAGAAGGAGTGTGTGGTGTGTGTTTCCAATGATTCTGTTTTGGTTTTCCATCGGTCATGGGACAGGAGGAAAGCTTTTCGTGACGGTAATTGATGTGGGACAGGGAGACGGTATTCTGCTTCGAGGACCGAAAAATGGAACTTACCTGATTGACGGGGGAAGCAGTGATGTCAAAGAAG
>OGDP01002031.1_pt1 | contig 11166 bp, 9 predicted proteins | sample 1570441 | NCBI WGS metagenome assembly OGDP01 (sample SAMEA2581961, study PRJEB24529) | metagenome | biome: Human gut stool | place: China | collected 2011
TTCCTCTCAACAGTTTCGCAACTTTCGAACCGAGACGGCCTACGACCTGATCGGTAGCGTCGATAACAACCCATTCTTTTTGAGCTGTTTCTTTGTTTGCAGAAATGGTCTTGTAACTTAAAGTGTCCACTCTTAAAATCTTTTTAAATGTTAACTACTAAAAAACAATTTCTTCCCAGCGTCTCTAACCGTTCCCGGACAAAGAACTATTAATACGCTAAGAATTAATTCTTTATAAACTTTTGATAATAATCGGCTTGCAAAGGTACGGCTTTTCTTCGAACTGGCAAACAAATTAAGCATTTTTTTGGTTGATTTTCAGGGAGAGAGCTTACATACGGCAGCAAAAAAGGGAAGATTAATCCATCTCCCCAATTTATTTTTATTTAAAATATTCTTTTAATGTCTCCAGCCCGATTCGGATTCACCAACCGGACAAGCATATCCGGCAGACTGGCGAAGCTTCAAAAGTTCCGTTGCAGATACCCGCACCACTTTTCCATCAGGACGACCATAACACAACGTCCCTTCACGACGAGCTGTTTCTTCTATTAATCGCTGTTCGGCCAGTTCCAAACCATAACGCAATTTCTCGCTCAGTTCCTTATATTCTTCTTCAGTTGACATAACTTCTGATTTTATTAAAGAGTTCATGATTATAAATATGTGGCTCTTCCCGCAAACGAAAAGCATCAGCCACAATAACACGCGGTGTAGAGCTATTGTCTGCCAGCATCCAATAGTCCACACATGACATATAAATATGGAAGAAGTTATCCAATCCCGCACGGTAACGACGACGAATGATAGGCGCCGGCACATCATGCCCTCCATTGGCAACACGTTGCTTTACCCGTTCAATAGCCAATTCAGGTGAGTTCAACCAAAAATAAATCAGACTGACACTATAGCCCTGACTTTGCGCCTGATGAATGAGATTAATATAAGAACGGGTAGAGAGCGTTGTTTCAACAGAAAAGCTGACTCCGGCAGAAAGCAATTCGCCAATGCGCTTAAGCATTAGCCGGCCGGCTTCAATGGCTACACTTGAGGGATTAAAAGGAGAAAGACCTTTTGCGATTTCGTCGGCATTGACAAACTCGCGACAGTCCAATATTTCGGGAAGCACTGTGTAGGATGCCGTCGTTTTTCCGGCCCCATTGCAACCTGCTATTATATAAAGCTTAGACATTAATCTCCTTTTCTATTTTATGTTATTGGTGACAAAGTTAACGATTATTTCTAATCTTTGTTCTTCCAAAGCCATAAAAGTGATGAAGAATAGCACATTTTTTGAAGAATTGTGCAAAATACAATATAAGGCGGACTCTCGCCCGCCTTATATTGTATTTTTCCAACTACTTATTATCTTACCAAATCTTTTGGATAAGCAGCCGGCATCTTCACCCGTTTCCAAGTTTCATAATACCATGAATTGATATCATTGCCGTCCTTATCTGTTTTCACAAAGAACTTCAATACCATTACATCACCACCTTTCATCTCGAACTCCAAGATATTGTCTGAGCCCACCAATTGAGGTAAATGCAGATTCTTCTCTACATGCTCTGTATATGCATTCTCTGCGGTCTGTTTATAGGTACCCGCACCAATAATAATAGCTCCATGGTTAGGAATTACCGTCATATTGGTAAACTTTCCATCATCAGACAAGATTTTGAATGAATTACTCGGCTTTAACTCTCCGGGAGTATTCGGAACGCCGGATACATAAAAACACATCTGCCAAATACCTTTTAAATCAGCAGGGGCAACAGCAGATTTATTTTGTCCCATTACACGAGAAGTACCGATCAGCATAAATGCTATCAGCAGTAAAAATAAAGAATGTCGTTTCATAGTCGTATAATATTTAGTTAACAAATTGCGTAATGTGGATACACAAAATTAGAAATAATTTTCATATATCCACGTTTTTAAATAACTTTTTTACAGGTAAATGCAAAAAAAATCCTGCTCTATGTTATAGGGCAGGATTTCCATCATTATTTATATCTTTTAGAATTCAGCATTGCGCGGAGTACGCGGGAACGGAATCACGTCGCGGATATTGGTCATGCCTGTTACAAACAATAGCAGGCGCTCGAATCCGAGTCCGAAACCGGAGTGAGGACATGAACCAAACTTACGCGTATCCAGATACCACCACATATCTTTCATCGGAATGTTCAATTCCTGAATGCGGGTCATCAGTTTATCATAGTCTGCTTCACGTTCGGAACCACCAATGATTTCACCAATCTTCGGGAACAATACATCCATGGCGCGAACGGTCTTTCCATCTTCATTCTGCTTCATATAGAATGCCTTGATTTCTTTCGGATAGTCAGTCAGAATAACCGGACGTTTGAAGTGTTCTTCCACCAAGAAGCGTTCGTGCTCTGACGCCAAGTCTACCCCCCAATAAACCGGGAATTCAAACTTATGCCCTTTCGCTACCGCTTCTTCCAAGATCTTGATACCTTCTGTATAAGGCAAACGAACGAAAGTTTCTTTCAATACGCCCTGCAAACGCTCTATCAAGCCCTTATCGAACATATCATTCAAGAACTTCACATCGTCATAGCAATTATCCAATGCCCACCGAACACAGTATTTAATGAAATCTTCAGCCAAATCCATGTTGTCGATGATATCATTGAAAGCAACTTCCGGCTCAATCATCCAGAACTCTGCCAAGTGACGCGGAGTATTCGAATTTTCAGCACGGAAAGTCGGACCGAAGGTATAAATAGCGCCCAATGCCGTGGCAGCCAGCTCACCTTCCAACTGACCGGAAACAGTCAGACTTGCCTGTTTGCCAAAGAAATCATCATCATAAATAATAGAGCCGTTTTCATCCTTCTTCAAGTCATAGAGATTCTTGGTAGTAACCTGGAACATCTGACCGGCTCCTTCACAGTCTGATGCTGTAATAATAGGAGTATGAAAGTAGAAAAAGCCACGTTCATGAAAAAACTTATGGATAGCAATTGCCATATTGTGACGAATGCGGAACACTGCGCCGAAAGTATTGGTACGCGGACGCAAGTGAGCAATCTCACGAAGGAATTCCATCGTATGACCTTTTTTCTGCAACGGATAAGTGTTATCGCAAGCACCCAGCACCTCTATTTCACGTGCCTGAATCTCGGCAGCCTGACCGGAACCGATAGATTCGGTCAGTTCACCATTCACACTGATACATGCACCTGTAGTGATGAGTTTCAATATTTCTTCATCGAAATTTGACAAATCAACTACTATCTGCACATTATTTATTGTAGAACCGTCATTCAGGGCGATAAAATTTACCTGTTTGCTACCACGGCGGGTACGAACCCAACCTTTTACATTGACCATTGCGCCAAAATCACGACGCTTCAACAGGTCAACTACCTTTGTTCTACTAATTTTTTCCATTGTTTTGTCTCTTAATTATTATTTTACTTGATTATTCGAATGAGCCCATACGAAGCATATTCACTTCCTGTTCTGTCAGGTAACGCCAGTCACCGCGACGAAGCCCTTTCTTGGTTAGACCCGCAAAATATACACGGTCCAGTTTCACAACCTTATAACCCAGTGATTCAAAAATACGGCGCACGATACGGTTCTTTCCGGAGTGGATTTCGATACCTACCTGCGACTTGTCTGTATCCGATGCATAACTGATGGCATCTGCATGAATATCACCGTCATCCAAAGTAATACCGGCTGCAATTTGATCGAGATCTGCCTTAGCTACATTCTTATCACAATATACATGATAAATCTTCTTCTTCAAGTATTTCGGATGAGTCAGTTTTGAAGCCAAATCACCGTCATTGGTCAATAGCAGAACACCGGTAGTGTTACGGTCCAGACGACCTACAGGATAGATACGCTCCTTACAAGCACCCTTCACAAAATCCATCACTGTCTTACGTTCCTGAGGATCATCGGAAGTAGTCACGCAATCTTTCGGTTTGTTCAGCAAAACATAAGCTTTACGTTCAATGCTCACCGGTTCATCGTGGAACTTCACTTCGTCTGTACGCTTGATTTTAGTACCCAATTCTGTTACTATTACACCATTTACGCTTACCACTCCCGCAGTGATGAATTCATCAGCTTCGCGACGAGAACAAACACCTGCATTTGCCAGGAATTTATTCAAACGAATCGGTTCGTTCGGATCAGTCAGTATATCCTTATATTCTATCTGCTTTTTCAAGCTATATTTAGCATTCGGATTATAATCACTGGTACGCGGACGGTAAGGACGGTTGTATCCTCCACCTTGGTTATACCCCCCGGTACGCGGACGATAAGGACGGTCGCCGCCCTCACGGTTATATCCACCTCCTTGATTATAACCTCCTACGCGAGGACGCGGAGAGTAAGGACGCTGTTCACCACCTTCACCGCTATTGAAACGGGGACGCGGAGTATACGGACGCTGTTCACCACTTTCACGATTATAATTGGTACGCGGACGCGGAGAGTAAGGACGCTGCTCACCACCTTCACGGTTATAGTTGGTACGAGGACGATACTGACGCTGTTCTCCCCCTTCACGATTATAATTAGTACGAGGACGATACTGGCGTTCACCACCTTCTTCACTGTTAGAATTGAAACGGGGACGCTGCGGACGTTCGCCATTATTATAACGATTGTAAGAAGGACGCTCACCATTATTATATGAAGAGTGATAAGGGCGTTCTCCTCCCTCACGGTTATAGTTAGTGCGGGGACGATACTGACGCTGTTCGCCGTCGTTGTTGTATCTGTTGTAATTATTGTCTCTGTTATAAGACTTATAACCACCATCACGGCTGACATTCTGGTTTTCTTCGTTTACAGAACCTTCTTGTCTGTTTTCATTTTCTGTACTCATGATTTCTCTTTAATTAAATTAATGTATAACGCCCTCTCGGGCTCTGTTTCTTTTTTTACTTTAAATAAATAACGTTTTAAATGCCTGTATAGTTGTGCGGCGTAATCTCACGCAGCTCTTTTTTTATTTCTTCACCGACATTTAATGTCTCGATAAATTCTTTGATAGACGATTCGGTAATAGCCTGATTAGTACGTGTTAACGCTTTCAGTGCCTCATACGGGTGCGGATAAGCCTCCCGGCGAAGAATGGTTTGAATAGCTTCTGCCACTACACTCCAGCAGTTATCCAAATCCTCATAAATCTTATGTTCATTCAGCAGCAGCTTACGCAATCCCTTCAATGAACTTTGAATGGCAATGATGATATGTCCGAAAGGTACACCTACATTGCGCAACACTGTAGAATCTGTCAAGTCACGCTGCAAGCGCGAAACCGGCAGTTTAGAAGAAAGGTGCTCCAATATAGCATTGGCCATTCCCAAGTTTCCTTCCGCATTTTCAAAGTCGATAGGGTTCACTTTGTGCGGCATGGCACTCGAACCGACTTCACCCGCCTTGATTTTCTGCTTAAAATATTCCATAGAGATATACTGCCAGAAATCGCGGTTCATGTCAATCATTATGGTATTAATGCGTTTCATGGCATCAAAGATAGCTCCCAGATTGTCATAGTTTGAAATCTGAGTGGTATATTCCTCGCGTTCCAGACCGAGTTTCTCTGCCACAAACTTATTGCCGAATGCTTTCCAGTCATATTGCGGATATGCCACATGATGCGCATTATAATTACCTGTGGCTCCACCAAATTTAGCAGTAATGGGACAAGCCTTCAGCACAGCCAACTGACGGTTAAGGCGATAAACGAACACCATGATTTCCTTGCCCAAACGAGTGGGAGACGCAGGCTGTCCGTGAGTCTTTGCCAACATCGGGATATTCGCCCATTCTTCTGCGTAAGCAGTCAGCTGCGCAATCAGTTCTTCAATCTGCGGATAATATACTTGTTCCAGCGCTTCTTTGACAGACAAAGGCACTGACGTATTATTAATGTCCTGAGAAGTAAGGCCGAAGTGGATAAACTCCTTGTATTCTTCCATTCCGCCCAACTTGTCAAATTGTTCCTTAATGAAATATTCTACAGCTTTAACGTCGTGGTTTGTAACACTCTCTATTTCCTTAATGCGTCCGGCATCGGCTTCCGAGAAGTTTTGGTAGATAGCACGAAGCGATGCAAAACGTGCTTGATCAAAGCTTGTCAGCTGCGGTAACGGTAGCTCACATAAAGTGATGAAATATTCTATTTCTACCTGCACACGGTACTTAATGAGTGCAAATTCAGAAAAATAAGAGGCCAAAGCTCCCGCTTTTCCTCTGTATCGACCGTCAATAGGTGATATTGCCGTGAGTAAATCGAGCTCCATAATGTATTTTAGATAATTATCAGATTGCAAAATTAATTCTTTTTATTGAGTTTAACCGCCTCAATCACTATAAAGTTTGCGAAAATCACATTTATTATTTCACAAATCCTTTCTTTGCCCACTTCATACTATTCCAACGCCGCACAAAAATGATGCCGCGAATGTTCTCGTCCAGCAAGAAAGCACACCACATACCGACCAGTCCCCACCCCCAATAGAGCCCGAACAGATAGCCGCAGCCTACTGCTATGCTCCATTGTACAACTACCCCTACATAAAAAGGATAGTTCACATCTCCGGTTGCACGAAGGGCATTGGTGGCATAAATGTTAATGGCACGCCCCACTTCAAGTATCACATCGACAAAAAGGATGACAGTACCCAAACGGACAATCTCCGCATTGTCTGTCAACCAACTAAAGAGCGTGTGCCCCATCAAAGCCCAAATACAGGAAAGTACCAGCGATACTAAAATAGAAATACGCATTACATACTTGCCCAACAAATAGGCAGCTCTTATTTTCTTCTCCCCCACCAAATGCCCGATGCAGATAGCCCCGCCTTGTGCCATGGCTATCGCAAACAGATAGACAAACATCACCATATTAACCACGTATGTTCGCGTAGTAAGAGCTTCATTTCCAAGCATATTGATAAAATAAGTCAGTAACACCTGCGATAAGCTATAAGACATGTTCTCCCCTGCCGACGGAAGACCGATTTTCAACAGATTCTTCAGTTCCACAAAGGGAAAAGGTCGGAAGTAGTCAATCGGGAACTTGGGTATATATTTACGAAACAGAATAATAAAAAGGATAATCATCGACACTCCTCTGGCAAAAGCCGTCGAAATAGCCGCTCCTTCCACCCCCAATGCCGGCATGCCGAACTTACCGAAGATTAAGGAGTAATTACCTATGATATTCAGGATATTCACCACCACAATGACCATCATAGGATAGACAGCCTTGTTAGCACTACGCAAAGACGCAGAAACCGTCAGTGAAAGTGCCTGAAAGAAGGCGAACGCCCCCACTATCTCCATATACCCCACTCCATAGACCATCAATTCAGGACGCAGTCCCATCAGTGTCAATAACAACGGCGCACCATAATGCAAAATAGCACTTACCACTAATCCGAGCACAAGATTGAGCAGAATAGCCACGCCTACCACCTGAACCACATTCTTCTGTTTCTTTGCCCCCAAATATTGCGAACAAAGTACAGAGGTACCCAGGTTTATCACCTCAAAGATAAGAAAGGCAAACATAATCAACTGGTTCACCACTCCGACGGCGGCAACTGCATTGTCTGAATACTGGCTCAGCATGATAGTGTCAACTGCCCCCAGCATCATAATCAATAAAGTTTCTATAAAGATAGGTACGACCAGTTTAGACAAATTCCGGCGTACACTTCTCGGTTCTTTTATTTCATTCACTTGTTACCCTGTTTTTTGAGGTGCAAAGTTACTGAGTTTTCGGATGGTAACTGTTTGACTTATATCAAGAAATAAAGAGATTCAGACAATCATTCAACAAAAGGTTTTGATAAAATCACTTTCCGTACCTAATAATATCAACAAAGATTAATGAACCCTATCCACAGCCGCATATTCATTTTGATACGCTTCTTCAGAGCATAAAAGTCCTATGCTTTTAAATCATAGATATCGAATCACATAGCATACTAACTAACCCCATCCTTAATCACGTAAAGTAAGTTTGGTTCTAATAACATTCAAATACAGAAGCAAGCTAATTTTACACAAAGATTATTATAAGAACAATCATCCTATATTATGTGATGTCGGTGATCTATTCTTTGGAGCTTGTACGGTTACAGGTGCACTAACAAGCGCTATTAGTTGCGCATTCTAAAGCCACATAAATAAACATATAAAGACTATATTACTTCTGTCTATTCTACTTACATTCATGTGCCCTATTTTAGGCATAATATTACAGCATGGCAGAAATATAAAAAGAAGACTTCCCATGAAAGCAGTTTAAGGAAATTTTACCAATGGATAAAAATATGTTTTATAGCCCTGCTGATAATATGGATTATCGCTGTAGTCTTTTTATATACATTATACTATCAATCAAAATAAATAATTGAACTGTTTCTAAACGTTGATTATGCTGTCATTTTATTAGTAGGGGCGAGATTGCTCTCCCCAAATAGCTTGTTTGCGTATTCGGGCAGGCAAACCCTGCCCCTACAGTTGATGGTTTGATAGACCATCTGAGTTTTGATACCCCACTGAAAAATGTGTTTGTGTTACTATTGTTGTTCCAAATATTTTTTATACATCTTGTCTATCTCATCCATGGAAATCTCCAATGTCTTCAGTTGTCTGAAAAACTCCGGTAAGTCCTCATGCAAGAAGGTATCTTTGCGAAGAGTGATAATTCGCTCTTTAGCTCCTGTCGATACAAAATAGCCAATACCTCGTTTATTGTATATGATTTCCAACCCTTGCAAATAATCATAAGTGCGGACTACTGTATTGGCATTCACTTCCACTGTGCCGGCATATTCCCTGACCGAAGGGATTCGCTCTTCTTCGGGATATTGCCCTTGCAGAATCTCGTCACATATCCGGTCGGCTATCTGCAAATAAATAGATTTACTTTCTTTAAATTTCATAGCAAACGAAATTTAGGTTTAATAACTTGCGAACGGGTAAAGAGCTTATAGCCCAACCACCAGTTGAACATTGTGAAAGCACTAAAGAAAGCACCGCCAAATGCAAGCAGTTTGTTCAGCGTCATCCACTGGAAGTTTTCTTCCAACCAGTCGTGAAGACCCATCATGCCTTCTTCTCCTATCCACTCCACAATCTGTACCGTGATAATAGAGCCAAGGATAGAAATCACAATCAGTGTCCCCAAAGTCTTGAGAAAAGCTCTCTTGTACCAAAAACTTCCTCCTAAAACATAGAGTGAGTGTGACCAAATCAAAAAGCTCCATCCACAAGCCTCACCCAACCAAGGCATATACTCCATATTAAATGCATAGGAACCTCTAAATGCCTGCTCACCATCTATAGTAAGCATAGAAAATACTTTAAATAATGCGGAGCTATGAAACACATCAGGCAAGTCAAACAAAGGAAGCAGAATATAACGAGTAACCTCTGCCAAAAGCATTCCAACAATGGCAGCTATTATAAATCCCAGCGTAGCCATCAGGAAGCGTGCCACATACTTCTCCAACATTGTTGCAGGAAGCATCAAGAAAGATATGCGCATCTCTTTATTTCTCATATTATCTAAAATGCCGGAAGCATAAATCAAACTGCCCAACAGACATATAAAGATAAAAGCCCCCAGTATATTCGTACAATACCTAACAAAGAAGATATCAGGACTAGCAAATGCATTTTCAGCATTCATACTCATTCCCCACATATTACCCACCACGACCAGCGCAAAGGCTGCATAAAGTCCGATGAAAGCATAAAGGTTTTTTTTCCAGTTTTCTATAATCTCGCGTTTCATGACCATGGCAATACGCGAAAAGCTAAAGAAATGATTAGTATCCATAATGTATCTGTGTCTTTACTTGTTAAATATTGATTGCATTTTTTCTCTTTCTGCCAACATAGCATTGAACAGTACTTCCAGATTCAGCTTGGTTTCTTCGTTATAAACATTAGAAAGAATCACGCTGTTTCCCTGAACCGAAGGCTGCACATACAATGCATCTCCTGTGGGTTCATTCATTCCTTGTTCGGCAAAATATAGTTTCGCGCAAATATCCTTAACCGATTCATTCAGCAGCACATGAGTACCGTCGATTATCACCACATGGTCCAACAGGCTGTCGATATCCCTCACCTGATGGGTAGAAATAATCACTGATTTGTCATCTGTCATACCCGATGCAATCACCTTGCGGAACTGACTTTTGGAAGGAATGTCCAGTCCGTTACTAGGCTCATCCATGAGCAGTAAAGAAGTGTTGGCGGCCAGCGCGAAACACATGAAAGCCTTTTTCTTCTGCCCCATGGACAATTCCCCCAAATGAATGTCCTCATTCATGTCAAAGTCGTGGAGACAGGCTCTTAGCTGTTCATTGCTGAAAGCCGGATAAAAGGGAGCATTCAGCTTTACATATTGTTTCAGGCTGACGGATGGTAATGCAAATTCCTCGGGCACCAAAAACATATCCTGCAATGTCAAAGGATAACGCAACGAAACGCCTATTCCTTTATAGAGCACTTTACCTCCTTGCGGACGGAGTAACCCAGTCATTAAATAGAGCAAAGTAGATTTACCGGTACCATTCTTACCCAAAAGACCATAAACTGAACCTTTATCCAGTGTCAGCGAAAAATCATTAAAGACTTTTTGTTTCCTCTTTCCATAACTGAAAGATAAGTTCTTCACTTCAATCATCATTGTGTTTATGTATTTAATTAATTATTTAGTGTATTAGTTTATTAGTACACTACAAATGTATGAATATTATTGGAATAAGCAAGAAGGAAAGAGATAATTTAATATCTGTTAACTACATAAGTCTATATAAACGAATCAACAGAGCAATACTCAGCACTGTCCGCTCAAAGCCAGAATAAATAAATGAGAAAAGAAAGACAACAAGCCGGAAGGAATCCTCTTTTGAGGTCATTGAACAATGATATAAACAAGCGGAGTAACAATATTGGGTCAAATAGCATTTTCACCCCTTCCAAGTCGGAAACTCAGTATAAACACAAAAAAAAGCCTCCGAATCATTTGACTGACTCGGAGGCTTCCATCAAAAACGGCGGCTACCTACTCTCCCACTGTTACGCAGTACCATCGGCGTGACAAGGCTTAACTTCTCTGTTCGGAATGGGAAGAGG
>OGDP01002037.1_pt1 | contig 11158 bp, 10 predicted proteins | sample 1570441 | NCBI WGS metagenome assembly OGDP01 (sample SAMEA2581961, study PRJEB24529) | metagenome | biome: Human gut stool | place: China | collected 2011
CATGTGCTACCAAATTATCACGGTATCACTTTAAAATAGTAAAGCGAGAGGTTCGATTATGACAGACCAGATGTTACATACGCCGGACGGAGTCCGGGATATTTATAACGGAGAGTGCAAACAGAAATTACTGTTGCAGGAGAGATTACACGATGTATTGCGTCAATATGGATATCGTGATATTCAGACACCAACGTTTGAATTTTTTAATATTTTTGGAAAAGAAATCGGTACAACACCATCCAAAGATCTGTATAAGTTTTTTGACAAGGACGGAAGCACGCTGGTACTTCGTCCGGATTTTACTCCATCTATTGCAAGAAGTGCTGCAAAGTACTATACCGAGGATGATATGCCGGTAAAACTTTGTTATATGGGAAACACGTTTATCAATTCCAACGCGTATCAGGGACGCTTAAAGGAAACGACACAGTGCGGTGCGGAGCTGATCGGAGACGGAACGGTTGCTGCTGACGCAGAAATACTTGCCATGGTAGTGGAGTCCCTTCTTTCGAGCGGACTGAAAGAATTTCAGATCTCGGTTGGACATGCACAGTTTTTCCGCGGGCTGGCAGAGGCGGCAGGACTTGATGAGGAACAGCAGCAGGAATTAAGAGAACTGCTTGCCAATAAAAATTATTTCGGTGTGGAAGAAATGGTAGAGGGAATGCATTTAAATGACACGTTAAAGAAACTGTTTTCCCTTCTCGGAAGTTTTGAGACACAGGTAGAAGAACTTGCTGAGGCAAAGTCTCTTGCTTCGGATTACCCGAACATTCTTTCCGCAATTACTGATCTGGAAAAACTCGGATCGTTTCTGCGGTTATACGGAATTGAAAAATACGTTTCGTTTGAACTCGGAATCATCAGCAATTACCATTATTATACCGGTATTATTTTTGCAGGATATACATTTGGAACAGGAGAACCTGTGGTAAAGGGAGGACGCTATGACAGGCTGCTTACATATTTCGGAAGAAAAGCACCGGCCATTGGTTTTGCCATTGTTGTGGACCAGCTTCTTTCCGCTCTTTCCAGACAAAAGATCACACTTCCGTCCGAAGAGAAAAATCAGATGATCGTTTACGCGGAAAATAAGATTGCGGAAGCAGTAGAAAAAGCGAAAGAACTTCGCGCTCAGGGAATTTCGGTTTCTCTGATCCAGATGCAGGAAGGCCGGAGCAAAGATGATTATCTGAGCTATGCCATGAAGGATCACGTTTCAAAAGTAGAATTTATAGAGGAAGCATAGGAGGAGATCATGGAAGAAAAGAGATATCTGACGTTTGCACTGGGAAAGGGACGTCTGGCAAAAAAGACACTCGAACTGTTTGAAAAAATAGGAATCACCTGTGATGAGATCCGTGATCCGGATACCCGTAAACTGATCTTTGTCAATGAGGAACTTGGACTTCGGTTTTTCCTTGCCAAGGGACCGGATGTGCCTACATATGTAGAGTATGGTGCAGCCGATATTGGAATTGTCGGAAAAGACACGATTTTAGAAGAGTCGAGAAATATTTATGAAGTGCTGGATCTTGGATTCGGAAAATGCAAAATGTGCATCTGTGGACCGGAAAGTGCTGCGGAACTTTTGCAGCATCATGAACAGATCCGTGTGGCAACCAAGTATCCGCGGATTGCCAAAGATTATTTTTATAACAAAAAACATCAGACGGTTGAAATTATCAAGCTGAATGGTTCCATCGAACTTGCACCGATCGTTGGACTATCAGAGGTAATCTGTGATATAGTAGAGACAGGTACGACCTTGCGTGAAAACGGGCTGACGGTGTTAGAGGAAGTTTGTCCGCTTTCTGCACGCGTGGTCGTAAACCAGGTAAGTATGAAAATGGAAAATGAACGAATCACAAAACTGATCCGCGATTTGAAAAAAGTCATTTAGGAGGGACATCATGAGAATTTTAAAACTTACAGAGGATACCAGAAAAGATATTCTGCAGAATCTCTTAAAAAGAAGCCCGAATAATTACGGTGAGTTTGAAGGTCGTGTAAACGCCATTATTGAAGAAGTGCGAAATAACCGCGATCAGGCAGTTTTTAATTATACCAAGCAGTTTGACGGCGCGGACATCAATGCCGGCAATATTCTTGTAACAGAAGAAGAGATTGCCGAGGCCTATGAACAGGTTGACACGACATTGCTTGCAGTGATCCGCAAGTCTCTTGTAAATATCAAAAAATATCATGAAAAACAGGTACAGAATTCCTGGTTTACGACAGAGGACGGTATCATTCTTGGACAGAAAGTTACCGCACTTGCGACGGTTGGTGTCTATGTTCCGGGTGGAAAGGCCGTGTATCCTTCTTCCGTACTGATGAATGTTCTTCCGGCAAAAGTTGCGGGAGTAGACCGTATTGTAATGTGTACGCCACCAGGCAAAGATGGAAAAGTATATCCTTCCACTCTGGTAGCAGCCAAGGAAGCCGGTGTAGATCAGATTTACAAAGTCGGCGGTGCACAGGCAATCGCAGCCCTTGCATTTGGAACCGAGAGCATCCCAAAAGTAGATAAGATCGTAGGACCGGGCAATATTTATGTTGCATTGGCAAAAAAAGCTGTTTTTGGCTACGTCAGCATTGATTCGATTGCAGGTCCAAGCGAGATCATGGTACTTGCAGATGAGACTGCAAATCCACGCTTTGTAGCGGCAGATTTATTATCACAGGCAGAACATGATGAAATGGCGTCTGCAATTCTTGTGACAACAAGCGAGGAACTTGCAAAGCAGGTATCTGTGGAAGTCGATAAATTCGTTGCAACGCTTTCCAGAAAAGAGATCATCCAGAAGTCCCTGGACAATTACGGATATATTCTTGTGGCAGATAATATGGAAGAAGCAATTGATACCGTAAATGCGATTGCATCCGAACATATGGAAATCGTCACAGCAGATCCGTTCCACGTAATGACAAAGATCCGCAATGCCGGTGCTATCTTTATCGGAGAGTATTCCTCCGAGCCGCTTGGCGATTACTTTGCCGGACCAAACCATGTTCTTCCGACAAACGGAACGGCCAAGTTCTTTTCCGCACTTTCCGTGGATGATTTTATTAAAAAGTCCAGCATTATTTCTTACTCACGGGAAGCGCTTGAAAAAGTACATAAAGATATTGAGCAGTTTGCAGAATGTGAGAAACTGACCGCACATGCAAACTCCATCCGCGTTCGGTTTGAGTAGTATATGGGAAAGAAAGTCTAAAAGGAGCAGATTATGGAAAAAAGACAGATCAGCACAACACGCAAAACAAAAGAGACGGACATTCAGGTGACTTTAAATCTGGATGGAAGCGGTATTTCCCATATTGAGACAGGCATTGGATTTTTTGATCATATGCTGGAGGGATTTTCCAAGCACGGTTTCTTCGATCTGCATATGGAATGTGATGGAGATCTTCAGGTCGACAGCCATCATACGATCGAAGACTGCGGAATCGTACTTGGAGATGCGATCAAAAAGGCATTGGGGGACAAAAGCGGAATCAAACGATTTGGAAGCTGTATCCTTCCGATGGATGAGACACTTGTTTTGTGTGCGGTAGATCTATCCGGACGTCCATATCTTGTATTTGACGGCGAATTTACTACGGAGCGTCTGGGAACACTTGATACCGAAATGATCCGTGAATTTTTCTATGCGGTCTCCTACAGTGCGGGCATGAATCTGCACATTAAGGTGTTAAGCCCCGGAAATAATCATCATATGGCAGAAGCGATGTTTAAGGCATTTGCCAGAGCTTTGGATGAAGCGGTTTCCCATGATCCGAGAGTAAAAGGAATTCTGTCAACGAAAGGAAGTTTGTAATACATGAAACAAAAAAACATTGTCGCGACGCTTTATTTAAAAGATGGTCATGCAGTAAGATCCATGACCGATTTTACGCCGGTAGATGCGAATGTTTATCGACTGTGCCAGTTATACAACGACAGTGGAGTTGACAAGATCATTATTTTTGACCTGTCTACCAGCGATGATGAGCATGAAAAGAATGTCAATACGATTCGAAACATCAATCGCAACATTGATATTAAAGTATGCGCAGGAGGAAACATTAACCGTCTGGAAGACATCAAAAAACTTTTGTTTGCGGGATGCCTTCAGGTGATTTTAAATGCTTCTAAGCCTTCGAGCATCGGACTGGCGGAGGAAGCCAGTGCACGTTTTGGCAAAGACCGGATTCTGCTCTCTATCAACAATGTGGATTTTATTTTTAAGAATCAGGATTCGATTGAAAATACATTCCATGAAGCACTGGTGTTAAATCCGGAAATTCTGGATGCACTGGAAAATCTGACCAACATTCCGTATGTGGTGGAACTTCCAGATTATAATTTTGACGAGATCGTAAGGCTGCTGAAGCGGGAAAAAATCCGAGGAATTGCGGGTCCGTTCATCAATGATACTTCAACGGATATTATGAAGTTAAAGTCTTCTCTGCTTCAGGAAGGCATCAATATGTATAATTTTGCACCGGATCTGTCCTGGGAGGATCTGAAACTGAATTCGGACGGAATGGTTCCGGTCATTGTGCAGGATTACCGTACAGATGAAGTGCTGATGCTTGCATACATGAACAAAGAGGCGTTTGATACGACAATTAATCTCGGAAAAATGACCTACTGGAGCAGAAGCCGTGATGAACTCTGGACCAAAGGCCTGACTTCCGGGCATTTCCAGTATGTGAAATCCCTGACGGCTGACTGCGACTTTGATACGATTCTGGCAAAAGTCTCCCAGGTAGGGGCTGCCTGTCACACCGGAAACCGTACCTGTTTTTTCAATAGCATCGTACAAAAAGAGTATGTTGAGAAAAATCCGCTGAAGGTACTTGAGAGCGTGTATGATATTATCAAGGAACGTAAAGCACATCCGCAGGATGGTTCCTATACCAATTATCTGTTTGGGAAAGGAACCGATAAGATTTTGCAGAAACTTGGGGAAGAGTGTACGGAAATTGTAATTGCAGCGAAAAATCCGGAACCGGAAAACATCAAATACGAGATTTCCGATTTTCTGTATCACTGTATGGTGCTTATGGTGGAAAAAGGCATTACCTGGGAAGAGATTGCCAATGAACTTGCCCAGCGATAAAAAATAAATGTTAAGAGGTATCTATGAGAAAACTAGCTTTAAGTGACGAGATTCTGATGCAGATTGAAAAACCTGCACGCTATATCGGTAACGAGCTGAATTCTGTAGTAAAAGATGACACATCGCAGATTCGTTTTGCGATGTGTTTTCCTGATGTATACGAAATTGGTATGTCACATCTTGGAATTCAGATCCTATACGACATGTTTAACCGCAGAGAGGACACCTGGTGTGAACGTGTCTATTCTCCATGGCCGGATCTGCATAAAATTATGAAGGAGCAGAATATTCCGCTGTTCGGACTTGAGTCCCAGGAACCGATCAAAAACTTTGATTTTGTCGGTCTGACTCTGCAGTATGAGATGTGCTACACCAATATTTTACAGATTCTGGATCTGGCACAGATTCCGCTTCTTTCGGCTGACCGTGGGGACGAAGACCCGATTATTTTAGGTGGAGGACCATGTTCTTATAATCCGGAACCGATTGCAGACTTTTTTGATTGTTTTTATATTGGAGAAGGGGAGACACAGTATGATACATTTTTAAATCTCTATAAGTCGATGCGGGCATCCGGACAGTATTCAAGAAAGGCATTTCTGCATGAGGCGGCAAAAATAGAGGGCATTTATGTCCCGTCGCTGTATGAAGTCCGTTACAAAGAAGATGGCACAATAGCGGCATTTACTCCTGTTTATGATGATATTCCGGCAACCATCAAAAAGCAGGTGGATATGGATCTGACCGGCTCGGTTTATCCGGAAAAACCGGTGGTTCCATTTATCAAAGCAACACAGGATCGCGTGGTGCTTGAAATACAGAGGGGCTGTATCCGCGGATGCCGTTTCTGTCAGGCCGGCATGATTTACCGGCCAAACCGGGAAAAGGGCGTAAAACGACTGAAAGAACTTGCACAAACCATGCTTGCATCGACCGGCTATGAAGAGATTTCCTTAAGTTCTCTCAGTTCATCGGATTATTCCGATCTGGAGGAACTGATCAATTTCCTGATTGAGGAGTGTGACAAAAAACATGTCAATATTTCCCTGCCATCCCTTCGTATTGATGCCTTTTCCCTTGATATTATGCAGAAAGTGCAGGACATCAAAAAAAGCAGTCTGACATTTGCCCCGGAGGCAGGTTCCCAGAGACTGCGAAATGTCATCAATAAAGGCCTGACGGTTGACAATATTCTGACCGGTTCCCATGATGCGTTTGTCGGCGGCTGGAATAAGGTCAAGCTTTATTTTATGCTTGGACTTCCAACGGAAACAGAAGAAGATATGCGGGCGATCCCGGAACTGGCAAACGAGATTGCCGCTTTGTATTATGACACCGTGCCAAAGGAACAGAGAAACGGAAAATGCCAGATTACGATCAGTACTTCCTTTTTTGTACCGAAACCTTTTACCCCGTTCCAGTGGGCTACCATGTTAGACCCATCAGATTATCTGGCGCGTGCAAAGATTGTCAATGATCATGTAAAGGAACAGTTAAACCACAAGAGTATCCGTTACAACTGGCATGAAGCCGATGTGACGGTATTGGAAGGAATCCTTGCGCGCGGAGACCGTAAGATTTCAAAAGCTATTCTTTATGTGTATGAACACGGCGGATTTTTCGATGCGTGGTCGGAATTCTTTCACTATGATCTGTGGCTGGAGGCATTTGCTGCATGTGGCCTTGATATTGATTTTTATACCAAGAGAGCACGAAGCGACGATGAAATTTTCCCGTGGGATTTTATTGATGTCGGTGTGACAAAGGCATTTATGCTGCGTGAATGGAAAACCGCGCTCAGTGAGACGGTGACGCCAAACTGCCGGATGCGCTGCTCCGGATGTGGTGCAAGACAATTTGGAGGAGGTGTCTGCTTTGAAAATCAGAATTAAATTTCGAAAATGGGGTGTCATGAAATTCATCGGACACCTGGATATGATGCGCTATTTTCAGAAAGCGGTCCGGCGTGCAAAGATTGATATCCGTTATTCGGAAGGATATTCTCCGCATCAGATTATGTCCTTTGCGGCGCCGCTTGGAGTCGGAATCACAAGCGATGGCGAATATTTTGATATTGAAGTCAATGAATCCATGACATCTAAGGAGGCAGTCGCTGCACTGAATGAAACCATGGTAGATGGTGTGGAGGTTACTTCCTATGTGAAACTGCCGGATAAAGCGAAAACCGCGATGTCAATTGTGGCAGCAGCGGATTACCGGCTGAGCTATAAAGAAGGGTACGAAAGTCCGTTTTCAACGGAAGAATGGAAAAGAATCGTCAAAGAACGGTTTTTGGACAGCCCACAGTTTACCATTATCAAAAAGACGAAAAAAAGTGAACGGGAAGTGGACCTAAAACCATTGGTATACGCGTTTTCCGTTGAAGAGGAGCAGGGACGCCCGGCATTTTTCCTGCAGGTTTCTACGGGCAGTGTGGATAATATCAAACCGGAACTGGTACTTTCATCGGTTTATCAGCTTTGCGGACTGGAATACTGCGAATCCGCAATCCAGATCCACCGGCTCGAAGTTTATGCGAGGGATGAACAGGGGCAGCTGGTTGGGCTTTCCGGCATGGGAGAGGAAATTGTTTAAATGAATCGGATCGTTGTCACAAAACTGGAACATCATCAGACAGAGTATCTTGCTTATCTGGTTTTGGATGAGAACCGGAAGCTGCAGGAACTTCAGGTTTTTGAACCGGAAGAAAATACTCTGCTGGATCATATTTATGTAGGATATGTAGAGAAGATTGTGCCCAATATTCATGCCGCTTTTGTGCGCATTGCGGATGGACAGAAATGCTATCTTCCGCTGCATGATGTGAAAAACCCGGTGTATACCAGAAAATTATCCAAAAAAGAAGCGCTCTGTGAAGGGGATGAGTTGCTGGTGCAGGTTGTAAAAGATGCGGTAAAAACCAAAGATCCGGTCGTAAGCACCAAGCTTGTAGTGCATGGACATTACTGTTTCCTTTCGACAGAGAATACCTGTCTTGGCGTTTCTAAAAAATTATCCCAGGAGGAATCAAAAAGACTGTCGGCTCTTTTAGAGAACACGTGTAAGGATCATGAAGCAGAAGGGTACGGGCTGGTATTCAGAACCAATGCAGGGGCGGTTCTGGAAACCGAATTATGCGAAGATATCGAGCTGGTGCAGAAAGAATACCGGGCTTTAAAGAAGACCGGTACACATCAGAATGCCGGAGATCTGGTGTACCGGAATCTCCCCGGCTATCTGGCGCGGTTAAAAGCAGAAAATTTTGAAAAAACAGATCTGGTTCTTACGGATGGTCAGGATCTGTATCAGGAGATCTGTGCATACCTTCCCCATCTTGTGGAAGAAAAGAAAGTGCAGCTTTACCGGGATGATGCGGTCAGTCTTTCGACTTTATATCATCTGCGGGGCAATATGCAGGAACTGCTTTCTTCCAAAGTATGGCTTGATTCCGGAGCCAATATTATCATTGAATCTCTTGAAACCCTGACGGTCATTGATGTCAACAGCGGAAAAAACCGGTCCCGCCGGGAAGAGGCTTTATTTGCGATCAATGTTGAAGCGGCAAAAGAGATTGCACGGCAGCTTCGTCTGCGCAACATTTCAGGGATGATCCTCGTGGATTTCATCAATCTGAAAAAGAAAGAACAGCAGCAGAAGCTGATTTCCGTTATTCGGGAGGAATTACAAAAAGATTCGGTTCCCGCAAATTTTATCGATATTACCAGACTTGGTCTGGTGGAACTGACCCGGAAAAAAGTATACAAATCTTTGCGTGAAATTTTATCATAAACAGCTTGACGAACAGGTGGTCATGTGCTATTATATACTAGTATGCCGCACAGTGAGGTAAAAGTTTGCTTATTGGCAACACCGTAACTGGCGAGTAATGATAAATAGGAGGTGCCATATGTACGCAATTATAGCAACAGGTGGTAAACAGTACAAAGTATCCGAAGGCGATATCATTACCATTGAAAAGCTTGGAGTTGATGCTGGTGAGAAGGTTACTTTTGATCAGGTATTAGCAGTATCCGGAGACGATATGAAGGTTGGAAACCCAACAGTAGCCGGAGCAACTGTTGAAGCTTCTGTCATCAAAGAAGGCAGAGCAAAGAAAGTAATCGTTTACAAGTACAAGAGAAAAACCGGTTATCACAAGAAGAACGGACACAGACAGTCGTTCACCCAGGTTAAGATTGAAAAGATTAATGGATAATCGATAGGAATTGTTATATGATTACTATAACGATTTTACAGGATCATGAAGATGCAGTGGGATTTCACTGCATCGGTCATTCCGGATATGCGGAAGCAGGAAGTGATATTATCTGCGCAGGTGTTTCGGCACTTGTGATAAATACGATCAATTCCATAGAGACTTTCACAGAGGATTCTTATCATATTGATACAGAAGAGACATCCGGGCTGATTGATTTCAGACTTGATCAGAAAGCCGGTCATGATACACAGCTTCTGATGAAGTCCATGGTTCTGGGCTTACAAGGAATACAAAATGATTATGGGAATGAGTATATCATTCTTGATTTCAAGGAGGTGTAGGACATGTTGAATATGAACCTTCAGTTTTTTGCTCATAAAAAGGGAGTTGGTTCTACAAAGAACGGCCGTGATTCCGAGTCCAAGAGATTAGGAGCAAAGAGAGCAGACGGACAGTTCGTAAAGGCTGGCAATATTCTCTATAGACAGCGTGGTACAAGAATTCATCCAGGTGTGAATGTTGGTATCGGTGGAGACGACACATTATTTGCTAAAGTAGATGGTGTTCTTCGTTTCGAGAGAGTAGGAAGAGATAAGAAGCAGGCTTCTGTATATCCAGTAGACAACGAGTAGTTTACAAAACCCCGACTTTTTGAGCCGGGGTTTTATCGTTATGTAGGAGAGAGATTATGTTTGCAGACCGTGCAAAAATTATTATCAAATCAGGAAAAGGCGGAGACGGACATGTGTCCTTCCGTCGTGAAAAATATGTGCCGAACGGTGGTCCGGACGGTGGCGATGGAGGAAAAGGCGGAGATGTCATTTTCTTAGTAGACGAGGGAATCAATACGCTTGCAGACTATCGGCACAGACGAAAATTCGCAGCAGAACCGGGCGAAGAAGGTGGCAAGAAAAACTGCCATGGAAAAAATGGTGCAGATCTGATATTAAAAGTTCCGGAGGGAACAATTATAAGAGATGCGGCATCCGGAAAAGTAATTGCCGATATGTCAGGGGAAAATAAGCGTTCTGTCATTTTGCATGGCGGCCGTGGAGGACTTGGCAATCAGCACTTTGCAACTTCCACCATGCAGGCTCCAAAATATGCGCAGCCGGGACAGGAAGCCATCGAGATTGAAGTTCAGCTGGAACTTAAAGTGATCGCGGATGTGGGACTGGTTGGTTTCCCGAATGTCGGAAAATCCACCTTTTTATCGCGTGTGACCAATGCACAGCCAAAGATCGCCAATTACCATTTTACGACATTACAGCCAAATCTGGGTGTTGTTGACATGGAAGACGGAAACGGTTTTGTGATTGCGGATATTCCGGGACTGATTGAAGGTGCTTCCGATGGTGTCGGTCTGGGACATGAATTTCTCCGGCATATTGAAAGAACCAAAGTCATTATCCATATTGTGGATGCGGCCGGAACCGAAGGACGTGATCCAATTGCGGATATTCATGCCATTAACCGGGAACTGGATGCATATAATCCGGACTTGTTGAAAAAACCACAGGTAATTGCAGCAAACAAGATTGATGCAATTTATGGCAATGAAAACGAAATTATTTCTGCGCTTCGTGCAGAATTTGAGGAAAAAGAAGGCATTAAAGTGTATCCGATTTCTGCGGTGAGCGGTCAGGGTGTTCGGGAATTACTGTTTCATGTACGTGAACTTCTGGCAAAATGTCCGAAGGAGGCCGTTGTCTATGAGCAGGAATTTGATCCGGCACTTGGCTTCTTTAAGGATGAACCATATACAATTACCCGTGCAGAAGACGGTGCCTTTGTTGTAGAGGGTCCAAAGATTGAAAAAATGCTT
>OGDP01002040.1_pt1 | contig 11107 bp, 8 predicted proteins | sample 1570441 | NCBI WGS metagenome assembly OGDP01 (sample SAMEA2581961, study PRJEB24529) | metagenome | biome: Human gut stool | place: China | collected 2011
TTGTTGCTCAGGTACTTAAAAAAAATATTTTATAATAGTGTTGCGGAATTAAGGTTTATTGTTATTGCAATTTATAATGTCTTTGTCAATGTGAAACAGTCTATGTCCGGTGCCCAATCGTAGCTGTTGCCGATCCGAATGGTATTGTAACCGGCTTTCAGTTCTACCGGAATTGAGATTTGGCTGTGATTATCGTCCTCTCCCAAAGAGCTGATTTTTGTGATGATACCGTTGACATCTACCTCTATCTGCCGTCCTTTTCCGTGTGAATAGTGGATGGTCATATTATAACGTCCGCCGTTTTCACTATATACTTCGCGCCATTCGGCATAGTTCTCCGGTTTTCCACCAAGAAATCCAACTTTCATTTTGCCGGAGGCTTCTTTGTCATAAGCATACTGGATACCTTTGGCGTTTTTGCCTAAGTCATTGAAAAGAGGCAGGTAAGCCCATTCCGCTTCATACAAAGTCGGTTCCAGGCGTGCCTCACCTTCCATGCGGAGGAACATGGCACTGTGGGCAGGGAGCGTTTGCTCAAAAATACCGGAAAAACTGCCTAAATCACTGTGTCTTACTAAATCACGCACTTTCACATTTCCACCGAATTCCAAAGAAGAGAATGGAACGGAGAATCTACATACGGTGTCGGATGGGTTGTACAATGCTACGGCACGCACATTGCCACGTTTCTGCTCGATATCTTTCACCAATACGTATCCTTCGTTTTCATGTTGTGCTACGTATGCCTGTAATCCCAAAGGATCTTGGTTGAGTGCGATTAATTCCTTATTTTTCAGTAATTCGAGCGAAGAATCCGGCATTTTTTCCAAGTCGCATCCGATGAGTAACGGAGAGCTCATGATACACCATAGGCCGAAATGGGCTTCCTCTTCGGTCGGAGTAAGACCGTTGCCGCCTACTCTGCTATTGTTACGGAATCCGATCACCATCATATCCATGTCGTTATAATGTCCGTTTCCGGCATAGGCAGACAGGTAGAGGTTCTTCCCGACTACATATTTTAATGAATTCCAATGTGCATTGATATCACCGCTGATGCGCCAGGAAGTTGCCGCGTCTTTGGCCCAAGTGCCGGGGTAAGCCCATCGGCAGATGTTTATGGAAACATTTTTATTCACTTTATCTATGCTGTTGCGGATAGAGGTATATCGTTCTTTCTCATCCAGTCCTAGCACTTCTCCACCGCAATAATCTATTTTGATGAAATCGAAGCCCCAGTCGCCGAAGTATAATTGGGCGTCTTGCGGTTCGTGGCCGTAGATACCAGCTCCTATTCCTATAGAGTCCTTGTTCCAGAGAGAGCCGCACGTTCTAGTCCCTGCATCCGTATAGAGTCCCGCCTTCATTCCCAAACTGTGTATATGGTCTGCCACAGGTTTCATGCCATTAGGAAAACGTTTCTCGTTTGCTTGCATGACTCCGTTTTCATCCCTTTTGCCGAAGTATCCGTCATCTACATTGATGTACTGATAGCCTGCATCTTTCAATCCTTTCTCTACCATGAGGTCGGCCTGATGTTTAATAATGTCTTCGCTGATGTCTACCAGAAAGGCGTTCCACGAACTCCATCCCATAATAGGTGGATTGAACGGTCGTTCATTCTCTGAAAGAGTGGTTTGGGTCTTTGTACAACTGACGCACAAAAGAGAAGCTACTACTGCTGTAAAGATAAAGGATCTGTTTTTCATGATATAATAGGTTGGTGTTTTAAAACACAAAAGGTAACTTACTGAAAAACAGAAAGCTACCCTTTTGATTGTCGGAATGAGGCGACTCGAACGCCCGACCCCTACGTCCCGAACGTAGTGCGCTACCAACTGCGCTACATTCCGATACCTTTTTCGAAAAGTGGTGCCACCAGGAATCGAACCGGGGACACAAGGATTTTCAGTCCTTTGCTCTACCAACTGAGCTATGACACCTTTCTTGTTTGCGGGTGCAAAGATAAGTATATTTTTTAATACCGCAATAACTTTGGAAGAAATTTTCGCCAATTTCTGATATGGAGAATAATAGTTGTATTTTTTAGATAATATATATCCCGTATCAACTACCTGAATAGCCGATACGGGATTACTTTTTATATACAGAGATATACCTTTACCTTTTAGGACTTAGGTATCTCCTTTTGGGTGTTTCCGGTTTCCGGAGATGTATTATTAGGGGTTGCACTTCCGCTTGAAACCTTAGAACTTCCTGACGGAGTAGCACCGGAAGCTGTTGCATTGGAAGTTGTTGCACCAGAAGTTGCCGCATTGGAAGTTGCCGTACTGACACTACCGGCAGCTACATTCGCAGTTTGAGGCTGTACTTCCCAATGGAACGGTTCGAAATTGGAATTCGGGTCTACCCAAGACGGTTTCTTTGCTGCATAGATGATGAATGGAGCAACAACGACAATGATAGCACCGATAATCAGTACGGAGAACCATACAGTGTTGCTACCTGTAGAAATCTGGCTGGGCGGGATAAAGCTAAGGATAAAGGCAAGCAATGATCCGCAGAAACCGAGTCCGCCGACGAACCACATCAAACCGTTGCCACTCTTACCGATACGGAACGGGCGGTTCAGTTTTTTCATCTTATAACGAAGTGCGATTGCTCCGGAGAACATCAGCAGATACATGATAAGATAAAGAATCACTGTCAGCTGAGACAGGATCTGGTAGAAACTCTGTACAGAAGGCATTACCACAAACAACAGACTTAATACAGTTACTGCTATACCCTGCACGAACAGAATGTTTTTCTGTACACCCAGTTTGTTTGTTTTCTGGAAGAACGGAGGCATATAACCGGCTTTACCTACGGCAAAGATACCTTTTGACGGACCGGCAACCCATGTCAATACACCTGCTAATACACCGAAGGCAAGGGCGATGGCAATGATCGGTGATAACCAGGAAGCATGGATATACTTGAAGTAGTTGTCAAAACCGACAAGTAAGCTCTGAGTCAGGTTAATATCATTTGCGGGGATGATGACACCAAGTGCGAAAGTACCCAGCACAAAGATAAGAACGGTGATAAGCGCACCGATAAATACTGCTTTCGGGTAGTTCTTGGATGGATTATCTACATCTTTCACGTGGATACCGCCCATTTCCATACCGGCATAGAACAAGAAGATACTGGCGGCTAGAACGACATTGTCGAAATTGGTAAAATCGGGGAAGAAGCTGCTGTCGAAATTCATGTTAGAGTGTCCGCCTGTTGCGAGATAAATGATACCTAGGATAATCAACAATCCGGCCGGAATAATCGTACCGACCAAACCGCCGATTTTAGCCACTTTACCAACCCAGCTCATACCTTTCAGGGAAATGAATGTTGCCAGCCAATAGATGATAAGTACAACGACAAGCGTGTAATACTTGTTGTTTGCCAGTGACATATCATGTACGTCATTCATTCCGATGAAGGCGATGGATACGGCACCGAATGTTAGTACTGTGGGATACCAGATTGTACTTTCAATCCATTGTACCCAAATGGCGAGGAATCCCAGTTTCTTGCCGTAGGCTTCGCCTACCCACCGGAACACACCGCCTTGTTTATCCTGGAACATGGCCGCCAATTCTGCTGCGACGAGCGATGTAGGAATAAGAAAGACAATAGCTGCAAAAAGATAGTAAAAGGCCGAACTCATTCCGTATACGGCCTCGGCCGGTAGTCCACGCAATGATACTACTGCTGTAACGTTCATGATAGCGAGGGTAAACACACCCAGCTTCACTGCATTTTTAATATTTGCCATAAGTTAAGGTTTTAAGTGAAAAATATTTTAAAGTCAGTGTTATAACAACATTTTGTACGAGATGTTCCCGCAATCTCTTTCAAAGTTCGTTAATTAACATCGTAAAATAGATAGATTGTAATAGAAAAAGGTTACTATCGCGCAATAGTAACCCTTCACTTTTTATCGGGAAAGTCTTTTTAATCAACGATCGTGATATGATTCTGACCGAATACATTCAGTCCTAGTTTGTTCATGATGTACTGGATAGCCAACTGTGCTTTTACAGAGTTACCCGATCCATCCAAAGGAGGAGCGAATGCTGCGATACCGAACTGTCCGGGTAGCACACCCATCACACCACCTCCTACACCTGTCTTGGCCGGAATGCCGGAAGTATACATCCAGTCGCCGGTATGTTCGTAGAAACCTACCGCGGCAATCATGGCTGTGATTTTGGGAGACAAGCTGGCGTCGAACACTTCTTTCTTGGTCACCGGATTCACACCGCCGTTGGCGATTGTTCCGGCAGCGATGGAAAGCTGCAATGCGGTCACTCCCAATGAACATTGACGCGTATAAAGGTCTAGGGACATATCCGGATCATCATAGATACGGTTGTAGTTCTTCAGCAGCCAGGCAATGGAGCGGTTGTTGAAGTTAGTATCCGATTCGGACTTATACAATTCGTCTATCAGTTGAGGAGCACTGCCGCACAAGTCGGTTATGTTTCCTACGATGGCGTCCCATTTCTTGGCAGAGTCGCCTATTGGTTTCACCATACTGCAAGCGGAGATGGCGCCGGCGTTTACCAATGGAGTAGACGGGTGATCGTTTTCCAGCAAGATGGCGATGATAGAGTTGAAAGGCAAGCCTGTCGCGTCAGCTCCGATCTTGTCCAATATTTCCTTGGCGCCATATTGACGCAGAGCCAGGATAGCCGTATGTACTTTGGATACGGATTCTATTCCGAAGCGGTAGTCGGTATCCCCCACATGGATGGTCTGCCCGTTGAGCAGGCAGACACTGATTCCAAAGAGATCTTTGTTGACATTGGCCAAGTAAGGAATATAGTCGGCATTCTTGCCTCCCGTATTCGTCTTTACCTGATCGTATGCCTCCTGTACCACTTCTTGCAATTGAGCGAGTGTTACTTTTTTATTCATAGATCTTTTATTTTTTAGCTGTTTTACGACGGCCGCCGTGGTTGAATATTTTAGCTTCTACCGGAAGATTCTTCTCCTGTGCTATGCGGGTAGGAGTAGGATAATCCAATTTTTCCAGTTCTGCGATGGCGTTCTTTATGTCGCCCAGCAACATATCTGCCATATCGCGGCTGAATCCCTGACGGACAACGACGCGCATCACTACATAATCTTCCAGTTTGGAAGGCAATGTATAAGCCGGAACCATCCAACCGTGTTGAGACAGTTTATCCTGCAAATCATACAAAGTCCATTTAGCGTTCTTTGCATATTCCGGTTTCAGATACCAGATGAACAACGGGTTTACCACTTCGTTAGAGTAGTTGACGAACGGAGCCATCTTGGCTATTTCGTCATGGATGTATTTAGCGATCTGCAAAGAGTTGTACTGTACTTCTTTGTAACCTTGGAACCCTAAACGGATGAACTGGTAGTACTGTCCCAGAATCTGAGCAGCCGGGCGAGAGAAGTTCAAACCTACTTGAGTGATGTTAGCACCCAGATAATTTACACTGAACGACATCTCTTCTGGCAGATATTCTTTGCCTTTCCAAACCACCCAACCGAGTCCCGGATATACCAGACCGAACTTATGACCGGATACACTGATGGAAAGCACCCATTTCAGGCGGAAGTCCCATTTTGTTTCCGGGTAAAGGAACGGAAGGATAAAACCACCGCTGGCAGCGTCTACGTGGATAGGAATGTCATAACCGGTCTTGGCGTTGTAAGCATCGAGTGCTTTGTCCAATGCTTCTACGTCATCGTTCAGTCCTGTCCATGTAACACCCTGGATAGGTACGATACAAATTGTATTCTCATCACACATTTTCAAGGCTTCTTCGGGGTCGAGTGTGGTTTTGTCAAGTGTCAAAGGCACTTCACGCATTTCAATCTGCCACAACTGTGCAAATTTCTCCCATACAACCTGAAAACCTGTAGAAATAACAAAGTTCGGTTTATCAAACGGTTTACCTTGAGCCTGTCTTTTCTTACGCCAGCGCAACCAGGCAGCTACACCACCCAGCATACAAGCTTCTGAGGAACCGATAGCCAGAGCACCGGTTTTCCAAGTATCTTTTTCCGGAGAATTCCATAGGTTGGCAACGATGTTGATACATTTACCGTTCATCACTGCGATACGCGGATACTCAGTTTCGTCAATGTAGTTAATGTTGATGGCTTCGTTCATCAGCTTGGTAGCATATTCATCCATGTAGGTAGTCACGAAAGTAGCCAGGTTCAGGCGCGGTTGAGTCTGAGCGAATGTTTCGTCTTTTACCATCTGATAGGCGACTTCAGGAGTAGTAGGTCCATCAGGTATCTTCTCTACCGGAGAGGGTTGTAACATTCTGTCTGAACCAAATGCTTCTGTTTTAGCATCGCCTTTTCTGAAATTTAAATCTTCCATACTTAATTTGTTTTTTAAAAGGTTTAGGGCGATGGGGATTTTCCCCGTCGAATTTCCCACAACAACAGCAGGCAGTTTTGAAAGTTTTCGGCTTTTACATTATTTGGCGTTTATTAAGGGGGGGATTCGTTTTGAACTTTATGCGATGAGTATTGTTCTCATCAAACCTAAACTTTTAACGAATTTGCGTATGAAAATACAGACGGGAAGAGGAACGATTCCTCTTATCACTTTAATAGCCATCTGGTCTGTTTCGGCACTGACTTCTCTGCCGGGGCTGGCCGTTTCGCCTATATTGGGCGATCTTACGAAGATATTTCCGGAAGCTACGGATTTGGATATCCAGATGTTGACTTCGCTTCCTTCCTTGCTCATTATTCCTTTCATTCTGCTGGGTGGTAAGTTGGCGGAGAAAGTAGACTTTGTCCGTATTCTGAAAATCGGGCTTTGGCTCTTTGCGGTGAGCGGTATGTTGTATCTGGTTTCCAATAAGATGTGGCAATTGATTGTAGTAAGTGCCTTACTGGGTATCGGGGCTGGGCTGATTATTCCGTTATCTACCGGTCTGGTGTCGAGGTATTTTACCGGAACTTACCGGGTAAAACAATTCGGCCTTAGTTCAGCAATCACTAATTTTACGTTGGTGATAGCGACTGCCGTCACCGGTTATCTGGCGGAAGTCAGTTGGCATTTACCCTTTCTGGTCTATTTGCTTCCGCTGATTTCTATTCTGTTGATCGGTCGTCTGAAGAAAGACCGGCCGGAAGTTGCCGCTGCGGATAGTGCAAGTTCGGAAGAAGAACGGGCGGCGATAGATACCGGCGGTAGTAAATATGGTATCCATGTGAAGCATTTGATAGAATTGATGTTCTTCTACGGAGTGACGACTTATATCGTATTGGCGGTGATATTCAATCTGCCTTTCCTGATGGAGAAGCATCATTTCTCAAGTGGAAATTCGGGCTTGATGATTTCTCTTTTCTTTCTGGCGATTATGGCTCCGGGATTCTGTCTGGATAAGATTGCGGCTACATTGAAAGAACGTACTAAAGCATACAGCTTGCTGTTCATGGCATTGGGATTGTTGCTCATCTGGATAGCTCCGCTTGAATGGCTGATTATTCCCGGATGTCTGTTTGTGGGGTTGGGCTATGGTGTTATCCAACCCATGCTTTATGATAAGACTACGCATACCGCATTGCCGGAAAAGGCCACATTGGCACTGGCATTTGTAATGATGATGAACTATCTTGCCATCTTACTTTATCCTTTCATCGTTGATTTCTTCCAATGGATATTTCATACCAAGTCTCAGGAATTTCCTTTTATATTCAATCTGGTGATTACCGTTGTCACTTTCTGTTGGGCTTATCTGCGCCGTAATACTTTTTTGTTTAATGATCAACTGAAATAACAAATGAAGAATAAGAAACTGGAGGCCAACTTGAGTATGGCTGTCTCGAAAGTGTTTAGTGGTTTGAATGTGAATGCCTTGAAGTTCCTCCTGCCTTTGTGGATGAGTCCGCTGACAGGGGCTACTTTCCGATGTACTTTTGCTGCCGTCGCTTTTTGGGTGATCAGCTGCTTCATGCCCCCGGAGAAGACAACTGCCAAAGACAAATGGCTTCTTTTCTTATTAGGCGCTTTGGGACTCTACGGCTTTATGTTTCTCTACCTGACCGGTTTGAGTAAGACAACGCCTGTCTCCAGCTCTATTTTTACCAGCCTTCAACCTATCTGGGTATTTCTGATCATGGTATTCTTTTATAAGGAAAAGGCGACAAGAAAAAAGATAATTGGTATCTCCATCGGATTGACCGGCGCATTGGTCTGCATCCTGACCCAACAGAGTGACGACCTCGCCTCCGACGCCTTTTTAGGTAATATGCTTTGCCTTCTCAGTTCTGTCGTTTATGCTGTCTATCTCATTTTGAGTCAGCGCATACTTACCGCTATCGGTGCGATGACAATGCTTAAATACACATTTTCGGGCGCTGCCGTTTCTGCTGTCATAGTGACGCTGATTACAGGATTTGAAGCTCCGGTATTGTCCATGCCTTTCCATTGGACGCCTTTCCTTGTGCTGATGTTCGTGCTGATTTTCCCGACCACTTTGAGTTATATGTTACTTCCTGTCGGATTGAAATACCTGAAAACGACGGTTGTTGCCATTTATGGTTACTTGATTCTGATTGTCGCGACCGTTGCTTCTTTGATATTGGGGCAAGACCGCTTCAGTTGGACACAAATGTTTGCCATCCTCTTTATTTGCATCGGGGTTTACCTGGTGGAAGTGGCGGAAAGTAAGGAAAGCAGTACAAAACCGGCTTGAAACGATTTACTTCTGCCGTATGAAAAGAAAAGAGGGCAACCCATCGCAGGCTGCCCTCTTGCTTATGTCATCATCATGTTTTATAGAGAGGAGTTGATTGCTTGTGCTATCGACTTGAATTCTTCATCCGACAATTTCAATTTCGGATTTGAGAACAACATATCCGATTCCTTTTGGATAGGAATTAAATGAATATGAGCGTGAGGAACTTCGAGTCCGATAACTGCTTCGCCCACTTTTTGGCATGGGAAAGCTTTTTCGATGGCACGGGCTACCTTTTTTGCAAATACGTGCATTGCGGCCAGGTCTTCATCGCTCAAATCGAAAATATAGTCTACTTCCTGTCTGGGCACTACCAATGTATGTCCTTTTACCAACGGATTGATATCGAGGAAAGCAAAAAACTCTTCGTTTTCCGCCACCTTGTAGCAGGGGATTTCGCCTGCGATGATTCTGCTGAATATTGTTGCCATAACTTTTTATTGATAAAATAAGGCAAGCCTCACACGGAGACTTGCCTTTTTGTTAAAATGATATGTTTACTACTTCCAATGCAATTTTGCCCTGCGGAACTGTAATTTCTGCAACTTCACCTACCTTCTTGCCAAGCAGTCCTTGTGCAATCGGAGTGTTAACGGAAATCTTGCCTTCCTTCAAGTTAGCTTCGCTTTCAGAAACAATGGTATAAGTCATTTTCATACCGTTCTTCACGTTCTTCAGTTCCACCTTATTTAAAATCTGTACGGAATCTGTTTTGAGTTTGGACTCATCAATGATTTTTGCATCTGCGATCACCGTTTTCAATTTGTTGATGCGCATTTCCAACATACCTTGCGCTTCTTTGGCGGCATCGTATTCTGCATTTTCCGATAAGTCTCCTTTATCTCTGGCTTCGGCTATTGCCGCAGAGATCTTCGGGCGTTCCACTGTTTCCAGCTCTTTAAGTTCCGCCATTAGTTTTTTGTAACCTTCTTCTGACATATAAGCCATGATGTTTTCCTCCTTTAATTGTTTTTTATGGTCATATAAACAAAAAAGAATTCCAACATGAGTCATGTTGGAACCCTCTTTTTCATTATTTCTTTGCAAAGATAGCCTTTTAAGTGATACGTGTCAAGTTAAAAAAGCTGCTATGTAACATATTTAAATGAAATATGCTAATTTATAACAACTTTAGAGCAATGACTTGACGGCAGCTTCCAAATCTTTGATATCTTCGCCGCGAAGTTTCAGTTCGTTGTTGCGATTAATCAGGAAGATGGACGGTACTTGGCGTACATTATATACAGCTACATTCGTAGAATATACTCCGTTGCCATCGCGTACGCATACCCACGGAAGGTTGGCGGCCGATGTTTTCCAATAGTGCTCGTCCGCGTCGAGAGATACCTGGTAAATTTCCAGACCTTGCGAAGCGTATGTATTATATAGTTCGCGAAGCATCAGGTTGTGGGGAGCACCTGCTGGCGACTGGAACACGGAGAAGTCAAGTAATACGACTTTACCTTTCAAGTCGGTCAGCTTACGTACATTTCCTTTTACGTCACGCAATGCGATATCTATAATTCCTGTTTCTACAATTTTGTCTTGCGGAATCTCCAAAGCTTTCGCTTGCGGCTGGCGTGTATTCTTCATACCTTTGATAACAATGTTATAAAGATTCTTGGAGCGTACGGCATTGGGGAATGTGTTGTTGAGGCTCGTCGCTACGGCTGCAAAACATTTCACGTCATCTTTATTATTCAACGGATCGAATATCAGATAATTGTTCAGCTTCTGGAACAGTGCGAAATAGGCGGCTGCCGTGTTGGGAGCTGCGAAGATATAGTTCACTTTCACGTCCTCTTTATATTTACCGAGCAATGTTGCCAGACTGTCCTCAAAGATATCGTGTCCTATCTTGTTGCCGCGCAGTGCAGCCAACAGGTCATCCACATTTTTCTGGAGACGGATTTGTTTCAGCGTCAGTTCTTTTATCTTGTTGCTGTTTTCCGAACCTTCTACGGTATAATCGGTGGAGAAGTCCACATACGGAGCTTTGATCTGAACCGTTTCGATAGAGTCTACAGAAAAGTTGATTACTTTGTCGTCTATCCGCAGACGGTAAAATTCGGGGGATTCGGGACGAGCTTGTTTAAAGCTGAATGTACCTTCACCTTTCAATTTCACTGAATCGAGCGGAACAATACCTTCCAGACCGGAAGCTTCCAGATAAAGCATTTTGCCGTCGGCTCCTGATACATCCCCGTTCACCTGGAATTTAGGACCGGTACTACAAGCTGTAATAGTAAGTGCGGCAAGTGCTGCAAAAGTTATCTTTTTCATATAGCGTGTGTTATTTACGAGTTGCAAATATACTTCTTTTCGAGATTAGTCAAAGCATTTTGCTGTGTTCTTCATCC
>OGDP01002042.1_pt1 | contig 11102 bp, 8 predicted proteins | sample 1570441 | NCBI WGS metagenome assembly OGDP01 (sample SAMEA2581961, study PRJEB24529) | metagenome | biome: Human gut stool | place: China | collected 2011
GCGAGCCCACCGGCAGCATGATCGTGGACATCGGCGGCGGCACGGCTGAGATCGCTGTGATCTCTCTGGGCGGCATCGTGGCCTCCCGCAGCGTGCGCATGGCAGGTGATATGTTCGATCAGGCCATCATCGCCTTCATCAAGCGCAAGTACAACCTGCTGATCGGTGAGCGCACCGCAGAGCAGATCAAGATCGAGATCGGCTCCGCCTATGCGCTGGACCCCGAAATGACCATGGAGATCAAGGGCCGTAACCTCGTGGACGGCCTGCCCAAGAACATCGTCGTCCACTCGGAGGATGTGCGCGAAGCTCTGCTGGAATGCCTGGTCAAGATCACCAGCGCCATCAAGGAAACGCTGGAGCGCACCCCGCCGGAGCTGAGTGCGGATATCATCGACCGCGGCATCACCCTGACCGGCGGCGGCGCACTGCTGCGCGGTCTGGATCAGCTGATCCAAAGCGAGACCGGCATCGACGTACACATTGCGGAAGACCCGCTGGACTGCGTGGCTAAGGGTGCCGGTGCGGTGCTGGATCATGTGGATGTCCTGCATGACGTGCTGGACACCGACGGCGGCCACATGTAACACGGGCAAGGCCCACACTTGCGGAAAAAGGCTTTTTTGCGCAGCGTCTGCGCTGATTTCCGCTGCAAACAATGTCTCTTGCGCGGATGGCAGGGCTGTCCGCGCTTTTCTTATGGCATGGCATCCACCCGAAACAGGAGGGTACTCCCTTGAAGGACTTTTTTGACACATGGAAATTTAAGATACTGGTAGCCGTGGCGGTGTTTCTGGTGGGCATCATGGCCTATGCCGGTGCCAACGGACGGCTGACCGCTGCCCCGCAGGAGCTGCTGGGCGTGGTGCTGATGCCGCTCCAGAAGGTCACATCGGCACTGAGCGGCGGCATTGGCTCGGTGTGGGAAAAATACACCAGCATCGATGAGGTCATGGAACAGAACGAACAGCTGGAAGCGGAGAATGCTGAGCTGCGCCAGCAGATAGTGGACTACGACCGCATCAAGGCGGAGAACGAAGCCTACAAGGCGCTGGCCCGCATTCAGGATTCCAACACCGAAGCAAGCTATATTTCTGCCTTTGTGATCGGCCGCGACCCGCTGGATGAGTTCGGAGGCTTTACGCTGGACTGCGGCACGGTGAACGGCGCAGCCGTGAACGATGCCGTGATCAGCGATAAGGGCTATCTGATCGGCATGGTGGTGGAAGCCGACACCACCAGCTGCAAGGTGATGACCATTCTGCACCCCAGCTTCAGCGCTGCGGGCGTGGTATCCCGCACGCGGGAAAACGGTATTATCAATGGCAGCACCGATTATGCCGGTGACGGCCTGTGCGTGCTGACCAATCTGGAACGCGCCACTGAGACGAAGATGGGCGATCAGGTGATCACTACTGGTCTTGGCGGAGTGTTCCCGCCGGATCTGCTGGTGGGAACCGTGCAGAAGGTGGAGCCGGAAGTCAGCGGCAAATCTTCCATTGCAGTGGTGCGCCCGGGTGCAGACCCGCGCACGGTCAAGCACGTATTCGTTATTACCGACTATTAAGGGGGCGCATTTGTATGGAATCACGCCGCATGCGCAGCCGCAGCCAGATCCTGAAATGGGTCTGCTACGCGGTGGCACTGTTTGTGTGCGCGGCACTGCAGACGACCCCCGGCCTGCTCCAGCTGGGGCAGGCAAAGCCGCTGTTCATTCTGCCGCTGTGTCTGGCTGTGGCCGTGTATGAAGGCGAGTTTGCAGGTGCGCTGTTTGGTGCCGTGAGCGGCCTTTTGTGGGACTACACCGCCGGGCGCACCGTGGGTATGCTGGCGCTGGAACTGCTGTTGCTCTGCTTTGCGCTTTCGGTGCTGGTTCAGGTGTATCTGCAGGGCAGCACATGGAACTTTGCGCTCATCAGCACCGGCACGGCCCTTGTGGTGCTCTCGCTGGACTGGCTGTTCTTCTACTACATGCCCGGCTACAGCTGGGCGCTGAGCCGCTGGCTGACCTTTGTGCTGCCTTCGGCCATGATGACGCTGGTGCCGTCGCTTGTGCTGTTCAGTCTGGTGCGGCACATTTACAGCGCATTCAAAATCGACAACGGCGTAGTCTGAACCGCCGGAGGAAACGCGGATGAACCAAAACGAACGAAAAACCGTTGTGCGCCGGATGATCCTGCTCATTGCAGTGGCATGTGTTATCATGGGCCTGTACGTGATGCGGCTGATCTTTCTGCAGCTGGTCAACGGCGACGACTTCAAGGCCAAGGCCACCAATACCACCGACTATAACTTTACGGTCACGGCGGCCCGCGGCGATATCGTGGACAGCGCCGGGCGGCGCATTGCCACCACAACCACCAGCTACAATGTGGTCCTCAACAAACTGCTGATGGGCGACCGGGATCTGGACACCATGCTGCAGCAGATCGTGGAGCTGCTGCGTGCGAATGGCGAGAGCTGGAATGATACACTGCTGATCGGTCAGGCGGACGCAGCAGGCAATTACGCCTTTACGGACGATGACACGTCCACCAGCGACCAGAAGCAGCTGGCAGACATGAAGGAAACGCTTGGTCTGCAGCAGTACGCCACCGCCAACGATGTAATGGAAATGCTGGTGGAAAAAAACGATCTGCAGGATTTTTCGCCGGAATGGCAGCGTGTGCTGGCCGGCATCCACTACGAGATGGACCGGCAGGCGTTCTCCAATGTGAACAACTTTGTCATGGCAGAAAACGTCAGTGCGGCAACGGTGGCCACCATCAAGGAGCACAGCCTGCAGCTGCCAGGTGTGGAGATCGTGGAGACCAGCGCCCGCAGCTACGACCAGAGCGATATCATCCCGGCGGTGCTGGGCCGTGTGGGCAAGATCACGGCGGAAAAGTGGAAGGTGACCGATTCCAACGGTCAGGTGACCTATCCGCTGCGGGAAAAAGGCTATAACATGAACGATGTTCTGGGCATTTCTGGTCTGGAATCCGTTTATGAGGACGAGCTGCGCGGCAAGGACGGCGTGGAGACCATCACCCGCAATTCGGACGGCGTGATCGTGGATACAAAGCTCACCACTGTGCCGGAGCCGGGCCATACCGTGCAGCTGACCATTGACAGCAACTTCCAGCGTGCCGTGGACAAGGCACTGGCGGACAACATTGATATGATCAACCGCGTGTACAATACCGGCACCATGAAAGCTGCCGCCGGTGCGGTGGTGGTGCTTGACGTGAAGGACGGCAGTGTGCTGGCTGCTTCCAACTATCCCAGCTATGACCAGAACCTGTATGCCGCTAACTACAGCGAGTACAGCTCCGACCCGAGCCTGCCGCTGTTCAACCGCGCATTGCAGGGCCTGTATACGCCGGGTTCTACCTTCAAGCCCGCCGTGGCGGTGGCTGCACTGGACAGCGGCCTCATCAACCAGTATTCTACCGTTTACTGCAACGGCGTGTACAACTACTTCAAGGATTACCACCCCCGCTGTACCCGCCATGGCCACAGCGGCAACATCGATGTGGTAACGGCCATCAAGTGGAGCTGCAACATCTTCTTCTATGATGTTGGCCGCCGCCTGACCAGCGATGTGTACGATGCCTATGCCTACAAGCTGGGTCTTGGCCAGCGCACCGGTGTGGAGGTGAGCGAGGCCGTGGGCCGTCTGACCACCAAGAGCGACTCCAACTATACGGCATCGCTGGATGTGCAGGCCGCCATCGGTCAGGGCAACACGGTGGTCTCGCCCATCCAGCTGGCTACCTACGCGGCAACACTGGCCAACAACGGCACCCGTTACCGCACCCATTTCGTCAAGGCCATTCTGGACACCAACACCGGCGAGGTGCTCAGCGAGACCAAGCCCGAGGTCATGGATGTGATCGAAGGCACCGGCAACACCTTTGAGCTGGTGCGGCAGGGTATGAAGCAGGTGCCCAGCACCATCAGCGGCAAAATTTCCAGCTATCCGGTGCCGATCGCCTGCAAGACCGGTACACCTCAGCGCAGCGAGACCTATGCGCCCGGTAAGCACTATCTGAACGCCATGATGGTGGCTTACCTCCCGGCGGATGATCCGCAGATCGCCATTGGCATTAGCATTGAGTACGGAGGCTATGGTGCCCGTACCGGTGATCTGGTGGTGGACATTGCAAATGCCTATTTTGCCCTGAAGGATGGCAGCCTTGCCCAGCAGGCCGAAGCGGAAAAGGAAGCCGAGCAGGCCCAGCAGGAAGATCAGGCGCAGACCACTGACCCAGCACAGGCCGCTGCAGGCCAGACCACCGGCAATGCCGCAGCCCAGCCTGCACAGATGGCACCTGCCGCAGACACTGCTGCGCCGGAAACGGCAGCAGAAGGGGAAGCCCAGCCTGCCGTGCAGGACGAGCAGCAGCCCGCCGCAGACACCGAGCAGAACCCCGATGCCATTGCGCCGGAGAACTGAAAACGGGGAGACAAAACCGACACGGGAAAGGGCACTGCAGCGTCGGTTTGAACCACATGGGACTGGAAAAGAAAACAAAATTGAATATTTTGTATAAAAACCAGTTGTAAAAGATTGGATTTTGTGATATCATTTCAAACAAAGGACTTTTTTAAAAAAGCGTTCCAATCGTTTAGAAAGAGGAGAGGGTAACGGATGACGATTGCACTCATTGCGCATGACTCCAAAAAGGAGCTGATGGTTCAGTTTTGTACGGCGTACTGCCGCATCCTGAGCCAGCATAAACTGGTAGCGACCGGCACCACCGGTAAACTGATCGCAGAAGCTACCGGCTTACAGGTGCAGCGCTTTCTGGCCGGTGTGCAGGGCGGCGACCAGCAGATCGCATCCCGCATCGCCTGCAATGAGATCGACCTGTTGCTGTTCTTCCGTGATCCCATCAACGCAAAGCCCAGCGAACCCAACGAAATGACGCTGCTGCGCCTGTGCGATGTGCACAACATCCCCATGGCCACCAACATTGCCACTGCAGAAGTGCTCATCCACGGCTTGGAGCGCGGCGATCTGGATTGGCGCGATATCGTGCATCCCCAGAACTGACAAAACGATTTGGAATGGCTCCGCGTGCGCTGCGCCATATTCAGCGGAAACTATATTGATAATGCGAAAATCGGGAACATCTGCGGATGTTTCCGATTTTCATTTTCACGGGAATGGGGTCCGAACCGCAGAATGCATTTCTGCCGCCGTGCGGCTGTTTCCGCAGGAAGCAAAAACAGCAGATGCCGTGTGCCGCAGCGGCCTTGCCTGTAAAAAAAGAATTCCGGAAAATCCGCAGGTTTTCCGGAATTCTAATATAAAAATAATGTTTCCGCTGAATATGGCCAGAGTGCAACGGAGGCCATTTGAAACGTACGGTTAAACTTTAAAATCCTCGGCCATCTCCGCCACATCTTCCGGGGCAAAATCGCCCAGCGGCAAGATCAGCCGTGCCAGCGTTTCCTGCGGCAGAGCTGCAAGAATCGTGCTGTCATCACTGCCGGTGCCTGCGGGCGGGCAGACGGTGTGCACGCCGTCTGCACCGGTCTCCACCCGGGCACGGTGAGTGGTTGCCACATATTGCATCCCAAGCTTGTCTGCAGCCGTCAGCAGAGCGGCAAACAGCGGCGTGCCGCCCTCGCCCAGAACGTCTGCGTCCTGCCCGGCCAGTGCTTCGGCGTTCAGCACGATGCACTCGATGCCAAGGGCCTCTGCTGCCTTTTTGGCGCTTTCCGCATCGGCGGTCTGTTCTGCTGCCAGCCGCACGGCAGCGCCCGCCACGGCAAAGCCCTGCTGCTGTAAAATGCGCACAGCTACGGCGCATTCTCTTCTGCCGTCCATCTGCACCAGAACCTTATCCTGACTCTCGTAGGTGTCGAACCCACTGCCGGGCAAAAATGTGTCGCTCATGTTCCCTGCCTCCCGCCATGTGCTTTGCTTTGGGCCACGGCCAGCTGGTCGCAGCGTTCGTTCTCCGGGTGGCCTGCGTGGCCCTTGACCCAGATATAGGTGATCTTGTGCCGGGCTTCCTGCTCCAGTGCCTGTGCCCAGAGGTCCGGGTTCAGGGCAGGGGAGCCATCTGCTTTTTTCCAGCCCCGGCGCTGCCAGTTTTTGGCCCAGCCCTTCTGAAGCCCGTTGATGACATACTGGCTGTCGGAGCACAGCCGTACCTCACACGGCTCCTTGAGCTGGCGCAGTGCTTCGATAAAGGCTGTCAGCTCCATGCGGTTGTTGGTGGTGCTGTCGCCGCCGCCGCTCAGCTCTTTTTCGTAAACTTTGCCGTTAAAACGGTAGCGCAGCACGGCACCCCAGCCGCCCGGGCCGGGATTGCCGCTGCATGCGCCGTCGGTGTACACTTCGACCTGCTTCATGCGGTTCTCCTTCTAAAATGAGTTGCTTCTATTTAGCGCTATTTTCCGGCTTCTGTCAAGTGCGAATGTATATTCCGTGCCGGAGCTGCCAAACCTTGGAATTGACAAAAACGCCGGGAAATACTATACTTATCCTAACAAAATGCGTATAGGGGCGCACCGCAGGCGTGTGCCCGGGCGTTCCAACAGAAAAGCCACGGTCGCATCGAGCAGATGGACCTATCTGGCACAAAACCTCTTACGGAACAGGCAGCGGTTTGCAAAAAACACGCTGAGAAATAAATTCTATACGGTGCATCCAACGGAAGCCGATGCGATTTTTCAAGGTGCTTCCCATGCACAGCGCGGCTGTTCCCACAAACGGGGACGGCCTGCGCTGTAATTATTTTGGAGGTCAGAATGGCACAGTCGAAAGAAAATACCAATCATTCCGCACGCAGCAAGGCAGCAGCAGCTGCTCAGAGCACCGGCGCACCCGCCGCGCAGACGGGCGAAAAGCGCCCCCGCACCACCCGCCGCCCTTATTATAACCGTCGGCCCCGCCGCCCGCAGCAGCCCAGAGAGGCTGCGGTGCCCATCCACATCTACCCGTTGGGCGGTCTGGGCGAAGTGGGCAAGAACATGACCGTGTACGAGTGCAACGGCGACATGATCATCGTGGACTGCGGCCTTGTGTTCCCGGACAGCGACATGTACGGCGTGGACATGGTCATCCCAGATTTCACTTTTGTGGTGCAGAACAAGGATAAGATCAAGGGCCTGCTCATCACCCACGGCCACGAAGACCACATCGGCAGCATCCCGTATCTGCTGCAGAAACTTGACCTGCCCATCTATGGCACCCGCCTGACCTGCGGCCTGATCCGCAACAAGCTGGAGGAGTTCGGTCTGGCAGGAAAGACCAAGTTCGTGGAGATCACCCCCAGACAGAAGATCAGGCTGGGCTGCTTTACCATTGAGCCCATCCATGTGAACCACTCCATCCCGGATGCGGTGGCCTTTGCCATCGACAGCCCGGCTGGCACCATCATCCAGACCGGCGACTTCAAGATCGACTACACCCCGCTGGCCTGCGGCCCCACCGACCTTGCTACTCTGTCTGAGTACGGCCAGAAGGGCGTGCTGGCTCTGCTGAGCGACTCCACCAACGCGGAGCGTCCCGGCTTCACCGCCACCGAGCAGAAGGTGGCCGCCGGTGTCCGCAGCCTGTTTGCCCGGGCGCAGAACAAGCGCATCATCATTGCGACCTTCGCGTCCAACATCTACCGCGTCCAGCAGATCATCGACCTCGCCGTGGAGGATGGCCGCAAGGTGGCCTTCAGCGGCCGCAGCATGGTCAACAATACTGCCATGGCCCAGGAGCTGGGCTATATGCACATCCCGGAAGGCACCCTCATCAGCATCGATGAGATCAACCAGTATCCGCCGGAACAGGTGGTGCTGGTGACCACCGGCAGTCAGGGCGAGCCTCTGAGCGCCCTGAGCCGGATGGCTTCCTGCAGCCACCGTCAGGTGCGCGTCGGCCCCGGCGACTTCATCATCATCTCGGCCAAGCCCATCCCCGGCAACGAGAAGAGCGTGACCAAGATCGTCAACGGTCTGCTCCTGCTGGGCGCAGAGGTCATCTATGAGGGGATGTACGACGTCCATGTCTCCGGCCACGCCTGTCAGGAAGAGCAGAAGCTGATGCTCACCCTGACCAGACCCAAGTATTTCCTGCCCGTCCACGGCGAATATAAGCAGCTGAAAAAGCACGCCATCACGGCGGCAAGCCTCGGCATCCCCACCAGCAACATCCTCATTGCCGAGAACGGCTCCAACATCATCCTCAGCCAGGACGAGATGAAGCTGGGCGAGCCGGTCACCGCCGGTGCCGTCATGGTGGACGGCCTGGGCGTGGGCGACGTGGGCAACGTGGTCCTGCGGGACCGCAAGCACCTGTCCGAGGACGGCCTGGTGATCATCGTGGCTACCGTGGACAGCAAGACCGGCAAGGTGCTGGCCGGGCCGGACCTCGTGAGCCGCGGCTTCGTGTATGTGCGCGAGAACGAGAGCCTGATGGACGGTGCCCAGAGCATCGTGGAAAACGCACTGGAACGCTGCGTGGACGAGCATGTGCGCGACTGGAACAGCGTCAAGACCCGCGTGCGGGAGGCGTTGAGCAGCTATATTTACCGGCGCACCAAGCGCAGCCCCATGATCCTGCCCATCCTGATGGAGGTATGAGCAGGGCGCGCCGCCGGGCGGCACAGCATATGACCGGGAGGCAGAAAAGCAGATGAAACAGAAACCGAGATGGACCATGGAGATGCTGACCGCAGCGCTGGCGGTGCTTTGCGCCCTGCTCACGCTGGTCCTGCTGATCCAGCGGCCCAGCATCTGGCCGGTGCTGCTGGCACTGGTGGTGGCGTGGGGCATCTGCATGGCGGCGTTCCGCTACCAACTGCGCCGCTGGCTGTCCCGCTGGGTGCGCGGCGACAACTTTGAAAAATCCAAAACAAAATTCAGTCTGGAGCAGCTCTCACAGCCGACGGCTCTGCTGTCCGGCGAAACGGTGCTGTGGTACAACGAGCAGTTCCGTGCCCGTCTGCTGGGCGGGCAGGATATGCTGACCAGCCGGGTGCAGAAGGTACTGCCCGGGCTGGACCTGCAGCAGTGCCGCACCCAGCAGGGCCAGCTGCTGACGCTGGCGGACGGCTTCTGGAGCGTGCACAGCTCCACGGTGCCCGGCGGGGCCGAGTGCATGACCCTGCTGGTGCTGAACGAGGAGACCGCCCTGCGCAAGATTGAAGCGGAGTACAAGGCCAGCCGCCCGGGCTATCTGGTGTTTCTGGTGGACGGCTATGACGATGTGTTCGGCGACATGCTGGACAGTGAGCGCGCCCGCCTGCTGGAGGGCATCAACCGCATCCTGGAAGATATGATCGGCCGGGGCAGCGGTTTTCTGCGCCGGGTGGCCAGCGGCCGTTACATCGCCGTGGTGGAAGAACGCCAGATGGAGCAGTTTGCCAAGCGCGGCTATGACGTGCTGGATAAGATTCGGGCCCTGGACCCCAGTGTGAACCTGTCACTGTCCATCGGCATCGGCCGCGGGGCCAAGACCCTGCGGGAAGCCCAGGACATGGCCGTGCAGGCGCTGGACATGGCGCAGGGGCGCGGCGGTGATCAGGCCGCCGAGATGACGCCGGACGGCTTTACCTTTTACGGCGGCGTGAGCCATGGCGTAGAAAAGCGCAGCAAGGTGCGCAGCCGCATCGTGGCCGACCAGCTGGTCAAACTCATCAAGGAAGCGGACCATGTGGTCATCATGGGCCACCGCATGAGCGATCTGGACGCCATTGGTGCCGCTGAGGGCGTGCTGCGCATCTGCAAGATCTGCGACGTCCCGGCGGTGATCGCCGTGAAGCGGGACGCCACGCTGGCGGGCAGCCTGATCGACGCGCTGTGCAGGGCGGGCCAGAAGGATGACTTCATCGACCCGAAGGACGCACTGCCCATCATCTCCAAGCGCACCCTGTGCGTGGTGGTGGATACATACCAGGTGGGCCTTGTGGAAAGCAAGGAGATCCTGGAAAAATGCGGCAAGGTGGCTGTCATCGACCACCACCGCAAGGGTGTGGGCTACATCCAGAACCCGGATCTGGTCTGCCACGAGCCCTATTCCTCCTCTGCCAGCGAGCTGGTCACCGAGCTGCTGCAGTATGTGGGGGACCGCGACGACAAGCCCAACCGGGTGGAAGCCGAGGGCCTGCTCTCCGGCATCCTGCTGGACACGCAGGACTTTACCCTGCACACCGGCGTGCGTACCTTTGAAGCCGCTGCGGCCCTGCGCCGTTACGGTGCCGAGACGGAGCGGGTACGTCAGCTGTTTGACGTGACCATGGTGGAATATGCGGCCAAGGCCGAACTGGTGGAGCGGGCACGGATGTACAAGAACTGCGCCATCTCGGTGGGCGGCGAGATCGCCCCGGAGGCCCGTGTGGCCATTGCGCAGGCCGCCAACGACCTGCTGCGCATCCAGGGCGTGGACGCCAGCTTTGTGGCGGTGCAGGTGGGCACCGGGGTGAACATCTCGGCCCGCAGCCTGGGTGCCGTGAACGTGCAGGTGATCATGGAAGCACTGGGCGGCGGCGGCCACCAGACCATGGCAGCGGCACAGCTCAAGCACATCACCCCGGAGGCGGCCCGCTCCCGCATCGAGACGGCCATTGACAACTACTGGGCATCCCAGAAAAAGAGCGGTGCCGAAGAAAAATGAGAGTGAGAGGTTCTTCCCATGAAACAGTATGATTACCTGATCGTCGGTGCGGGCCTGTATGGTGCCGTGTTTGCCCACGAGGCAAAGAAGGCCGGCAAGAAGTGCCTTGTCATCGACAAGCGCAGCCACATTGCGGGCAACATCTACACCGAGCCGGTGGAGGGCATCAATGTGCACCGCTACGGTGCCCACATCTTCCACACCAACAACAAGACCGTGTGGCAGTATGTGAACCAGTTTGCGGAGTTCAACCGCTACACCAACAGCCCGGTGGCCAACTACCATGGCGAGATCTACAATCTGCCCTTCAACATGAACACCTTCAACAAGATGTGGGGCGTGGTGACCCCCGCCGAGGCAAAGGCCAGGATCGAGCAGCAGAAGGCAGAGGCAGGCATCACCGACCCGCAGAATCTGGAAGAGCAGGCCATCAGTCTGGTGGGCACCGACATCTACGAAAAGCTCATCAAGGGCTACACCGGCAAGCAGTGGGGCC
>OGDP01002044.1_pt1 | contig 11096 bp, 8 predicted proteins | sample 1570441 | NCBI WGS metagenome assembly OGDP01 (sample SAMEA2581961, study PRJEB24529) | metagenome | biome: Human gut stool | place: China | collected 2011
GTTATGGCAGTAGAATTATGCAAGAAATATGACAAATTTAAAGTCTTCTATATTTCATATGTTTTCGCTTTACTTTTGGGAATTGTAAGATTCATGGCCGGGTATGAGAATATGACGGTGTATGTGATTTTAAATGCCTTAGGAGGAATCCCGCTGGGAATAGCAGTTATACTGCAGTATCAGTTTACGCCGGACTGCTACGAGTATGGACAGTACAAGACAGGATTAAAAATGCGAGGTGTAACGTTTGCAGCGCAGACATTTTTTACAAAATTAAATGGAGCGATCGCAACAGCAGTCAGTGTGTTTGCATTAACTTTAATCGGCTTCCGGGAAGGGGAAGGCGTTGTTCAGGCGGCAGGATTTGCCGATAAATTATGGACATGCAGCTGTCTTGGCAGCATTATCGGGGGTATTTGTACTCTGCTTATACTTCGCTTTTACAAGCTTAATGACCATGATGTCCAGCTAATGGCGAAATGCAACAATGGCGAGATCAGCCGTGAAGAGGCAGAGGCACAGATGATCAATCAGTATTAAGAAAAGAATGGAGGACTTTTGCGATGGACAGAATAAAGGAACTGATTTCAAAAATGACGCTGGAAGAGAAGGCAAGTCTCTGCTCGGGCGCTGATAACTGGCATACGAAAGAAATCAAACGACTGAACATTCCGTCAGTTATGATGGTGGACGGCCCTCACGGACTGAGAAAGCAGGAAGGGGAAACGGATCATCTGGGATTGAATGAAAGTGTGAAGGCCGTTTGTTTCCCGGCAGCTTCGATGTTGACCTGATGGAACGGATGGGAGAGACGCTGGGAGCGGAGTGTCAGGCCGAGAATGTAAGCATGCTGCTTGGTCCGGCGGTAAATATTAAAAGGAGCCCGTTATGCGGACGGAACTTTGAGTATCTGTCGGAGGATCCATATCTGGCAGGCAGGATGGCATCGGCATATATCCGCGGAGTACAGAGTCAGGGCGTGGGGACAAGCATTAAGCACTTCGCGCTGAATAATCAGGAAACACTCCGTATGACGATATCTTCCGAGGTGTCAGAACGTGCGCTCAGGGAAATCTACCTGCCTGCGTTTGAGGAAGCAGTAAAAGAATCAGTTCCAAGAACCGTCATGTGCAGCTACAACAAAATAAATGGAGAATATGCTTCAGAAAACAGATATCTTCTGACAGATATCCTGAGAAAAGAATGGGGATACAAAGGCTGCGTCGTCAGTGACTGGGGCGCTGTAAATAACCGAGTGAAGGGACTGCAGGCCGGACTGGATCTGGAGATGCCTTATTCCGGAGGATACAATGACAGACAGATTGTAACGGCAGTACAGGAGGGAAGACTGGACGAAGCTGTGCTGGATGAAGCGGTGGAACGGGTATTGAATGTTGTATTTGCCGGTGAAGGGCAGCATCGTCCGGAAGTTATATCTGATAAGGAAACAGATCATAAAAAAGCAGCGGATATTGAGACGGAATGTGCGGTCCTACTGGAAAATAACGGTATACTTCCGCTGAACACAGACAGAAAGGTTGCCTATATAGGGGAATTTGCTGAAAAGCCGCGGTATCAGGGCGGTGGCTCCAGCCATATCAATCCGTTCAGGGTTGTCTCGGCATTGGATGCTGCCGGAGAAAAAGGGCGCAGCGTAACTTATGCAAAAGGATTTTCTATGGAAAATGACGCGATGACGGAACAGGAGCTGGAAAAAGCGCTTCGAACTGCTGCAGAAGCAGATGTTGCGGTAATCTTTGCCGGGCTGCCTGAGATATTTGAGTCAGAAGGGTATGACAGAACATCCATGAAGCTGCCCCAATGCCAGGACCGCCTGATTAAAGAAGTGCTGAAAGTACAGCCTAATGTTGTAGTTGTACTCCACAATGGAAGCCCGGTAGAGCTGCCATGGGCTGATAAAGTAAGCGCGATCCTCGAAATGTATCTCGGAGGTCAGGGCGTTGGCGAAGCCTGTGACCGGCTGTTATACGGAGAAGCGAATCCGTCCGGCAGGCTGGCGGAGACATTCCCGTACCGGCTGGAAGATAATCCGAGCTTCCTTCATTTTCCGGGAAATGGAAAGCGGGTGTTATATGGCGAGGATATCTTTGTCGGATACCGTTATTATGATACAAAGAAGGTCCCGGTGCGGTATGCATTCGGACATGGGCTGTCTTACACGGAATTTACTTATGGGGACCTGACTTTGTCATCGGCTCAAATGACGGATGAGGATATCCTGACGGTCTCCTTCAAGGTGAAAAATACAGGGAAGACAGAAGGAAAAGAAGTCGTACAGCTGTACGTAGCTGACCTGTGCGGCACACCGGAAAGACCGGTCAAGGAATTGAAAGGATTTGCCAAAGTTCATCTCCTGCCGGGAGAGGAGAAAACGGTGTCGATGGAAATTTCGGCGAGGGATCTTTCCTATTATGAAGAACGTCTCGGGGACTGGTATGCGCCATCCGGAACATACCGGATCCTGATCGGCCATGCTTCTGATGACATCCGATTACATGCGGATATTGTGTTTGAAACACAGAAAGAACTGCCCCTTCGCGCAGATTTCACAACAACGTTCGGAGAATTATTGGATCATACGAAAACCGCTCCCGTTATTACGGAACTGCTGGCGCCATTGGCAGCAGCGGCTGCATCAGCAGAAGGGATGAGTGACGAATACAAGAAGCTGGGAGAGCAAGTTATCCGGGAAATGCCGCTGAAATCTCTGCTGGGGCAGATGCCGGGAGAGCAGGTGGAACAGCTGATCGGGCAGCTGAATTGTTTACTTGCACAATAGGATAATTGAGGATGAGGTAGCGGTAAATGGTATTCGTAATATGGCAGAAGAGATTGTGTTGAAAGAATTGATTTACAGGTAAACAAAGAGCTGAAATCTTAAGCTTGGTAGGTAAAATGATGAAATTCCGTAAATGATTTTATGAGGCAAATCCATTATACTCGAATTACAGTGTACACAATGAAAAAAGGAAGGAGCTTAGAAAACGGCAATATGAATCAGATTTACGCAGCAAAAACAAATCATATCACGAATCCGGTGGGATTTTTACTGAATCCGGTGGTTTTTTCGTGGAAGGTCAGAGAATGCAGGGGAAAGAACCAGAGATGTGCCAGAATCCTTGTGGCAAAGGATGAAACCTTCGCGGATGTTCTTTGGGACACCGGGGAGGCAAAGCTCGACAGTCTGGCTGTAAAAGCGGAGATGAATCTGGAGCCTTGTACCAGATATTACTGGAAGGTAATCGTTACTACGGACGCAGACGAAGTGCTGGAGTCCGACGTACAGTTCTTTGAGACGGCAAAGAGGGACGAGCCGTGGGTGGGAAAATGGATTACCTGCGACAGCAGGATGGAACGCCATCCCATTTTCTCAAAGCGAATCATTCCCCGTGGAAAGGTAAAAAAAGCCCGTCTCTATCTCTGCGGACTGGGGCTTTATGAGGCATATTTTACGGATGGAGAGAAAACCGAAACAGATATTTTAAAATCCGCGAAAATTGGGGAAGAATATCTAACCCCGTACTGCAATAACTACAATCAGTGGTTACAGTATCAGACGTATGATGTGACCGCGCAGATGCAGCGCGAAGGTGTGTTGTCCGTTCTTTTGGGGAATGGGTGGTACAAAGGGAGGTTCGGGCTCAATCAGACAGAACAGAAAGGATTTTACGGCGACGAGTGGAAACTGCTGGTAGAGGTGCATCTGGAATATGAGGATGGCACACAAGAGATAATCGGCACGGATGACACATGGGAAGTGACAAGGAGCAATCTGTTTTTTTCCAATATATATGACGGGGAGAAACGGGATGATACCTTGGAACCTGTCGAACCTGTCAGCGCGCAGCTTGCGGAGGCGCCGCAGGGGCGACTGACGGAGCGGCTGTCCCTTCCGGTGACTGTGCATGAACAGTTTACACCGAAGGAACTGATTCACACCCCGAAGGATGAATGGGTGTTTGACTTAGGGCAGGAGATTACCGGGATTTTCAAACTTCATGTCCATGAGCCGAAAGGAAAAGAAATCAGAATCCAGACAGGCGAAATCCTGCAGGACGGATGTTTTTATAACGAAAACTTAAGAACCGCTTTATCAGAATATGTGTATATCTCTGACGGGGAAGAAAAAGACATTGTTCCGCATTTTACATTTTACGGATACCGGTATGTAAAAATCAGCGGGGTAACCAATGTCTCCTGTGAAGATTTTACGGGAATGGCACTCTACAGTGATTACGAAGGTACCGGTAGTATACAGACAGGAAATGAACTGGTAAATCAGTTGATTTCCAATGTGGAATGGGGCATGAAGGATAATTTCTTAGATGTGCCGACAGACTGTCCGCAGAGAGATGAGCGCATGGGATGGACAGGCGACACACAGGTGTTTTCGGGTACGGCATGTTATCTGGCGGATACCTATGCATTTTACAGAAAATATCTGTACGATTTGTATAAGGAACAGCTGATTGCCGGAGGGATGGTTCCGGAGGTGGTGCCGACCTTCGGTCCGTCGAAATGTTCCTGTGCATGGGGCGATGCGGCCTGTATCGTTCCGTGGAATGTCTATCTGTTCAGCGGGGATGCTGCCATATTGGAACAGCAGTTTGACAGTATGAAGGCTTGGGTGGACTATATCCGTAAGGTGGACGGAGAGCACCACGGATGGAGACATTCCTTCCATTACGGAGACTGGCTGGCGCTTGACCGGGTGGGAGCCGCGGCGGGAAATGTATACGGAGCGACCGATGAAGGCTATATTGCGGATATTTATTATGCGGCAAGCGCGGAGCTTACAGCGAAGGCAGCGGCGGTTCTCGGGCGAAAGGAAGAGGAAAAACAATATCGGGAAATCGCCGAAAAACAATGGCGTGTGGTAAAAGAAGAATATTTTACCCCGACCGGAAGATGCGCGGAAAAGACACAGACGGGTCTTCTGCTGGCTCTGAAATATCATTTGTCAGAGGACGAAGAGCTGACCAGAGAGATGTTAAAGAAACTTTTCCGCGAGAGCAGAAACAAATTGAATACCGGATTTGTGGGAACCTCTCTTTTGTGCAATGTGTTGACCGATAACGGAATGACGGATACCGCCTACCGCCTGCTTTTGAACGAGGAGTATCCGGGGTGGCTGCACGAAGTGAAACTGGGAGCCACCACAGTCTGGGAACGATGGAATTCACTGGATGAAGACGGTAAGATATCCAGTACCGGAATGAACAGTCTCAACCATTATTCTTACGGGGCGATTCTGGAATGGATGTTCCGCCATGTGGGAGGAATCCATCTTTTGGAAGAATCTCCGGGAGGAAGAAGGATTGCAATTTGTCCGAATGTCCATTATGATTTGAGAAGGGCAGAGGCAGTGTATGATTCGGCCGTCGGACAGTATGCATGCAGCTGGGAAATTATGGAGGATAACAGGATTAGAATCAAAATTACGATTCCGTTTGGCGGAGAAGGCGAGGTGCGATTGCCGCATGCTCCGGAGATTCTGTTTGAAGATAAGACAAATCCACTATTCGCAACAGTGGTGAACGGTATTTGTTATATCACTGCAGGAAACTATGAAGTCGTATATGAGGCAACTGAGAAGTTAAAGAAAATATACAGCGTGGAGTCAAAGCTGGAAGATTTGCTGAACCATCCGCAGATACGGGCATTTTTGTCGACGATGACCGAGGTGGATATGATACCGGATGCGGTCTATGGACTGTCGTTTCGACAGGTGGCGGAGATGTTTTCCGGACCGATGGATGAAGGGCAGACAGAGATGTTGAATACAGCATTATCACAATATTAACGAGGAGAGAACAAATGAGTGAGAAGAGTAAAAAACAAAAGGTTAGTATCGTGGAAAAAATGGGCTTATTTATGGTATGTGCGGGAAATATTCCACTGATGGGATTATTGTCAGGATTCTTTATGATTTACTATACGAATGTGGTTGGTCTGGAACCGGCAGCACTGGCGACCCTGTTTTTAATATCCAAGGTGGTGGATGGAATCAGCGACCCGATTATGGGATATTTTCTGGACAAATTTCCGGTAACAAAAATGGGAAAATTTCGCCCTATGATTATTCTGGGAACAATCATCTGTGTTATAAATTATATTTTACTGTGGTTTGGCGCAGTCTGGATTCCGGTCGGAAAATATGTGATTGTGTATGTGACGTATCTGCTGCTGGGCTGGACGTTTGATATTATGGATATCTCCAAGAACAGTTTGCTCCCGGTCATGAGCGCGGATGACAAGGAGAGAAACAGTTTGTCACTTTTCAACGCGTTGGGAACAAGGCTAGGTAGCGCGGTACTGGCTGTGGCAGCACCGATTCTTGTGGCGGAAGGAACGTTACAGAACTATTACGTGTTAATTTTCGGTTCCATGGCCATGGTGTTGGTTTTATCTATTGCAGGGGCTCTTTGTGTAAAGGAAAGAGTAGCTTTTGAAGGAAAAAAAGAAGAAAGTTATACATTCAGGGAATTGTTACAGTTTTTGCGGTATAAACCTGTCTGGGCACTGTTTTTAGTGGCACTGGTAGTCGGGGTGGGCAGTAATATAGCAGGAGGAGCCGGCGCTTATTTTTACACATATATATTGGGTGATATGACGCTTATGTCAGGGGTGTCACTTGTTTCAATGATAACTGCTCTGGTGGGAATTTTCCTTGGACCAATTCTGGCAAACCGGTTTGGAAAGAAACAGATTTTTGTAATGGCAATCGTCGTATCCATCCTGTTTTCCGCACTGCGTTTGATTGATGTGAGATCTATGCTTTTGATCTATATTAGTACAGTGGCAGGAGGTGTGGCAGGCGGATGTATAGCACCGCTGACAACCAGTATACAGGCAGATAATACTACTTACGTGCAGTATAAAACCGGAAAACGTGCAGAAGCGGCGATCGCATCGCTTACATCTTTTATTACAAAAGTGGCGCAGGGACTCGGAGGAGCGATTCCGGGGTATGTATTGGCAGCTACAGGTTTTGTTACCGGCTCGGTTGCCCAGCCGGAGAGTATCAATACAGGAATTATCCTCTGCGTACTGATACTTCCGACTATCCTGACTGCCGCAGGGGCGATTCTTTTTGGTACACAGTATACGTTGGATAAAAAAGCAGTAGAGGAAATGCACACGGCAATCGCAGCGCGCAGCAATAAGTAACATATTGAAGGAGAATGCGATGGAACTGTCAAGATTAAAAGTAAACAACCACAGCGACGGATAACACCGGTGATACCGCCACCGCCACATCCTCCTTTGAAACAGGTTTTATGAAAAGGGAGTGGAGTGCGCAGTGTTGTTTGAAACGAGAATTGAGTATGAAGACGGCACATTTGAGACAGTTCTCTCTGACGATAAGTTGAAAGTTGCCGATGGTACAGTATGGTGAACCTGTGCGGCCGGTGAAAGAAGTGGAGGCGGTCGGTATGGAGGTAAGCCCAAAGGGAGAGACCATTCGGTCAGAATCTGGCAGGTGTACTGCGGGTAAAGGTGGATTTGCCCGCAGGAACAAAGTTGATACTAGATCACTTTGAGACCAAGGATTCTCAGGGGAATTATTTTAATAATATAGCTGGTGCTGACATGACAGGTCATACACAGACGGATGTATATATATCTAACGGGAAACCCGCAGAGTACAGACCGCATTTTACATATCATGGTTTCCGCTATGTGAGAGTGATATGTGATGCTCCGGTAAAGCCGGAAGATTTTACGGCAGTGGCGCACGCAGGACAATTTTGGGCAAGAGATAAGGAGGAAAAGAACATATGAAAATTCTGGCAATGATAATGCTCGTGCTGCTCATTTTAGCAGTCGGCTTTGTGGGGTATGTTTATAAGAAAAATGCGATGTTTCTGCCGGCACTGTTTGGCATCGGCGGTTTTCCGAATATAAAAAAGAAAGATTATTATCAGGCAGACGGAACATTCCGGAAAGCGGAAAAAGATGATAAAATGGCATTTTTTATGCAGCATCCGGTGTTTGGCGGCTATAAGCATATGTTTTTTAATGTTGAGGATAACGTGTTAAAAGCGATTGCCCCGGCAAAATATGCAGATTTTCTAAAAGCGCAGGGCAGAAGTGATCAGATGGAAAATGCACTGGAGGCTTTTAATTACCTGACCCGGCTTGTGGAAAGTGGAGAGGCGCAGTTGATTTCCGATATTAACTCGAAAGAAATGATAGAACAGAATCCATATCAGTCTCATTTGACCGGAATGTTTTACAAAGGAAAGCAAGGAAAACCGTTGGCGGTGGTCGTTCCCGGAGGTGGATTTATCAGTAATGTGACGGACTGCGAGGGATATCCCGTGGCAATGAAATTACACAAGTTGGGGTACTCCGTATTGGTAATCAGTTACCCGATTGGCAAACAGCTGGGAGAAACGGAACATGAAAAACAGGGGCAGGCAGCGGTCAGGGAGCTGGTGCAGGTAATCCGTTATCTGAAGGAGCATGAGCAGGAACTGTCTGTGGATATGGATGACTATGCGATATTCGGTTTCTCGGCAGGCGGCATGATGACTACGGCATATTCCTTCGCAAATTACGAGGACTGCTGTCACAAAGTAAAACTGCCGAGACCGAAAGTGATTTTCCCGATGTATGGTCTGGACTGGAATGTGAAAGCGCTTGAGCAGGATAAGGGACTGGCGGTATTTTCCATCGCAGGGCGCGAGGATGAATACGGATTCGGAAATGTAGAGAAGAGACTTCCGCAATTGAAATCCGTGTTGGGTGAGGACAATGTGTCTGTACGGATTTACGATAATCTCGGACATGGATTTGGTATTGGTTCCAATACCATAGTACCTCATTGGTTTGAAGAGGCAGTGGAATTCTGGGAGGCACATCGGAAATAATTTTTTCAAGAACAGGAAGAGTGAATTTTGAGAGGTCAAGTGTTTTATAAAATTATAAAACATCTGACCTTTTTTAAAGATGTTGGGGTCAAAAGCCCCCAACTATGATGCCTACGGATTGTTCCGTGCTTTGCACTCCCACAATCCTCCCAATTATTCGCAGAGTAGTCTCGGAAACTCAATAAATAATTGATATAATTCAGAGAGTATTCCAGCAAATCAGTAATACAGTGGTTTGCGAGCGGAGGAGATGATGTTTAGAAGAGCTGCAGTAAAAAAAGACATGGTAAGCAGCCATCTTGAATGAGAGCTGAAACAAACGCTATTGGGGAAAGAGTCCGCTTATATGTTGGATAGTTATCCATGGCAGAATCAAGGCACATATTTGATATGTGCAGGTCGGGCATGTGTTTTTCAAATTCATGGAAAGCTACCAGAAAACTGACAGAATCATGTCTTTTGGCACTGGTAAACCGCAAAAGGAGTGGAATATCAACGTGTAGTGAATGGCGCACAATTCACGAGAAATGACAATAGTTTTTTGGAAATTTGCTGAAAAAATTTAAAATCCCTCTCTGAAAATGGGAGGAAACGAAAAAAGTAACAAGTACAAAAAGAGCGGAGATTCGGGTTTTATGGAGTTTCCGAGACCGTTCTGAAATAGATAAGGAGGAAAAAAACATGGGTAAGTACAAAGGGCTGTTCTGGCCGGCAATCTTAGGCGTCAAGCATATGCCGAAGGTAAAGGAATCGGAGTTTTACAATGTCGCGGGAGGGTTCCGCAGGGCTACGATCAATGACAAGATTGCGTTCTTCCTGCAGCATCCCGTATGGGAGGGCAGGCCGGAGCTTTTTATGAAGACCGGGTCGCCAAAGGAAATATATGCCATGTCAGGCATGAGCGTCCATGGTTTGTGCAATCTTATCGGGCAGCCCGCACAGGCGCAGAGCATCGTGGATGGTTTCAACTATGTCGTGGAGCAGAAAGGGCTGAAAAAGGTGCATTTCATCAGCGGGCTTTATGCGGAGGATGAGGTAAGGCGTGATCCCGACAAGGGAAAGGTACAGGGGATCCTGTTCCAGGGGGAGCCAGGGAAGCCCGTGGCTGTGCTGATTGCGGGCGGCGGGTTTGACGGCGTAGCCTCTTATTTGGAGAGCATCCCGGCAGCCATGGAACTGCACAGGAGGGGATACAGTGCGTTTGTGCTGGTCTACCGTGTGAATGTGGAGCTGCATGAAACCGAACCGCAGGCCAAGGGCGGGGAGGCATCCAAGGATGTGCTGCCGGCGGTAAGGTATCTGATAGGGCATCAGGCAGAGTACGGCTATACGATGGACGGCTTTGGTATGTTCGGGTTCTCCGCTGGAGGCCTGATGACGACAGCCTACGCATTTTCTGATTATAAGGACTGCTGCCATAAACATAATCTGCCAAGGCCCGCCGCCATCTTCCCCATCTATGGCCTGCACTGGGAGCTTAAGGTTCACGAGGAGGACAAGGGGCTTGCTATATTTTCCAGGGTCGGGCGGGATGACCCTACCGGTTTTGCGGCCGTGGAGAAGATCATCCCGGACATCAGGAAAGCGCTGGGGCAGGAAAATGTCGATATCGTCATGTATGATAAGCTGGGTCATGGCTTTGGCCTGGGGATAGATACTGCGGCAGAGGGCTGGCTGCGGGATGCAGTCGCATTCTGGGAGGAGCATCGGAAATGTTGATTTGCTCTTCACGGATTTCAACTGTTGTTTGTGCCGCGGTGCGGCATGTCCGAAAGCGTGGGAGAACAGGAGAAATGACAGTATGGGACAGGTAAAAAACAATGATTCTTTTTTGGGCAAGGCTGAAAAATTAAAGCCTGTGCTGAAGCACAGGATGCTCCGGCCGGTGGGCGTTGTGTCCTTTGAGCGGAAAAAGGCGGACAGCGGGGCGGATTTCTGGAATACGGTGGGAATTGAGCGGTTGGGGATCCTCTCCGTTATGTTATCGGACGAGCCTCTCGCATATCGTGGGATTGTCATCCCACTTTTAGGCTCATATTGGGGCGGGTCCCAAGGCCTTTCATCCACTTATGAGCAAGCTCATGTGGATTTAGACCTTTTGACCTTGGCATCATGACATTACCTGATTTGGGGCTCCCTTTGCACCATGCCTGCAGTCAGTCCGGAAAGAAAAAGTGGCAATGCCTGTTTCAGACTGTT
>OGDP01002050.1_pt1 | contig 11063 bp, 10 predicted proteins | sample 1570441 | NCBI WGS metagenome assembly OGDP01 (sample SAMEA2581961, study PRJEB24529) | metagenome | biome: Human gut stool | place: China | collected 2011
AGGACAGTTAGTATCTGAAGCATTGGACTGTGCAGAAGCACTGGAAAAAGAAGATATTTCTACAGAAGTGATTGATATGTTTACGATTAAACCGTTAGATGAAAACCTTTTGATTAAGGAAGCGAAGGGGAAAAGAAAAATCGTTACGATTGAAAACCATTCTGTTTATGGTGGACTTGGAAGTGCCGTTTCAGAAGTTATGGCAGAAAATGGAATAGCAGTGCCTTTAAAAAGAATTGGTGTAAAAGAGCGATTTGGACAAGTAGGAACAGCCGATTTCTTACAAAAAGAATTTGGTTTAACAGCAGATCAGATAAAAGAAGCAATTTTTTGTAGTTAACATAAAGAAGGAGTAGAATAAAAAGTTCTGCTCCTTTTTTATGTTATGTCTTCGGGACTGGACTCACTTCGCTCGATAAGGTATACTATTTCTTAGAAGTAAAATGTGAGTAAGTCATAAAGGAGATACAAAAAATGGATTACAACAAACTGGCATTAGAAATGCACGAAAAAAATAAAGGTAAGATCGCAGTACGTTCTAAAGTAACAGTAAAGACAAGAGATGATCTAAGTACAGCTTATACACCAGGAGTCGCAGAACCTTGTCGTAAGATCCGTGATAATAAAGAAGAAGTATATCGTTATACAGCAAAAGGTAATTTAGTAGCTGTCGTATCTGACGGAACAGCTGTATTAGGACTTGGAGATATCGGACCAGAAGCAGCAATGCCTGTTATGGAAGGAAAAGCTCTTTTGTTTAAAGAATTTGCAGACATCGATGCATTCCCTATCTGCTTAGATACAAAAGATACAGAAGAGATCATTAAAACAGTGAAAAATATCGCACCATGCTTTGGTGGAATCAATCTAGAAGATATCTCAGCACCAAGATGTTTTGAGATTGAAAAGCGTTTAAAAGAAGAATTAGATATTCCAGTATTCCATGATGATCAGCATGGAACAGCCATCGTTGTAGCAGCAGGATTATTAAATGCCTTAAAATTTGTCGGAAAGAAAATGGAAGATGCAAACATTGTGATCAATGGAGCAGGATCTGCTGGAATCTCTATCTGTAAACTATTATTACAGTTTGGCGCAGGAAATGTTGTCTTAGTTGACCAGAAAGGTGCATTATGTCCAGGAGAAGACTGGATGAATCCAGCACAGAAAGATATGGCAGAGATCACAAACAAAGAGAAACAGACTGGAACATTAACAGAGATCATCAAAGATAAAGACGTATTTATCGGAGTTTCTGCACCAAATATCGTGACAGCCGAAATGGTATCTACTATGGCAGACGATGCGATTATTTTTGCCATGGCAAATCCAACACCAGAGATCATGCCAGATGAAGCGAAGAAAGGTGGAGCAAGAGTTATCGCAACAGGAAGATCCGATTTCCCTAATCAGATCAATAACGTATTAGTATTCCCAGGAATCTTCAGAGGAGCTCTGGATGCAAGAGCTGGGCAGATCACAGAAGAGATGAAGATGGCAGCAGCAAGAGCGATCGCAAGTATCATCAGTGATGATGAGTTAAATGAAGAGTATATCATTCCAGGTGCATTTGATGAAAGAGTTTGCAAAGCAGTAGCCAAAGCTGTTGCAGAAGAAAGCCAGAAATAAATGATAGAATTAAATTAAGTACAAGAGCACTTCTGTTCAAGAAGTATGTTTTATGATATACTATATTGAGTTGTGAGAAAATTTTAGGAGATTTTAGGAGAATTCATTCAATGAAAACAAGCGGAATATTATTGCCAATTTTTAGTTTACCATCAGATTACGGAATTGGATGCTTTTCAAAGGAAGCATACAAATTTGTAGATTTTTTAGAAGAAGCAGGCCAGAAGTACTGGCAGATCCTTCCATTAGGAACGATCGGTGCGGGAAATTCTCCTTATCTTTCGTTTTCAAGTTTTGCAGGAAGTGCATATTATATCGACTTAGAACAGTTACTGGAAGAAGGACTTCTTAAGAAAAAAGAACTTGAATCAATTAAGGAAGAAAACAAGGGCAAAGTTGACTATGAGAAAATCAGAGAAGATCACAGAAAGCTTTTAAGAAAAGCTTATTTCAGATTTCATCCAGATGAAGATTATAAGAAATTTATCAAAGACAATGAATACTGGATCGGGGAATATGCAGAATATATGAGCGAGAAGAAAAGTAAATTCCCAGAAAGTTATTTCTGCTTCTGCCAGTATTATTTCCATAAACAGTGGCTTGCGCTGAAGAAATATGCGAATGACAAAGGAATTCAGATCGTAGGAGATCTTCCATTTTATGTAGCCTTAGATGGAACAGCATTTACATACCACAAAGAATTATTTAAAGTCGATGAAGAAGGAAAGGCAACGGTTGTAGGTGGATGTCCTCCAGATGCATTTGCAGAAGATGGACAGGTATGGTCCAATCCTGTATATGACTGGGAATATCATAAGAAAACAGATTACGAATGGTGGATGAAACGTTTACGTCATAATTTTATGTTATATGATATTTTAAGATTAGATCATTTCAGAGGATTCGATGAATACTTTGAGATTCCAGCAGAAGACGAGACAGCTGTTAATGGAGAATGGGTCAAAGGCCCAGGAATGGATTTCTTTGAAGCAATGAAGAAAGAACTTGGTGAGAAGAAAGTTATCGCAGAGAACTTAGGATTCTTAACAGACAGCGTGCATAAACTTCTAGATGATACAGGATTCCCAGGAATGAATGTTCTGGAATTTGCATTTGGAGCATATGATGACAGCATCTATCTTCCACATAAATACAAAGAAAATAGTGTTGTATACACAGGAACACATGACAATGATACGGTTGTTGGATGGTACGAAACATTATCAGAAGATGATAAGAAATTCTTAGAGCATTATTTAAAATACAGTACGATCGAGAGAACAGGAACTGTACATTTAGACTTGATTTCTCTTGCATTAGAGAGTCGAAGCGATATGGTGATCATCCCACTTCAGGATTATCTTGGATTAGGAAATGAAGCAAGGATCAACACACCATCTACGGTAGGTGGTAACTGGGAGTGGAGAGTGAAAGAAGAGCAGTTAACAGATGAGTTAAAAGAACTGATCAGAACACTGACAATAAAATATCGTACAGTTGCAGAAGAGAATGCGAAGAAAGCAGCCGAAGAAGCACAGCAATAGAAGAAATTGATAGAAGAAAAAGGATGAAAGAATTTGGGAAATCTTTCATCCTTTTTTGCATAGAAATAAAGAAATATGCGTATAAAATAATTGATATTAGATTGTATGGAATATGATGTACCATATAAAACAATAAAATTAGCTTGACGACACAAAATCATAGTGTTAAAATTTAGTACATAAAAGCGTTGAAGCTTTAAAGTTCAGAAGTTTAAAGCCAAGGAATGCAATCGGGAACGATATTAAGGAGGAGAAAAATATGAGATTAAAGAAAGTCATGGCAACAGGATTAGTTGCTGCATTAGCATTATCCACAATGGTTGGTTGCTCAAGCAAGAAAGACAGTTCAGACCAGAAGAAGATCGGAGTCGTTCAGTTAGTAGAACACGATGCTTTAGATGCATCTTACAAAGGGTTTAAGGATGGTCTTGAGAAAGCTGGATATAAAGACGGAGACAAGATCAAGATTGAATATAAGAACGCACAGAATGAACAGTCAAATTGCCAGACAATTGCCAAACAATTTGTCACAGATAAGTGCGATCTTGTATTAGCGATCGCAACACCAGCAGCACAGGCAATGGCCAATGAATCAAAAGATATTCCGATTTTAGTAACAGCTGTTACAGATCCAGCCGATGCCAAACTGGTGAAATCAAATAAAAAACCAGGAACAAACGTATCTGGAACATCAGATTTAACACCAGTAGCAAAACAGATGAATCTATTAAAAGAATTAATTCCAAATGCAAAGAAAGTTGCAATGTTATATTGTTCTGCAGAAGCAAACTCCAAATTCCAGGTAGGACTTGCGAAGAAAGAAGCAAAGAAATTAGGATTAACAACAGTCGATGCAACGGTATCAGAATCCAGTGAGATCCGTCAGGTTGTAGAATCCTTAAAAGGTAAAGTTGATGCAATCTATTCACCAACAGACAACATGATCGCAGCAGGAATCAATACAGTATCCATGGTAGCAAATGAAGCTAAGATTCCATTTATCGTAGCTGAAGAAGGAATGTGTACAGGTGGAGGACTTGCAACATACGGAGTTAACTACTACAAGTTAGGACAGCAGACAGCAAAGCAGGCAGTAAAGATCTTAGAAGGAAAAGCTGAACCAAAAGATATGCCAATTGAATATCAGGAAAATGCGGATCTGATCATCAATAAAGACACAGTAAAGACATTAGGAATTAAGATTCCAGAGAAGTTAAAAAAAGAAGCTAAGATGGTAACAACACAGAAAAAGACAGATAAAGAATAATAAATAAGATTTTCTTGCATGTAAGATTACAAGAAGATCAGGAAGTGTCTTCCGATTTGCGGGAGGCACTTCTGTGCATTTAGAAAAGAGGTAGAAAATGGCATTAATTACAAATCTTTATAGTGCATTAGCCCAAGGAACATTATGGGGAATCATGGCACTGGGAGTTTATATTACATTTAGGATCTTAGATATCGCAGACTTATCCTGCGATGGAACATTTGCACTCGGTGGATGTATCAGTGCAATCCTTATTACAAGGGGAGTCAATCCATTTGTAACATTATTATTTGCACTTGTAGGAGGAATGTTAGCAGGACTTGTTACAGGCTGGCTGCACACGAAACTTATGATCCCTGCGATCTTAGCAGGTATTTTAACAATGATCGCATTATGGTCCGTTAATATCAGAGTTATGGGAGGACCAAATGTTTCATTACTTGGAGAAGACACTGCATTTACAAAGGTAATGGATCTGTTAGGAGTAGATCAGACACTGGCAACATTGGTAGTTGGAGTCATTATTGGAGCCATTGTGATCGCAGCTCTGTACTGGTTTTTTGGAACAGAGATCGGATGTGCACTTAGGGCAACAGGAAACAATGAATTTATGGTACGTGCTTTAGGGGGAAATACAGATACATCCAAAGTGTTAGGATTGGTGATTTCTAATGGACTGATCTCAGTATCTGGAGCTTTAGTAGCCCAGAACCAGGGATACGGAGATATCAAAATGGGAACAGGATCTATTGTAATTGGTCTTGCATCCATTGTAATCGGAGAAGTTATCTTTGGAAAACGTTTTAACTTTGCTTATATCCTTGCATCACTGATCGGAGGAGCAATGGTATATCGTATGATCATCTCACTTGTTTTACATTTCGGATTAAGTACCGATGATATGAAATTATTCACAGCGATCATCGTAGCATTAGCACTCGGTATTCCTGCTCTCAAATCAAAATATTCACACCGCAGGACACCAGCATAGAAAGAGGGGCAAAGTTATGTTAGAAATTAAAAATGTACATAAAACATTTAATAAAGGAACGATCAATGAGAAAAAAGCATTAAATGGAGTCAATCTTCACTTAGATCCTGGGGACTTCGTAACGATCATCGGAGGAAATGGGGCCGGAAAATCTACAACTCTCAACATGGTAGCAGGAGTCTATCCGATCGATCAAGGAACGATCATTCTAGATGGCAAGGATATCTCAGATCTTCCAGAATACAAACGTGCCTACATGTTAGGAAGAGTATTCCAGGACCCAATGATGGGAACGGCAGCAGGTATGCAGATTGAAGAAAACATGGCAATGGCAAACCGTAGAGGAAAGAAAAGAGGCCTAAGTTGGGGAATCACAAAAAAAGAAAAAGAAATGTTTAAAGAAAAATTACAAATGCTCGACTTAGGACTAGAAGATCGAATGACATCCAAAGTAGGACTATTATCCGGAGGTCAGAGACAGGCATTGACATTGCTTCTGGAAACACTGAAGCAACCAAGCCTGCTATTATTAGACGAACATACAGCAGCCCTTGATCCAAAGACTGCGAAGAAAGTACTAGACATCACAGAGAAGATTGTAGCCAGAGATAATCTTACAACAATGATGGTAACACATAATATGAAAGATGCGATCAATATCGGAAACCGCCTGATCATGATGAGTGATGGAAAGATCATTTATGATGTGAAAGGGGAAGAAAAGAAGAAGCTTAAGGTAGCAGATTTATTGCAGAAATTCGAAGAAGCCAGCGGCGGAGAATTCGCAAATGACCGTATGATGTTAAGTTAATCATCTGCGTTATAATTATGCCATCTTCATAATAAACTTTTTATAACCTTAAAAGGAAAGACGATAGGTTCACATGAGCTTATCGTCTTTTCTTCAATAATCTTTAGTTTGTATGTTATAAAACTCAAGATACCTGTTTATTGCATGAGATAAGAGAAAGTTGTACAATAAAGATACTAATAAAACAAACGATGAAAGGAAAAAACTCATGAAAGAAATCTCCATCACATCCTTTGAAAACCTTAAAATCGGTCAAGCAGAAAACAGCGCGGCAGGCACCGGATGTACTGTCTTCTTGTTGGGAAAGAACGGTGCGCCAACCGGGCTGGATGTCCGTGGCGGCGGACCGGCTTCCCGTGAAAGTGAATTGCTTCACCCACTCACAGCTGCACAAGTCATCCATGCCATTGTACTGGCCGGAGGCAGCGCATTTGGACTAGATGCTGCTGGCGGTGTCATGCAGTATCTTGAAGAGCATGATATCGGCTTTGATGTCGGTGTCACAAAGGTTCCTCTCGTCTGTCAGGCTGATCTGTTTGATCTAACTGTAGCAGATGCACACATCCGTCCAGATGCCAAAATGGCCTATCAAGCCTGTATCAATGCTGAATGCGGCAACTATCAGGACGGAAACTATGGTGCAGGCACCGGTGCTACCGTAGGTAAACTGCTTGGAATGAGCCAATGCATGAAATCCGGCATCGGCAGCTACGCTGTTCAGGTTGGTCCACTGCAGGTTGGTGCTGTTGTCGCAGTTAACGCACTAGGTGATATCTATGACTCTGAAACAGGTCGCAAAGTGGCCGGGCTCCTTGCAAACGACGGGAAAACTTTCCTGGACTCCGAGCTGCTCACATTACAAAATATTGATGTGAAAGAAAACAAATTTGTTGGTAATACGACCATCGGTGTTGTGTTCACAAACGCACAATTTGACAAATCCCAGTTATGCAAAATTGCAGGTATGGCGCATGACGGCTACGCACGTGCCATCCGTCCGGTACACACCTCAGCTGATGGGGACAGTATCTATGCCGTCTCATTAGGGAATGTAGCTGCAGATCAGGATGTCGTAGGAGCACTGGGAGCACGTGTCATGGCTAAAGCAATCTTGCGAGCTGTACAAGCAGCAGAGCCTTCCTATGGATTTCCTGCTGTACGCAGCTTGAAGTAAAAACTGACCCTGTGCTGGCTACAGGTGGTTCTGCTGTTGCCACTGAACAAAAAGATATCGAAGCACACTTTTATTTTCCGTGTGCCTCGATATCTTTTTTATCTGTCCCTGGCCGAACAGATAAATGGACAATGAGAATCAATCCTTCCGATATTATAATCCCTGATTGTTCGTTGTCTTGTCTCGTATTCTAACCTCTTCTTTTCATCTGCACTTACTTTATCCAATACGTCATATACTTCTTCCAATTCAGAATTTTTCTTTGCCATCTCTTCAAAATCCTTTCTGGTTTTTCTCATAAGATGCTCCTCGCTTCTATATAATTAATCATCGCTTGAAAAAAGAATTATAAAACAACTGCCCTCTCTAAAATTTCCTGTATATATCCATTTAATGTCATATCATGCGACATTGCACAGATAACTAATTGTTTATGCAACTTTGGAGAAATCCTTATATTGAAACTTCCTTTATATGCTTTTTCCGGTTTTCTTCCCTCGTCTTCACACCATTTTAAATATTCATCTACAGAGTTATGAAAATCAGCAATCAAATCTTTGGCATTATCACCTTCATAGGAAATTAAAGAACGAATTCCTAGTACTCTTCCAAAAAACATTTCATCTTCTTCTGAAAATTCCACACTTCCAAGATATCCCTTATATTCCATGATATTTTTCATATCAACTTCTCCTGTTCTAAAAACTCTATTAACTGTTTCACTTGATAAGCTTTTAACTCTTTCTGCGGATGTGGCTTATGCAATAAAATATTTCAATGATCTTCATTTACAAACATAACTCTTGATCCACTTGTTTTTCCCTTGTTTACTCTTGAGAATTCCAGATAATTAAGCAACGCTTCGGCCTCATCAAATAAGAAAGTCTTTGGATTTGCTTTCAGTTTTTTAATTAATTTATCTTTCTGTCCCATATTATCCTTTCTTTAATCAACATTATATCATCTTTTGGCTAAAAAGTGCAACTATATATAGTTGCACTTTTTTCTTATACTCTCTTTTATTAACACTGTTTTTCTTAACAATTTTTTATTTTATGTCATACTATCATTTATGATTGTTATAGAAGATAATAGCGTGAAATCTCGCTACTATTTATCTTCACACACTCTTATCTCTATATGTTTTCCCAGTGCATTCGCATACTTCTCCAACATGATCAGTGTTGGTGTACACTTTGCCCCATCAAACCTGGCTATATTAGATGCCCTCACTCCGGTTATATCTGCTATCTCCTGCTGTGTCTTATTTTGACGCTATCTCTCTTCTACAAGTTCTTTTATTATCTGCTCCGAATCCCTCTGTACCTTTTTCTGTATTGCTTCTGCATATGCTGCCAGGCGCTTCTCTCTTAATTCTTTCTCCGCTTCATAGATTTCTACTGTATGATCCATATTCCTTTACCCCATTAAATTTTTCGTTATTATATCATTAATGATAGGTTTAGTCGATATAGTTTGATAAGTTTATATATCTTTCATGAGATCTGACCACAATATGGTCAACTATAAATCAAATTCTTCCAACAACTTTTTCTGATATTCCTCATCAGCTGCTGCTTTCACGATATCATCTGTACGTCCATGTTTTGATAATTCGAGAATTAATTGATTAATTCTGCTTACTCCCAAAGTTTCCCCTTCTTCTCTTCCAATCTTGCGCCCAGCTTCAATTCCTCGTCTTTCTGCGGTTAACATCCCTATATTATAATCCCTGATTGCTCTTTGTCTTGTCTCGTATTCTAACCTCTTCTTTTCATCGGCACTTAATTTATCCAATACGTCATACGCTTCTTCCAATTCTGAATTCTTCTTTGCCATTTCTTCAAAATCCTTTCTGGTTTTTCCTCCAAGAAAGCGCATCCACTGTAACAGGCTTGTCTCATTCTTCTCTTCTGGCGGAAGTTTCGACAATTCTAAGATATGCATCTCCATAAGGTCTGTATACTCTTTTCCTGTCTTTGCATCACAGAATACAATTCTGCGATAACATTCTTTATCATCTTGGAAATGATCATATGCAAGAATACTTACATGGATACACTTCTTCAAACAATCGTATCCCTCACCTTCTTTGATCTCACCTGCATACATCTTACTCAGATAATAAACAGAACGGTTTGCCCAGCAATCAAAGGCTTCTACCTGCATCTCAAAATCAATTTGTTCCCCATCCTTCAGTCTCACCCGGACATCTAAGATTCCATACTTATCATCTTTCGATTCTTTTCTAAGAATCGTAGGCATAAGTTCTGTGTTCTCCACCTCACTGGAACATTTAATAGTGCTGCAATGATATTCTTACGGATATTGTCATTCTGCATCAATTCCTTGAAACAGAAATCTACCGTTGGAAGCATGATAAAGTATTCCTGCTCCTCTTTCGATGCTTTACAATGTGATGATACGCTCTTAGTTGATACACTTTTCTTGTTTTCTTTCATAGAATTCTCCTCTCTTCTGTGCAACGAATGATTGCCTGAAGAAGAGGATTCTAAAGTTATATTTATCTTAACACAAGATAGTTTTCTATGGAAGTAACTATCTCCTTAAAATCAGATATTTGAGAAACTTACTCCATCACATAATCTTCAAACAATATTCATCTTTTTGGGTTGTCATCGGATTATCTGCTCGAAAATCTGAGCTTATTGAATAATTACCGATTTGGTTCATAGATCTTTTTGCAGTTCATCAGAATGATGACTGCGTGGTATTAGATTAGCATGAGAATTCTATTATTGCAAGCTGAATTTTTGTAAGCATCTCAAAACATGACGCACTAGTATTACAGCAGTTTTTCTTCTATACTAGCCGCATCATCAATGGAGGCACTTACCATTCTGATTCCGTTTCACCAGATGTGTACCAACTTCTTACATTGGCATATTCCAAAAAATACCGTCCTAGCCAATCGCAGACTATCCCACAGTTGCCCCTTGGAAACAGTTCAATAAAACCGTCTCTAAAGAATTCACCGTTCGCGTAGCAGCTCACCAACAAAGTGTTAAGTCTTATGGTCATAACCCGCTGTCGCGCTTCTCCGTTTTTCAAAGTGCTGACCTTTATTGTCATAACCCGTACGCAAACTCACTTTGTTAAAACTGTACAACTACATAGCACTTCTTTGTTGCAACATGAACAATCATCCCCCCTCACTACCTCTAATTCTTCGGAAAAATGAAGGTATCATGTCACTACCTTGCTCTGCAATAGAACAGGCTCGCAGTAGGGGTATTTTGCATGAGTTTTATACGCCACCGTAGACCATCAAATCGCCACTGAAAGTTTGAGGTAGACATTCGTCGGAGCCGCAATCGACAAACCAACATAACCGGTACCAGCAACTGCAATTCTATACTCCTTTTTCATGTCCTAATATCCTCCTAAACTTTATTTCAATTCTTTGTTTTTTCTTCATGTAGCCATACGTTCAATATCAATAACACCTGCAGCTTCCCCTCCCGGTTCCACTGCAGATCATCATTCTTATATCATTTTCCTTATCTCTTCTATCTAATCCATCACTTGGATCCACTGCCCTTAAGCACAACTCCGACAGTCTTAAGCAGAATTTTGATATCCATTCCGATATTCCAGTTCTTGACATATTCCATATCAAGCTTTAC
>OGDP01002053.1_pt1 | contig 11046 bp, 9 predicted proteins | sample 1570441 | NCBI WGS metagenome assembly OGDP01 (sample SAMEA2581961, study PRJEB24529) | metagenome | biome: Human gut stool | place: China | collected 2011
GTTCGAGCAGGCGCAGACGATGTACTCCTCCGATACAAACGGCATTCAGACTTTTCACCGGTGAAAAGGCCGGTTTTTGTCCGCGCATCACCAAATAATAGTCACATTTCACGGTTCCTTTGGGGAGTGTCTGAAAGAGTTGCAAAGTCTGTATGCGATTGAAAGAATACATCCGTTCGGCAACAGACTGGTAAATCTGTACCGTGGTCAGCCCCTTTATCCATTTTACGGGCAGCGGTACTTTGCGTTCTATTACTTTTTCACCTTTATTGTAAAGCCCTACCTCCTTAGGTCCGACTGACATCACTACTTTTTCTTGTTTGCTGATGCTTCCCAATGCAGAAATCGGGCAGTCCGTCGACTCTGGCATATACACCTGCACAATTCGAAAATCCTTCGAAGCGTAAACGTTCATTTCCTGCCGTCACAATCGGGTCTTTCAGCATGGAAAGCTGGGCAGGAGTCAGATTAAAACTGGATTGTACCACGTTGGACAACGCAATGAGGCAGCGTGCCGTCATATAAGGTTGTGTCAACTTCCCCCAAAAGAAACAGGGAGCTTCTTTCTTTTCTATTTCACTGTATTTTGCCAGAAATAATTCGTCCTGATCAGACGAACGTTGTAAGACAGACGGAGCAGCGTATTGATATGAAATAGTATCGGTCATAGATAAATATATAAGTGCTTGTTGGACATTTCCCAAATATAGAAATTAAATCTCAGAATGGAAAGTTGTTGAGTAGTTTACTCTGTTTGTGATGCTGGGATTGTGATTTTATAAAGTGAAATATTTTAGGTTGTTTGCTTCGCTTTTGCGTTTTGAATGCGAAAGTCAGTGTTTGCTTTTATGGATTGTTTTTTGTTTCAGTATAAATGATTGTTTGCTGTATATTGCTGATAAATAAAGAATTATTCGATTATTAAAAATTATTCTTAAAAGTTTTAGATAGATCTTTATATCTAAATAAATTATTTTTTATAACTTTGGGGCAATCATTCTCAGACCAAGTTACATTTTATCTTATATTATTAACAAAATTACCATGAAAGAAAACACTAAGAAGGGCGTAAGCCGTAGAGAGTTTTTGGGTCTTTCCGCACTAGGATTGGCTAGTTTAACAATTCTTCCCAGTTGGGCCATTGATGGAGTCCGTATCGCCCCGAGCGATCGAGTCGTTTTAGGTTTTATCGGCCTAGGTCAGCAAGCATTATCAGACTTTAAAGGATTTGCCGCATGTCCGGGCGTACAGGTTGCCGCATGTTGTGACGTGGACACGATGAAAACAGAGCGTTTCAGAAGACGTGTCGCTGAATGGCAAGCCTCAAAGGGAATGAACCAACGTTGTGATCAATATGAGTTTTACGAGGATTTGCTGGAGCGTAAGGATATCGACGCTATCGAGGTCGCTACCCCGGACCACTGGCATGCCTTGGCTACCATTCATTCTTGTCAATCTGGAAAAGACGTATATTGTCAGAAACCGTTGGCTTATACGATCGCTGAAGGTTTGGCTATGGTAAAAGCCGTACGTAATAATAAACGTGTGCTTCAAGTAGGTAGCCAGCAACGTTCCAGCAGAGAGTTCCAAGCTGCGATCGATATGGTTCAGAATGGAGCCATTGGTCATATAGAGAAAATATATGCACGTGTAGGTGAGCCTCCTACGCCGCTGAGCTTGCCGGAAATGCCGGTTCCCGCTAATTTGAACTTCAATCAGTGGATGGGGCCGTTGAACGATCCGAAGATCCATTATCATCCCGATTTATGTCCTCCTATTTCTCTGGATCCGGAAGAGAACGAGAAACTATGGGGCGCATGGCGTTGGTATCAAGAGACCGGTAATGGTTATACCGCTGACTGGGGCGCTCATATGTTCGATATCGCCCAAGCCGCTATCGGTATGGATGGCTCTGGTCCGGTAGAGTTTACACCTAAGGGATACAATGGCACGCAATATTCAACCATGCGCTATGCGAATGGTATCGTAATGACTGAACAACCTTATTTGGAGGATAATCCGGATGCGCAGGGTATTAAGTTTGTTGGTGATAACGGTTGGATCGAGGTAGCTCGTGGCTACATCAACTGCTCTGATCAGTCTAAGATCCCCGCCGACTTGAAGAATTTGATCGAGAAGCGCCCGAGAATGATGACTCCGGAAGAGCGTAAGAAGATGTATGAGGAATATATGAAGAAGCTGAAAGACAGCAAAAAGAAGGGTAACGATGCGGGTAATTATGAGACTAGTGCTCCGCATATGCAGAACTTCATCGACTGCGTTCGTTCACGTGAGAACCCGATCGCTCCGGTTGAGGTAGGTTGCAGTACGAATACGCTTTGTTGCTTACAGAATATCGCTCGTGAGCTAGGCCGTCCGGTTAAATGGAACCCGGCTACATTAAGCTTCGGTAATGATAAGGAGGCGGCTTCCCACCGTTTGTACTGGTATCAATATCGCAACCCGTATTCATTGCCTTATTTCTGTAAATAAGCCTATTTAAATAGAATGATGTTATGAGTAACAGACGGGATTTCTTAAAAAATATCTCTCTCTTTACCGCTGGTGGATTGCTGGCTGGTAAAGCCGGTTCCGTAAATGCGGCGAACGCTGCGTTGGGAGTTGTGGATGAGGTCCATGCCGGCAAAGAGATTGGCTTGCAGATCTATTCTTTATCCCAAGAATTATATAAAGGCGACGTGGCCGCTAATCTTCGGAAGGTGAAGGATATGGGATACTCCAAGCTGGAGTTGGCGGGTTATGGTAAAGGCGCTATCGGAGGTGTTCCTATGATGGACTTCAAGAAAATGGCGGAAGACGCTGGCTTGAAGATCATTAGCTCGCACGTGAATCCGGTAGACACATCTATCTCTGACCCTTTTAAGGCTATGATTTTCAAATACTCGAAGGAGGTTACCCCAAAGATCATGGAGTATTGGAAAGCTACGGCTGCCGATCATGCGAAACTAGGCTGTAAATATTTGATCCAGCCGATGATGCCGACGATTACTACGCACGATGAGGCTAAACTTGTTTGCGATATCTTCAATCAGGCCTCGGATGTTATCAAGGCAGAGGGCATCGCCACTGGTTTTGGCTATCATAATCATAATATGGAGTTCAATCGTGTCGCAACGAAAGAGCAACAGGAGAAAGTGAAGGGAAATCCTTTCGCTGCCTTCATGAAAGTCGGAGACCAGATTTATGACTTGATGCTGAAAGATACGGACCCGAGCAAGGTTTACTTCGAGATGGATGTTTATTGGACTGTCATGGGACAAAACGATCCTGTCGAGTATATGCAGAAACATCCGGATCGTATCAAGGTATTACATATCAAGGATCGTGCCGTATTCGGCCAAAGTGGTATGATGAACTTTGAGATGATATTCAAGCAAATGTACGCGAACGGAATCAAAGACTATTTTGTAGAGTTGGAGCAAATGCCGGACGGACGTACTCAATTTGCGGGTGTGAAGGATTGTGCCGACTATTTGATCAAGGCTCCTTTTGTAAAATGAAGTAACAATCGATAGATCGTAAGCCTCGGGGTTAATAAACTCCGGGGCTTTTTTATTAGATGAAAGGCAACATAAACGGGTCTATTTTGTTTTTATAAAAAGAAGTTTATATCGCAAAAATCAAGGAAAGGATGAGTTCTAGGATATGGAAGATATTGAAACATACGGTGATCGCTGTTTTATCGCTGGCTGTATTGTTCCTAGTTTTGAATCTTTTCCTGACAGGTCGTTTGGAGCGGTACCTGAAAAGAGAACTGATAGAGCGTACGGCGAATGCTACGGATGGTTTTTATCGCCTTTCTTTCGATAAGCTTTCTATTAGCTTCTTCAAGGGAGAGCTAAGGCTAGAGGGTGTTTCATTGGAGCCGGACTCTAAGGTCTTTGAACATTGGGCCGCCTTGGATAGCTTGCCCGATACCTATGTAAGTACCCGGATTGAGGTGATAGATTTTAAGGGAATTAATTTGGTATGGCGATGGAATTACCGGCAACTCCATTTCAATACCTTTGAGATCCGCTCGCCGGAGGTTCGTGTATACGGCTCTTCCGGATCAAACCCGTTAGTTTCCGGACTGGCGGCAGATACGGTAGAGCATGCCGAATCGAAGACCTTGTACGAGGTGATCTCTCCATACATAGATGCCCTGAGCGTAAAGACCTTGAACTTGGAAAATGCCAGTATCTCTTATAATGTGGAAAACCAAGTCTCGCCGATTATCTATACGTTGAATAACGTAAGTTTCCATGCGTATGGTTTTATGTTGGATTCTACCTCTTCACGGAGCGGGAAGCTGTTGTATTGCGATAACTTCGATTTTGTCACGAACCAGCCGCAAACCTTGTTGGTAAATAATGATTTTAGGTTGGAGACGGATAGTATATGCCTCAGTACCCAAGATTCCATTATCTATATCCAAAAAATCCAATTGCTTCCGCAAGAATTATTGTGGGGGGAGACCAATCGGAAACCTACGAATTATCTGGAAGGGAAAGTGCAAACCGTAGAGATACAAGGGATTCACTTTAGACGGGAAGAAGCCTTGAACTATTTGTCCGCCCGTAATTTTGAGATACAATCTTCGGATATTAAGGTGTATGACTTAACTCGGGAGAAGAAGCAGGCGAATGCCGATGCGGATTCTTTGGTGCAAGCCTTATCGTTATATGATGTGATCTCTCCAGTACTACATAGTATATCCGTGGATCAAATACGAATAGAGCGAACCGCACTTCACTATTCCTTAGCCTTGAAAGGGCAGATAGAGGACTTCTCGATCCCTGAGTTTAATTTCCATGCGGAAGGTCTTCTGATCGACTCCTTGGTAGCTCCGGGCGAGGAACTGAATTATTTTCGTTCCATTGCGTTTGAGGCGAATGATATACAAGGGATCATGAGGGCTCGTAATCATCGGTTCGATATCAAGCGTTTGGCGATGAATACGGCCTTAGGCTCGTTTCATATAGATAGCATGCGACTACGTCCGTTGTCTGTTCGTTCCCACAATGATTATTTGTCGGGAAGTATCGATACGATCCGGATAGACGGGTTGGCGTACGACAAAGGTGTTAGCGCAGATTTACTGAAGGTTCGGTCGCCTCGCTTGGTTTATTATAAAACGCCCTTCGTTGAATCTCCGGATAAAGGGAAAAGCACATCTGTAAATAGCCGTGTGGATGTGGAGAGTTTGTTAAATCCTTTCCTTCGGTATCTTTCCATCCGTAAGATCCAGATTCGGAATGCAAATGTGACATTGGAGGATCGTGAGATAAATGATACGACTCGGTACCGACTCAACGGCCTCAATTTCTTTGCCACGAATTTCTTGGTGGATGAGCAAACGAACCGGAGTGGGCAATTGTTTTTCAAGTATGATCATTTTGGTCTTAGTTTCCGGGATTTCGATAACTACTTACCGGGAAAGGATCTGCGTGTGACTATAAGAAAAGGTTCGCTATCCACCGTAAACGGCTTTTTCCGTCTACAGGATGTGACCCTGGCCGCTAAAAAGGACTCGATACGTTTTTCAACCCCATTGATTTCTTTAGCGGGAATCCGGATTCCCAAGAATAGCATCTATCAGATCGGGTTTGACCGATTTGATTTATCCGATGGTGATTTTTCTATGTCTTGGGGATCGGATACGACAATATTGCGGACTGAGAGCCAAAAGGATATCCAATTGGCTTTGGAGAATGTGTTTGTGGATTTGAAGAAGAAGACGTTTCAATTAGGTGATCTTCAGCTACAGACGAAGGATATCGATATACCGTTGGATAACGGCTTCTACCGTTTGAAAATCGGGGGGCTGGATTTGAGAAAGTCAGGTTTGAGGTTGGATCACGTACATTTAGTCTCGCCTTATTCTAAAATGGAATTCGCTTATAAACAGCCTAAGCATCAAGATTGGTTTGACGTGAAGGTTGGGAACGTAAGATTGAACGACGTGGATATTCCCGGATATTTCTCAACCAAGGAATTACGTGTGGGGGGACTCTGGATAAACGATGTCTTACTACAAAACTTAAAGAACCGGAAGATCCCGGTGGAGCCTCATATCGTTCCGATGATTTATGAAGGTTTACAAAAGGCTCCGGTCCGTTTCAAGATAGATACCGCTTCCGTTGCCAATTTCTCCGTGGTTTATGAGGAATTACCCGTTAAAGGCGATAAGCTCGGTAAGCTCGGTAAGCTTTATTTTACCGATATGAACGGCCAATTTTCAGGTTTGACCAATATCGTTTCCTATCCGGAGCAATTCATCACATTGCATGCGGACGGGAACCTGATGGGATCGGGGCATTTCACGGCTACATGGCAACTCCCCGTGGATTCATTATATGACCGCTTTCTATTGGATGCCCGTTTGGATAGCCTAGACTTGCTTTCCTTAAATGAGATCATAAAACCTCTGGCTCCGGCGGAAGTGACGAGCGGTTGGGCGCAGGATGTGGTCTTTCATATGGATGCCTCAAGCCGGAAAGGACGGATACGGTTAGACTTCCCGTACCGGAAATTGAAAGTGGCTTTATTGAAAGAGAAAGACGGAGAGACCACACAAAAAGGTTTCTTGTCGAGATTGGCGAACTTAGTTCTACGGGATAATAATCCGGCTCATCCGGAGCGAAAAGATAGTAAATTGCGTAAGGTCGATATGGAAATTGTGCGAGATCCCTATCATTCCACGTTTAACTATCTATGGCAGATGCTAAGACCAGCCTTGGTGGAATCCGTGGGAGTCTCGAAAAAAGAACAGGATGCGGCCTTGAAAGTGGCAGGTTTCTTCACGAAGGTAAAGCGCTTTTTCGGTCTCGATAAAAAGAAGGATAAGCGGGAGGAGATTGATACAAATAATAAGGAAATAGAACCTTTAAAAGAATAAATAATGGAATATACAGTAAATCACTATCCGGAGAAACATCGTTTCGAGGTAGTAGAAGACGGCTTGACAGCCTATGTGGAATATCGTTTAAGAGGAGATGCCTTGGACATTATCCATACCATTGTCCCAAAAAACTTGGAAGGGCGTGGGATTGCGGCGACTCTTGTTGAAACAGCTTATAAATACGCAAAGGAACAGGGGTTGCGCCCTTTGGCTACCTGTTCCTATGCGGTTGTGTGGTTAAAACGCCATCCGGAGTTTTAATCCTTGATCGTAATACCTAACATTCTAGCGATGTCCAGTGCTTGTAAGGAGGTTACGGTAGCACCTTTCAACTCTCCTCCGGGAATCGAGCCAATACGTATACCGGCGATCTCGGAGGAAGTAAGATCGATCCCTTTCAAAGAGGTCCGGTGAAACTCGGCCTCTACTAAATTACAATGTTCGAATTCTACGTTCGTGAATTGGCAATTGTCCAATCCGCCTCCTCGTAAAAAGCATTGATTAAAAGATACGTTCCGGAGTTTGCTCATGGAGAAGATTACATAATCTCCTTTGCAATCCCGGATGGTAGTATGATTAAAGATTGATTCGGAGAAATTCGTTCCGGTAAGTTTACACCCAATGAACTCTACCCGGTAAAAGCCACATCCGGATAAATTTATATTTGATAGGTCACAGTTCTTAAATACCACATCGCTAAACTGAGATTTACGATAATTGCAAGCAATGAAACCACAATTGGTGAATAAGCAGGAATTAACGGATAGGTTCTGTTTAGATACGTCCTCGACGCATAATCCATTGAAAGAACATTCTGTAAAATCATCCTCTTGTCTGGATATACAATCCATCCAGTCCACATCCTCCCGTAAGTTTTTTACCAATCTAGGCGCTGTTATTTTCAACATGTTATTGTTTCCTATTTTAATTTAGATGGTAAAGATAACGGATTTGGGCTAAATAAACGATATCTTTACTTTATAGTTCATTTTAGCAATATCGGAAAAGTGTGTTCGGGATAATTCTTCTACTTTTGCCTTGAAATCCTAAGAATCATGCGAATAAAGACAACGACAAAGACAGAGTATCAACAACGTATCAATGTATTGGTTGAATACATAAATAATCACTTAGGCGAGGATATCGATCTAAATAAGCTGGCGGAGATATCCGGATTCTCTCGTTGGCATTTTCATCGGATCTTCGCGGAGTTCTTAGGGGAACCGGTTGGTACGTTTATCGTTAGGATGCGGGTCGAGACGGCCGCTCGGCTTTTGCGTTACACGGAAATACCTGTCAAGGAGATCGCCTATAAGGTAGGATATGACGTACCCTCTTCTTTGTCTAAGGTTTTTCGCCAGTTTTATGGGATTTCTCCAAATGAATATAGAAACAATAAAGATTATGTAATTATGGAACCGAATAGAATAATGCCCGATATGGAATTGAAGGTCGAGGTAAAAGATTTACCCGGCAAACAAGTAGCCTACATTCGTCTAAACGGAGGGTATAAAGAAATCGATTATCTGGGAACTTGGATGCGCTTGCTCCAATTCGCCAAGGAGCAAAACATCCAGCCATTGAGTTTTTCACCGATCTGCTTGTACCATGATGATCCGAAAGTGACCTCACCGGATAAGCTGCGTACCGATATTTGTATGGAAGTCGCTCCTTCGGTTTGCCCTAAAGGGGAGATTGGTACGAAAAAGGTATTGGAAGGGCGTTTTATGGTCGCTCTTTATAAGGGAACTTATCAGCAATTAGGGGCTGTGTATGATACGCTTTACGGCAAATATCTCCCCGAGATGGGTCTTTCCTTACGGGAAGTGCCTAGCCGAGATCTACTTGAATGATCCTTGCAATACGAAGCCGGAGGATTTATTAACCCAGATTTATGTGGCGATAGAATAATAAGAGCTAGAGAGGTTTCTGAAGTGAATAAATGAATTAATCTTGATTGCCGTCTTCTCTAATTAGCGGTAATCAAGATTTTTAATATTTTAGACGCGATTGTATGATGTGATAACTTATATACTTGCTTTTACAAATTCATTATCGATCCAATAAGTCGCTTCTTCGGAAGTGAATTTCAATATACAATAGCTCGGATCTATTACTCCTCCAGGGAAATGAGCGAACATCCAGTCAGACCAAAGGGCTTTCTTGATTTCCATATCGGAAACGATCTCGACCTTACCTGTTAACACGATACTGTCTCCTCCTTTCATAAAGCAAACTCCGGCTTTCGGGTTGAGTTGGAATTGTATTGTCTTATCAGAGAACGTGCCTGTAGAGAACCATATTTGGGAAATACCATCCGCTTTTATTTTTCCCATAGGAACCGGACGGGGATAACCCTCTTGCGTAACAGACGCGAGCATAGCAGTGTCACATTCCGTTAATATGGAAATTGCTTTTTCCTCGATTAGCTTGAGGTCTATCATCTGGACGGGTATACATAAATCGATCATACATTTATCTTGTGGATGTTGATCGAGGGGGATGCTTTGATAGATCTCGAATGATTTGCCCGCACAAGGTTTGCATTGGTGTTTGGATGTAAGCGTGTACATCAAGCTCCATGCGGCGGGTATTTCATCCGTTCCTATCTCAAAATGCCCGATCGCGTAAAGTCCTCCGGATAATAATCCTTTTGAGATCTCATTTTCTCCCTCTACCTCTTGAGGCACTGTTAAACCGATATCCACACTTAACTCCTTTCCTTCGTGTTGGTAAACTGATATAAGTTTATTTGCCGGACCGTTTATAAGTCCTTTTGCCCCGGCCCATTGCATAAGCTTTCTGATAGAGCTTGGGATCAAGCTCATATCTCCTTGATGATGAAGATACACGATGTGTGTAGCATGTAGTTCTTTTAGTTCAAAAGTGTAATTCATAAGATTCTTATTTGTAAAAGTTCAATAGTGCAAACATACGGAATGACTATTCTTTCTGGTTGTAAAAAAACGACTTTTTATGTGATAGATTCTTGCGATTTTATTTTTAATCAAATATAAGTAAGCGGTTCATCCGCAGGATTTGGTAAAGTCAAGAAGTAAGAGGGAACGTCTCCCGCTAAACGCTTGAATTCTTTGATAAAGTGGGAATGGTCATAGTAGCCGCAATCTAAGGCGATGCTGCTTAAGTCCGTGTGTGGGGCGTTCCTCAGTACTTCTATGGCATATTGGAATTTTATGATCCGGCTGAATTCTTTGGGAGTATATCCGGTGGTATCCTTGAACTTACGTTGGAAATGCCGCTGGCAAATGCAAATCTTGTCGATCAAGTTTTGTACGGGTAGCTGTCCGCGAGACTGTTTTATAAATGAGGTGGCGTATATAATTTGTCTGTCTACTTGAATGGATTGGGTGAGAAGGCGTATAAGATAGCCTTCGATAATGCGGATACGGACGGAATCGTCCGGCTGTTCGCAAAGCATCTCGGCAAAGGAATTATCGAATAAAAGGTTAATATCTGAAGACTGGATGCGAAGATCGGCAAACTGTCCCAAAGGCTCATTCGTGAAAGCTGCCAGCCCACAGGGGTGAAAACGAACCCCCAGCATGTGCAGGGTATTTGTCGTGGCAGTCAGATCCGAATAAACCCGCATAGGACCAACGAAATAGGAACGATAAGGTTGCATGATCATCGAATGCTCGTCCGTAGGGACGGTCATGTTACCGATTGAGAAGATAAAGTCGGTGCATCCGTCCGCGAGGATCTTAAAACGTGTCCCGATGTCGGTAAAGCCTTTGAACACCCAGAACTTGTCGATAAAGGGCACTAAGGCTGCGCAGGGGGTAAATTCGTGATACATAGTGCTTCTTTCGCTTGTTTTATACGGCGAAGATACTATTAAAAAATCATAGTTATGAAATTTTCAAAACATAGTTATGAGTTGAACAAATCATAACTATGTTTTTTTATTTGTTTTTATAGGAGTGGGAGATAGTCGGCATATCCCTCTTCTTCCATCTTTGCTTTAGGGATAAATCTTAATGACGCGCTGTTGATGCAGTATCGTAACCCACCTTTGTCGGCTGGGCCATCATTAAAAACGTGCCCTAGATGTGCATCTCCTGTTTTGCTGCGTATCTCAATCCGTTTCATCCCGTGGGAAAGATCCGTTTTTTCCATCACCA
>OGDP01002054.1_pt1 | contig 11044 bp, 11 predicted proteins | sample 1570441 | NCBI WGS metagenome assembly OGDP01 (sample SAMEA2581961, study PRJEB24529) | metagenome | biome: Human gut stool | place: China | collected 2011
AAAAATAAACGGCTGCCGATACAATCAGCATGGCAAATGTGATCACTGCAAATTCCCGGACTGTGTTTTTTAATTTCATGCTGTTACATCTCCTGCGTAAAAAATATTATAATTTCGTAAAACTCCACAAATTCTCAATCTGTGGTTCCAGTGTCGCATAATCCCAGGTACGGCTGCTTCGTTCTTTACTGTTTGGATCATGCACCTGAATCTTACCGTCTGCCATGCCTGTCAGCACGATAAAATGTCCGTCTGTTGTGAAATCGCCCTGCTTCATACTGCAGATGATCGGATGTCCTGCATTCAATTCTTCTGTGACAGAGCTTTCTGACAATGCAATCTCTGTTCCTGCTACTCCAAAATTCAAAGCGGCTTCCGTCATCAGACTCCAGCTGCTTCCGGAGCCTGCCACATAATATCCGTTGGCGCCTGCATAGGATGCGATCTTATACGGGGTAATACTGTTATCTCCGGTGAGTCCTGCAGCTACCATAGCAAGCGCTGTCGGACCACATCCACTGTTCGCTATGATTCCATCTCCATAATGAATATACCCCCACCGTTCATCCCACTGGATCAAGAGCGGAATCTCACCTTCTTTTACTTCTCCGATGGATTCAGCAGGTGCCTCATCTTTCTTCTCCGGATAATCTGCCACGAAATCTGTTGTCTCTGCATTTTTTGCCAGAAGCTCCAGCATACTCACCGGATAATTGCGGGAATCTGCAAGAATCTTTTGTACTTTTTTATCTTCTTTTGCACGATCAGAGAGTGTCTGCTGAAATTCTGCTGATAAGGTGCCGTCACTGCATACGAAATCATAGACCGGAGTCTGCGTATTTTCCGCTTCAGTTTTATCTTCCTTTTGAGCCGTATTATCAGTCTGCGTCTTTGTCTGCTTTTTTTTCTGCGAATCTTCTTTTGACAGCTGTCCTGCGATCCACCGTCCTGCAAGTGCCAGCAAAGCGAGCAAAATCAGGATACAGATCGTTCGTTCTACCAGAACGACCTTTTTTCTGTCAAATCTTCTTTTTCTTCTTTGGTATGCCATAGTTCAACCTCCGGTAACAGAATACCACATTCCTACAATGCTTTCCATACCTGAATTAATTCTTCTTTCATTTCCTTCGGTGTAATCTGCTTCTCAATCCCATTTAAAATCCTGCCGCTGTTGACTTCTGCCACCTCGATCTTGCCATAATCCATCCAGACAAAACAGGCAAAACAAAGGATGGAAAGTCCCAGACGAAACAAAAAAGAGTGATCCTCTGCTGCATCGTCCTCTGTGACAGAAGTTGTAAGATTTCCATATCTCGGATGAATCACAGGCGTGCTTCTGCCTGTCTCATGATAAAGTCTGCGTGTCTGTCTGAGCAGTTCTCTTCGGCGTGCTTCTGATTCGTTCATAAAGGTTCCTCCTGTAAAAAAGACATATGACGGGCTTCTTACCCCCATCATATGTCTTTTTTTTAAGAAATAGAACTTATCTGTCTGCCAGTTCTTTTACGATATCTTCCCATGTGACACCGCGTTCCACCATGAGTACCATGGCATGATACAGAAAATCAGAAATCTCATATTTGATCTCTTCCGGGTTCGGATTCTTGGCAGCGATCACGATCTCTGTTGCTTCTTCTCCCACCTTTTTCAGAATCTTGTCAATCCCCTTATCAAACAGATAGTTGGTATAAGATCCTTCCTTCGGATGCTGCTTTCTGTCTGCAATCGTTGCATATACAGATTCAAAAACCTGAAGCGGATTTTTAGAATCGTACTCATTTCCTACAATCTGCCGATAAAAGCAAGTATGATTTCCGGTATGGCAGGCCGCTCCGATCTGCTCTACCTTGGCCAGCAACGTATCGTTGTCACAGTCGGCTGACAGCGCCTTTACATACTGATAATGTCCGGAGGTTTCTCCTTTTACCCAGCGGCACTGTCTGCTTCTGCTGTAATAGGTCATTTTTCCAGATTTGAGTGTATGCTCAAATGCTTCTTCATTCATGTAGGCCATCATCAGAACCTCGTTGGTCTTATAATCCTGTACAACAACTGGAAGAAGTCCGTCCGTATTCAGCGTGAAATCAGAAAAACTCATCGTACTTTCCAGAGAAGTCATCTGAATTCCTTCAGAAATGCAATGATTTTTGAATGCATCGATATCAAGTGCAGGTTCGCTGATCAGCATACCGGAAACGCCCTTGACACCCTTGCATTTTAAGATTTTTAAAATCTCTTCCTGTTCCATTGTATCAGTCAGAACAACGCACGGAATCTCTGTGATATTCATCACAGAAAGCAGATCCAGGCGATGCATGAAAATAATCTCGGAACTGAATTTGTCGATCAGATGCTGCTGTTTGAACAAAGCATCAAAATCATTTAAAGATACTGCGATCCGTTCTTTTCCAAATCGTTTGGATACTTCTTCGATCAGTTCAAACGACAGCGGTTTGGAAAAATTCAGGATTGCCCGTTTTGCACCGGTGTACAGAATCTTTTTCACGTCTTCCTGTCTGCGTACATTTCCGCCTGCAACCATTGGAATACTGATGGCACGGTTTACTTTTTTCATCAGATCGATCGCTTCATCATGCTCGTCATCCGTATTGGACAGATCGAATACGATCAGCTCATCTGCCCCTTTGTCACAGTACTGCTTTGCAAGCCCGATCACATCGTCTGAGACGACTTCTTTATCATCAAACCATTTTATTGCTTTTCCCTTGTAAATAAAGATACAGGGGATCAATCTTTTATAACTCATCGTTTTGTTCTCCTTTATAAGCTGCCTTTCGTAGACCATACCCCGTTCATACGTGGTTCCTCCATGGTTGCCATATCCAGAGCCTTTCCAAATGCCTTGAACAAGGCTTCTGCCATATGGTGATTGTTCCCTCCGTCTACGATCTTTAAATGCAGGTTCATCGCTGCGCTGTAAGAGACTGCATAAAAGAATTCACGGATCATTTCTGTATCCAGAGTTCCCAGTTTTTCCACTGTAAACTCTGCCTGATAATTCAGGTAAGGGCGACCGGATAAGTCTACTGCACACATGGCGAGTGTCTCGTCCATCGGAAGCAGAAAGCTTCCGTAACGCTTGATTCCTTTCTTTTCTCCCAGTGCTGCTGCGATTGCCTGCCCCAATACAATGCCGGTATCCTCGATCGTATGATGGGAATCCACCTCCAGATCTCCTGTTACGTGCACCTTCAGATCAAACAGACCATGTCTGGCAAATCCATTCAGCATATGATCAAAAAACGGAATTCCGGTTGCAATCTCATTTTCCCCGGTTCCATCCAGATTGATCGTCAGAGAAATGTCCGTCTCTTTTGTTTTTCGTTCGATTGTTGCTGCGCGCTGCTTCATTTTTAATCCCTCTTTTCAAAGCGGACATGGATGGAGTTTGCATGTGCCGTGAGCTGTTCTGCTTTTGCAAACTGCTCGATGTCCTGATGTACGGCTTCCAGTGCTTCTTTTGAGTAAGAAATAATGCTGGATTTTTTCAAAAAGTCATCTACAGACAACGGAGAGAAGAATTTGGCAGTCCCGTTTGTCGGAAGGACATGATTTGGTCCTGCAAAATAATCTCCAAGAGGCTCACTGCTGTATTCTCCGATAAAGATGGCACCCGCATTGCGAATCTTGGTCATCACGGTAAATGCATCTTTTGTCACGATTTCCAGATGCTCAGATGCGATTTCGTTTGCAGCGTCGATCGCGTCATCCAGCGTCTCGGCGATCAGAATATGCCCATAGTTATCCAGAGATTTCTGAATGATCTCGCCGCTGGAGAGCTCTTTTACAAATCCGTCCACTTCCCGGGATACTTCTTCTGCCAGTTCTTCACTGGTCGTCACAAGAATTGCAGATGCCAGCTCATCATGTTCTGCCTGGGACAGAAGATCCGCTGCCACGTAACGTGGATTGGCAGTCTCATCTGCAAGAACAAGGATCTCACTCGGTCCTGCGATCGAATCAATGCTGACATGACCGTACACTGCTTTTTTGGCAAGTGCTACATAGATATTGCCCGGTCCCACGATCTTATCCACTTTCGGGATGCTCTCGGTTCCATAAGCAAGTGCTGCGATTGCCTGTGCACCGCCCACTTTATAGACTGCATCCACACCCGCTTCCTTTGCCGCAACCAGCGTTGCCGGATTGACTTTACCGTCTTTTCCCGGCGGCGTGACCATAATGATCTCATCCACACCAGCCACTTTTGCGGGAACGATATTCATCAGAACAGAAGACGGATAAACAGCCTTTCCTCCCGGTACATACACACCAACCCTTTGAAGCGGCGTCACTTTCTGTCCTAGGATCGTACCGTCCGGTTTGCTGTCAAACCAACTGTACTGCATCTGTTTTGCATGATAGGATTCGATATTTTTCAGTGATTTTCGGATGACATTCAGAAGAGAGGAATCCACCTGGGAATAGGCTTTTTGAATCTCTTCTTCTGTTACCTGAATATTATCCGCATTAAGTGCTGCACCGTCAAATTTTTCCGTATAAGCGAACACGGCTTCGTCACGTCTGTTTTTTACTTCATCCAGAATCTCGCGGACACTTGCTTCATACGTTCCATAACTGTTGGGACTTCTTTTGAGCAGATCTTCGAGCAGATTTTTTCTGGTTGTTTCATCTAATCGTTCAATTCTCATACTGTTTCCCCCTCCAAAAGATTTCGGATCCTTCCAATCAGATCACGGATCCGGTCATTCTCCATCCGCATGCTGACTGGATTTACGATCATGCGCGCAGAAAGCGGACACACTTCTTCAAGCACCGTCAGTCCGTTTTCCTTTAAGGTGGATCCCGTCTCCACAATATCAACGATCACTTCAGAAAGCCCGACGATCGGTGCCAGCTCAATGGAGCCGTTCATCTTGATGATCTCTACGGTCTGATGCTTCTTATTATAAAAATAGTCCTTTGCGATCTTTGGGTATTTGGTTGCCACGCGGATCACCTCACGATGCTCCAAAAGCTCTTTGGCATCCTGTGGCCCGCATACACACATTCTGCAGGAGCCGAATCCAAGATCCAGTACCTCATGTACGTTGCGTCCTTCTTCCACGATCGTATCTTTGCCGACAACTCCGATATCTGCTGCTCCATATTCGACATAAGTCGGAACATCCGGCCCTTTTGCGAGGAAAAACTTTAATTTTAATTCTTCATTGACAAACACCAGTTTTCTGGAATCCTTCTCTTTCATTTCTTCACAGGTGATTCCAAGCTGTTCCAGCATCTCCAGTGTTTTACTTGCCAGGCGTCCCTTGGTCAGGGCAAAGGTTAAATATTTCATCTGTTCTCCCTCGCTTTCGCTTTTTTTCTGGCATTTACCTTCTTTTCTTCTCCGGTAGAGAGGTTTACCATGTCAATCGTCAGATTCTCGTTCAAATACAGCATGCTGACCGCATGTGTCCGTTTTCCGTAAGCGATAAAGGTCTCTTTTGAATCTTCCTCAGTCCGTTTCAAAAGTTCCATGTATTTTCCTTTTTCACGGAAATCTTTTGCCAGTGCAATGGCCCATTTTTCTGTGGCATCGGTATAGACGATGAGATTGTTGTGACCGGTCTCCACAGTGATCTTCTGTCTGGACAGAGCGTTTTGCAGCTCATCAATGATAATGGCAAATCCGATCGACGGCGTCTGCTTTCCAAACTTTTCCAGAAGATGGTCATAACGTCCGCCTGTCACAATGGCATCACCGGTTCCGTAAGTATAGGCCCGAAATACAATCCCGGTATAGTATCCATAATGACCGCTCATACTCAGATCAAAGGTCACATAATCATCAGCCCCATACAATGCAAGCAGTTTATAAATCTTCAAAAGCCGTCCCACCGCTTGTTTTGCCTGATCGGTAGGTGCATGCTCAACGGCCTTTTTCAGCACATCCACATCTCCTGCGAACTCCGGAAGCAGACGGAACGTCTCTTTTAATTCCGGGGAGGCATCCGCCTGCTCTAAGAGTTCCTCGACTCCAAAGAAATTCCGGTTTGCGATCAGATTATAGATTTCTTCCTGCTGCTCTTTTGAAAGTCCTGTAGCTTCCATGAGGCTCTGCAGGAAATCCACATGCCCGATATTCACCTGAAATTCTTTGAGTCCTACTTTTTTCAGACCATCTACGACCATGGCGATCATCTCGGCATCTGCTTCCACAGAATCGATTCCGATCAGCTCAGCACCAAGCTGTGTACTCTCTTTTAAGCGCCCCTGATAACTGCTGTGATTGATAAAGGTACTTCCCACATAACAAAGACGGATCGGAAAGTCTTCGGTCGTATTTCCTTCCCGGTCAAAAAACTTATACAGCTCTCTGGATGAAATCGTTCCGATCTCTTTGCGGAACACATCAAAATATTCAAAAGTCGGAGTCTGAATATCCTGATATCCGTAAAGATGCAGCACCTGATGAAGTTTATCCTGTACTGCCAGCTTTGCTCTGCATTCATTACTGTAAATATCTCGAACTCCTTCGGGAGTATGTAACTTTTGTTCCATAATTCATAACACCCTTTCACTTTACTATGCTAATACATTAAATCATTCTGTAATTATACGAACTTTCATTTCTTCTGTCAATCCCTGTCATCCAAATCTTTTTGAATATAATCCAGATACGGGACAAAACAATGATTTTTCAAAGCCATAAAATATTCCGGGGAAAGTTCTTCAAACCGGATACTTTTGCGCCCGCCGGACTGTGCCCGTTTCCAGAATTTCAAAAGTTCTTCAAATCTCATGTAATACAACGTTTCTTTCTGACTGTAATAAATAATCAGAAAAGAAATCCCCTGCTGTTTTTCATACTTCTCCATAAAAGAAACCTGATGCTCGTGAACATTCTGAAGCGGAAATGTATCTGCGGCACACTCTTTTGCGTCAAAACAAATGGGAATTCCCTGAACAGCTCCGATATAATCCACGGTGCTGACCTTGTCAAAATAGGCAAGTGTGATATGACGCCGTTCCTTGTCAATCCGAACCGGAGTGATCGGGGTCGGCACCTTCTGGATCAGCGCCAGTCCCATTTCTTCATACCGGGTATTTGTGTAATTGATCATATCTTCCAGGGTAGAACCACGAAGTCCCCTTGAATTCCAGGTTCCCATTACAACACCCCTTTTTCGGCTGCAATCCTGTAAAACTGTTTCGGAAGCGGCGCTGTAAACTCTTTCTTGGATACGTTGCATAAGGTTTGCGTACATACCGGAAACTGCAGTCTGGCAGCATGAAGAAGCTGTGACTGCAAGTGATATTTCTGCTCGTATTCCCGGTTGATCTGCGATGCTCCGTATTTGTGGTCTCCAATCAGCGGATGTCCGACCGAAGCCAGATGGGCACGGATCTGGTGGGTCTTTCCGGTGATCAGATGCACTTCTAAAAGCGTTACACCGTCATGGGACTTTATCGGACGGTATTCGGTGATGATCCGTGCACTTCCAGGTCTTTCCTGAAACAGTATTTCTACTTTGTTGGTGCGCTCGTCCTTAAAAAGCCATCCTTCTACCCGGCTCGGTTTTTCGATGATTCCCGCTGTCAGGCAGAGATAATATTTTCCAATGGTGCGATCATGAAACATCTGGCTGAGTGACTGCAGTCCTGCCATGCTTTTCCCTGCCGCTACAATTCCGCTTGTATTGCGGTCCAGACGGTTGCAGATGGAAGGTCTGAATGTCCGGAGATCCTCCTCTGTCAGTGCATGGCTCTGGATCAGATAAGAAATCAGATGCTCCACCAAAGACTCGTCTGACCTTGCTGCTTTCTGGGAGAGCATCCCCACAGGCTTATTGATCAGAATAATATCCGCATCCTCATAGAGAATGTCCAGACTGACATTTGTATAGCCGGAAAACGCTTCCGAAAATTTTTGGATCGTTTCATCTGATAAAAATAATTTTACACAGTCGCCCTTTGCCAGCTTTTCATTGCCGGACGCCTTTTTCCCGTTCAGCGTAATATTTTTTTTCCGGAGCATTTTGTACAAAAAACTCTTCGGGGCTTTATTTAAGTATTTGCAAAGCAGCTTGTCAAACCGCTGCCCGGCTTCCTGTTCTGTAATCTTGATTTCCTGCATGTTTTGTAACTCCTCATTACATGGAGAGGTTTAAAAGAAGCTGTCTGGTCTGCGCTTCTTCCTCTCCGTTTATTTTGGCATTTTCTACCATGGCGATCGATTCCAGTCCTTCGATCCTGGAGAGAAAAACCTTATAATCCTGATAAAATTTCACAGTGGAATACGAAAGACGATTCTGCGTCATCATATCCCTGATATGTTTGGAAAGGACGTTTAAATCGACCTTTTTGCTGTCTGTGTATCCAAATACCGTTCCGTTGGAGATCACCACACACTCCACCGGCATGATTTTTTCACGGGTTGTCAGGACAAGATCGTATACTCTGGTCGTATGCGGTGCTTTTGTATCAACCTCATGAACCAGCTTCTGATCTACAGAAGCATAAGGAAACCTGGTGATAACTCCCACCAGCGCTTTTGCGGCAGGAAGACAGCCAAGAATTGCCACCACTGTCAGAAGATTGCTTCTTGTTTTTGTCTGTACGTAGCCCAGTGTAAAAATGGCAGCTACGAGCAGAAAATAAATCACAGTCCGGATGATTTCTACTTTTTTCTTATAATCCAGATAACCTGGAGTTCCTTTTTCGATTCGCTTCATTTGTTCTTCTCTCCTACTTTTTTCCAATGGTCTGTACGTTTAAAATCCAACTGACCGGAACGATCCTGACCAGTATGTACAGTGCCCTCATCCAGAACCCGAAGATTGAGACTGCTTTTTTTCGTCTCGCATCCAGAAGTGCCTGTTTTACTACGTTTGGAGCCTTTGCCATTGTCATTTTTTTGAGCGGATTTTCAGGTTGCCCGCACCGCTCAAAAAATTCTGTCCACTCTGCGCCAAGAGCTCTGGAAAAGCTGAGTACATAAGATTTGGTGGCTGCATAAACCGCAAACTGGGGCTGCGGAGCAAATGCCGCAGCAGATGCAATCTGCAGGATCCGACTTCCTTGTGACAGATAGGGCGCACACAAAAGCGTCATGTTTGTCAATGCCTCGCAGTTGAGACGCACCATCTCACTTTGTGCGGGCCACTCTTCTTTTGCGATATCCAAAACAGTACCGCTTTTTCCGAAGCCTGCTGCATTCACCAGCATCCGGATATCGGGTCTTAGACGCTGCAGTGTATCTTTGACCGTTTGAAGAAACATCGGATCTGTCAAATCTCCTGCAAAGATGCGGACCGGAACCGAACAGGTCTTCGCGATCGCTTCCAGTCGGTCTTTTCTGCGTGAAATGATCCACAATTCATCCAGGTTCATATAGAAATGCGGAATCTGGCGGACAAACTCCCGCCCCATACCGGAGGATGCCCCGGTGATCACTGCAATTTTCATCTTCCACGCCTCTTTTCTGTCTTCTTTTTCTGTACATTCCGTATGGTCTTTTTCTTCTGTTTTGGTCTGCCCGTTTTGACAGGCTGTTCCTTTTTCAATCTGCGCGGGCGGATCAGACAATTCTTTTCAAATCCGATCAGATCTGTTCTGCCGGCTTTTTTCAGCGCCTCTGCAACCAGATCATAGTTTTCCGGATTCCGATACTGGATCAACGCTCTCTGCAGGGCTTTCTCATGCGGATTTTTCGGAACATAGACCGGTTTCATTGTCCGCGGATCCACACCGGTATAGTACATACAGGTGGAAAGTGTGGAAGGCGTCGGATAGAAGTCCTGTGCCTGCTCCGGGATAAATCCCATATCGCGGATGTACTCGGCAAGCTCCACCGCATCCTCCAAGTCACACCCCGGATGGGACGACATAAAATACGGAAGTGCGTACTGCTGCTTCCCCGTCTTTTTGTTGCACGCATCGAAGCGGCGGATAAATTCCTGATATACTTCGTGGCGCGGTTTTCCCATATAGGAAAGCACACGGTTCGAAACGTGCTCCGGCGCAACGCGGAGCTGACCGCTGACGTGATCCTTTACCAGCTCGGAAAGGAACGTCTGGTCTTTATCGGCCAGGACATAGTCAAAACGGATGCCGGAGCGGATAAAGACTTTCTTCACGCCCGGAATGTCTTTTAATTCCCGCAGCAGCTTCACATAATCTCTGTGATCTGCCACCATATTTTTACACGGCTCCGGGAAGAGACAGTTCCGGTTCGGGCAGGCGCCTTTGGTGAGCTGCTTTTTGCATGCCGGACCGCGGAAATCCGCCGTCGGGCCGCCGACATCGTGAATATAGCCTTTAAATTCTTTTTCCTGAACCATCTGCCGCGCTTCCGCCAGAATGGATTCGTGGCTTCTTGTCTGCACAACGCGTCCCTCGTGGAACGTCAGCGCGCAGAAACTGCAGGATCCAAAGCAGCCGCGGTTGCTCGTCAGACTGTATTTGATTTCTCCAAGCGCCGGCACACCGCCGTCTTTTTCATAGCTTGGGTGATAGGCGCGCATGTATGGAAGCGCATAGACATCATCCATCTCCTGCTCTGTCAAAGGACGGGAAGGCGGATTCTGTACAATGTAGCCCTGGCCCTCATACGGCTCTGCCATCGGCTTCGCATTGATGGCATCGGTATTTTTATACTGAATCGCAAAGCTCTCCGCATACGTCCGCTTGCTCTCCCGCACCTCCTCGAATGACGGCAGCACCACCGGGTCAATCAGGTGATCCAGCGTTTTGCTCCGATAAACGGTTCCCGGAATAAAGGTGACATCATGAACGTCAATGCCGGCCGCAAGTGCATCTGCAATCGCTACGATCGAAAGTTCTCCCATTCCGTACGAAATCAGATCCGCACCGGAATCGAGAAGGACGGAGCGGCGCACCTGGTCAGACCAGTAATCGTAATGCGAAAGGCGCCGGAGTGATGCCTCGATGCCGCCGAGGATCATCGGTGTATGTTTATACGTTCTCCGGATCAGATTGCCGTACACGGTAACCGCGCGGTCCGGCCGTTTTCCCATGACACCGCCCGGCGTAAAGGCATCTGTTTTTCGGTGCTTTT
>OGDP01002060.1_pt1 | contig 10997 bp, 9 predicted proteins | sample 1570441 | NCBI WGS metagenome assembly OGDP01 (sample SAMEA2581961, study PRJEB24529) | metagenome | biome: Human gut stool | place: China | collected 2011
TTCAAGCCAAAACATGCATCCTCCGTGTCAATCAGCAGAGTGATTGACACGGGAGTGAACTGTAACGTATATTTACACCCGACAATAAATTTCTTTTATTATAGCCTCTTTTACTCAGGGAAAAAAGTCCCTTTCATCAGAAAAACAGAAAAATACTGTGAGTATAACATCACAGTATCCCCATTGATCGTATATTTAATTGTTATGGTATCCCCATCAACGCGTATATTATATCTGATTTATAGGGAAAAGTAAAGGGGGATTTTTGAGCAGTATCTACAAAAAAATGTAAATCAGGGATTGCCGTCTGACAATCCCTTTCACAAAATAAGCACTTCATCTTCATTCAAATTCTGGGTTGATCGCATAGAAATTTTTACTGTCAAGATGTTCCTGTATAATTCTTAGACTTTCACCAAATCTCTGATAATGCACAATCTCTCTTTCTCTCAGAAAACGGATCGGATCACAGATTTCAGGATCTTTAACCAGCCGCAGGATATTATCATACGTAGTCCGCGCTTTTTGCTCTGCTGCAAGATCTTCATGAAGATCCGTAATCGGATCTCCCTTTGATTGGAAATACGTTGCAGTCCACGGAGCTCCGCTGGCTGCCTGTGGCCATAATGCCAGTGTATGATCAACATAATACGGTGCAAAACCGGAACGTTCAATTTCTTCTGGTGACAAATTCTTTGTCAGCTGATAGATAATTGCACAGATCATCTCCATATGGGCAAGTTCTTCTGTACCAATATCAGTCAGTATTCCTGTTACCTCTTTATATGGCATCGTATATCGCTGTGAAAGATAACGCATAGATGCAGCTAATTCGCCATCCGGCCCACCGAACTGACTTATAATAATCTTCGCCAGTTTCGGATTCGTCTGGGTTATCTTCACAGGATATTGAAGTCTTTTTTCATAATTCCACATAAATCAGCATCCCCCTTCCTGCCACGGCCATGGTTCATTGATCCAATTCCAGCAGTCACTGTTTTCGCTGACTGTATCTACAGTTAAAGGTCCATATACCTCTGCATATTCTTTGAGTGCTTCCATACGTTTCTCTTTATATTTTTGAAAATATTCAAGTGCTTTCTGATTTCCAGGATGTGTATCTAAAAATAATTTAACATCATCCACCGCGAAACTAATCTGATTTATATATTCAAAAAGTTCTCTTCGATTCATTTCATGACAATTGCAACTCATTTACAGCATCCTCCTTTTCCTCGAAATGGTTTTTCAAGCTCTTGAAAAATAGTTCCACACTGAAATCCATAACCGAGATCGTGAAGTTTTCTCCACTGCTGCCATGGGACATAAGCCATCGCAACCGGAAACTCTTGCAAAACATCCGTTTTGCTGTAATCGCCAACACACTCATCGCAACAGTAATTTTTCGACTTCTGCTCCGGAAGTGGAGGAACAGGAATATTGCAATGAAGCTGTCTTTCATTTTCTTGCCTTGTTTGTGGTCTGTAATTTCCATTCTGACAATAACAATTCGTATTCCTATTAGAACAATATGGTGCCATAAAATAAATCCTTATATCTTTTTTGTTATTGTATGGAAGATAAGAAAAATTGTGAACAACAGCAAAAGGGATTGCCACGTGACAATCCCTAAGCATAATACATTCACTTAAAAGTAGTATTTATTTCGCACCTAAAGTAACTTCCACTGTCTTCTCTTCATATTCTCCATTACTCTGTGGAATCTGAATTGTCAGTGACACTTTGTCTCCTTTTGCATAATATTGAAGCTGTTCCTGAAGATCATCCATGCTTGATACGGTTGTTCCGTCAATTGCTGTGATAACACTTCCTTTTGTCATTCCGGCTGCCTCTGCTCCACCGCCTTTTGTAATTTCTGATACATAAACGCCTTCCGGCATATTCAGCTGTTTAGAATATTCAGCCGGCACTCTCATTCCTTTGATGCCAATTGCACCCTGATCTTTTTCTGCAACCTTTGTCTTTGTTTCCTGATTCATCAGATTCTGGATCAGATCGGATACATCACTGATTGGAATTGCATATCCGACTCCTTCTACAGAATCACCAACCAACTTGGATGAGTTGATTCCAATCACTTCGCCACTTGCATTTACAAGTGCTCCACCGCTGTTTCCAGGATTAATGGCTGCATCTGTCTGAATCAGTTTGGCATCACTCTCTGTTGTCTCACCAGTCTGCTCGTTTGTTTCAGAAACAGAACGATTCAAAGCACTGATTACACCAGTTGTTACTGACTGTCCATAGCCAAGTGCATTACCGATTGCAACCGCAGGCTCTCCAACCTTTAGCTGTGTGGAATCTCCGAGTGTTGCTACCGAAATTGCTTTCATTGTATCATCTGAAATAGAGTCAAGCGGAACAGCCACAACAGCAATATCATATTCTGAGTTTGTTCCTTTGATATTCGCCTCAACACTTGTTCCATCAGCAAAAGTAACTGTTAATGTATCGCTTCCTGCTACTACATGATTATTTGTAACAACCAGAAGTTCTGAATCATTCTGGGAAATAATGATTCCTGTTCCAGCACTTTCGCTCTGTTGCTGTGACACACCACCAAAGAAATCCTGAACCTGCTGCACACTCATATTTGTAATTGATACGATTGATGGCATTACATTTTCCACAATACTTGAAACATCTGAAGTTACAACACTGGAAGATTTGGATAATGAAGCATTGCTGCTCACAGCTTTGGTTGCCGTAGTATTGGTCTTCGTCACACCGGTCAATCCAAGCACTTTACTTCCAACAACATTTGATGCCAGGAATGTACCACTGGAAACAACTCCAAACAATAGTGCAAATCCTGTCACTGCCACTGCTTTTGGAATTTTCTTTTGTGGTTTCTTACCATACGGTGCTTGATGTTTCTGACCACCATTCTCCTCATGAAGTGGTGTTTCACTCTGTCCGTTTCCATTCATTCCATCCAAATTATAATAATTATATTGATTCTCCATAAAGATTACCTCTTCTCTTGTTTATTCTTTTTCTTTGATGTTTACATAGTAACTCCGCATTGTGATAAATCTGTGTATAATCAATTAATAAAGATTGAAAAGAACGATAGAAAAACAGGATCAGAACTTCCTTCTTAATCCGTTCTAATCCTGTCTATATTTTTTCAACCAGCTAACCAGTATCTTTCATCTGTCTCTCAAACTTACAGATCAATGAAATCTACATCATAATCATCTGATTTTCTTCCTTTTTTTGATTTTTTAGCTGATCTTCCTAAATTTCTTGTATTTCCTGTCGGTGCATCATATTCATCATCATAATCATCATCGTAATCATCATCAAAATCATAATCAGCATACTCATCATCAAGGGCATCGTAATCATCATTAAAATCATCATCATAACCATCGTCATAATCATCATCTTTTACTTTTTTACGTCCAAACGCCTTTCTGTCTGACTTCTTAGCAGCAACCGGCTCGTCATCTTCTTCATCTTCAAAAGGAATATCATACTCATCATACAGATCATCAAGTTCCTGATTTCTATGCACAAGTTTTACTGCAAACATAATCATAAGAACAAGTAATACAACTACGATGAGTGCTCCTCCAGCCAGAAGAACAATTGGATGCTCTTTTACAAGCGACTCCAGTTTTCCAACAATCCCTTTTGCTTCCTTCTTTGTACTGTCTGTTGTCTGAACATCTACACTCTGATAAGTTCCATCCTGTGAATCATACTGATAGAATCCTTTTTCACCGGTTCTTGTATTCACTGCATACAGAAGATCATAACGATCATTCTCTGGATCTGCCCAATATGGATATGTCTGATCTGCTACTGTAAGTTCCCCTTCCTGGTATGAATCCGGAAGTTTTGCTCCTCCATTATCTGCTAAAAGAATAATTGATGTTGTATCAGAAATCTTCAATTCTGTATATGGAACAAATGTAGAATCGTCCTCATTGTAGAGGAAAAACTTTCCTTCTCCGGAAGCATCTACCAAATATCCGAGTGTAACACCAGCCTCATTAGCAACAAACTTGTGCTCTTCTCCATTGAATGTCTTTGTAGTCTCACTATATCCTACCGGAATCGCAGATGTTGCAAATTCTTCTGAGAAGTTATAATCTGTTCCATTCACATTTACCATAATATCAGTAGCTGCGCCAGTTGATTCACTTCCATTTGCCTCAATCTCTGTTGAACCATCATCTGCCTGTTCAATCTTAATTGCGGAAGATCCCTGGTCTAATGTCAATGTCTCATCTGAATACAGATAAGCCTTTGAGCTGTTAACTGTGATTGTTGTATCTCCCATCTTCAATGCTTTAAACTTCATTGTAGTACGAAGTTCTGTCGCTGTTCCGTCTCCGCTTCCTGAGTATGTAAGCTTGCCATCACTGTCTGCTGTCACACCCTCTCCGCTTTCAAACTGAAGTGCAGAAGTATCATAACTCATTGTAATATCCGCATCACCAACAGCTGAATTACCGGATCTCACAACAAGATCTACACTTACTTCCTCTCCAACCTTTGTCTGTGGATCAGAGAACATCAGAGAACCATCAGCTGCACTTACAATTGTGCTGAACATTGGCACTGTAAGACACAGTGATAATGCTACTGCCGCTAATTTCTTTGCTTTCATATAATTACCCCTTCTTTTGTTGTCTTAAACTTATATACCATCCTATTGTACACTGTTTGAGTGAAGTTGTCTACATGGAAGAATACATTTTAAAAACTTTCAAAACTATAAAAAGAAAGATAACAATGCATTACGCACTGATATCTCTCTTTTTATCCTCTTACTTTTTCCTCTGTTTTTCATTTTCTTCCATGAATTTCTTTGCATCCTTCATAAAACTCAACACAATCAGTACAATAACTGCACCTATTGGGAATGCCGCAATGATACTTACTGACTGCAGATTACTCATCGAGCTTTCTGAGAACACAAGTGCGATTGGAAGGAGAATCAGCAGGATACACCACATCAGCTGAATCAGTCGGTTCGGAGTCTCATCTTCTCCCAGTCTATGATAGCTGTAACAAGATGCTGTCAACGCAATTGAATCAAATGAAGTTGCATAAAATGCAATCATCGTAATCAACACAAGAGCAAGGACAAACGGAGCACAAGGCAGAGAACGTATTACTCCGATGATCATTGTATACAGATCCCCCGTCTTCTCATAAGCAGCAATAAAATCCATCTGTCCACTGATCTGTTTTCCAAGAGAATAATTTCCAAGAACAATGAAGCTTACAATTGTTGATCCAACACCAAATACATATCCTCCAAGGATTGTCTGACGAACCGTTCTTCCTCTTGAAATATTTCCAATAAAGAACGGAGCTGCCACACACCATACCATCCAGTATGCCCAATAGTAGATTGTATAGTTCTGTGGGAATGATGTTGTTCTTTCCGGATCTGTAAATGTTGAAAGCTCAAAGAAATTTTGAACCACTTTTCCAAGAGATGCAAAACCATTTTCAATAATGAATTTTGTTTCTCCTCCAAAAAGTAATACAAACAAAAGCAATCCGAAGAACAGGTATACGCAGGCTTTCGCAAGAAAACTAATTCCCTTGAATCCATGTAACAGAGAATAAGTATAAATAACACATGTAATCAAAATAATTATAATCGTTACAACTGTACGGCTCAGTTCGATATGAAACAGTTCATTAATAATACTTGCCATCAAAGGTGTCGCAATACTAAATGTTGTTGCTGTTCCCGCAATCAGAGCAAATACTGCAAGCAGGTCAATGATTCTTCCCAGCATTCCATCTGTATGTTTTCCAAGAATCGGTCTGCAGGCTTCAGAATATTTCTGTCTTTCACGATTTCGTACATGAAGCATAAATCCAAAAGCAACTGCAAGCACAAGATAGAATCCCCACGGAATCAGACTCCAGTGGAAAATTGGAAAAACGCCTGCCCATTCACGGATACTTCCAAGTTCTGCAATGTGTGGGTCTGTCGCATACATAACCCACTCTGAGAAAGAATAGAACAGAATGTCTGCCGCAAGTCCTGCTGTAAACATCATGGAGCCCCATGCAAAGAAAGAATATTTTGGTTTTTCAGTCTGAGCTCCTAAAACAATATTTCCATACTTTGATGTTGCTACATAAATAGATAATAAGAAGACTCCTAATCCAATCAAAAGATAATACGTTCCAAAAGTATCGCCAAATACATATCTAATCTGACTAAGCACCTGATTGGATTGTTCTGGCTTAAAGAAGAATAAAATACATAAGACCACAATAAGTCCTAACGGCAATAATGTAATAAGCCAGTCAACCTTCTTTTTCTCTGTCTGTTTTGTCTGTTTCGTTTCCATTTGCTTTCCTTTCCGACTTACCTTGTCTTTAATCCTGATGTATAAGAATACTCATATTTCTTTCCATCACATAAGAACTCAAATCCAATCACATCTCCATTGGATTTTACCGGTTTCATCTGCGTCATTTTTCCTTCCGGACAGTTCAGTTTCTCTGAAATTTTCCGAAGTACTTTGCTGCCCGTACATTCTTTGTACTTTACATCAAATTCCCTTAATTCATCAATACTGTCAAACTCTTCAATAATACCGGCATCATACTTTCTGATATACATTTCCATTTCATCCATATGCGCCATATAAAGATTTTCCCAGTATTCATCCCACAGTTCTTTTTTCTGAAAAGCTTCTTCAAGATACGGCAGCAACTGTGTACTGAATTTTTCATTAAAGAATACATGACCTTTCATCACCCATGCATTCTCGCCACCAATCTGAACCCCTATGATTTTCCCTGTATTATCAGTCTTGATACACCACTCTTCTGTAGCACCATCTGCATATTCAGAAGCATAAAATGCATTTTCACTTTCTTCCATAAATACATTTTCTGTGAAATAATTGTCTGCTGAGCAAATCCAGGTATTTTTCAAGTATTCTCTCGCAACATACAAAGTAGAAAAATTATTCATTTGTTTGTAATATGGATTTTCAACAAGAATCACATGATATTTTTCTTTCAGATATTCAAACTTTTCTTTCAAATATCCGACTACGATAACAATTTCATCAATTCCTGCTTCTCTCAGCTGTCCGATCTGACGTTCAATCATAATTTCGTCTTTCACATTCAAAAGCGCCTTCGGCGTCTCCAGTGACAATGGTGCAAATCTTGAGGACATTCCGGCAGCCATGATAATAGCATTTCTAGTCATTTTCCATTCTCTCCTTTGCAAGCCTGTAAAATTCTTTTGCATAACGATACTGTTTCAGAGAATACTCACCAAACTCCACTCCGAGGATTCTCTTATATTCGCACCAGTTACTCCATAAGAAACCACAGATTGCTATATAGCAATATATCTTTGTTCTGACTTCTTCCAGACACCCTTCTGTAAAATAAGCATCAATCAAACGATCAATCTGTTCTTTCTCATACAATGCATAAATTGCAAACATAGCAATATCTACATGTGGATCCTGCATTCCTGAATACTCCCAATCAATAAGATATATCCTGTCATCCACAAAGAGAAAGTTATCCGGAACTGCATCAATATGAGTTAATGTATACTCTTTTTCCTGCTGATCAACAAAGAATTTCAGTTCATACATTTTTTCCTTTGTCTTCTCATAATCGCGATAAATGGATTTCTCTCCATTTCTGTACTGTTCATATTTTTCAATCTGCTCAAACAAGTCAAAAGAATGATCTACTTTCAGATTCTGCTCATGTACATTTCTCAGATACTTCATGCATGCTTTCACGTCATTTTCATTTTCTGCATCACAATTCCTTGCACCCTCTAAAAATTCTGTAATCTTATACCCTTTTTCTTTCGACATATATCGAACTGGATCACAGATTCCTCTCGGACCAATCACCTGATAAACATCATACTCCTGGCTTCTATTAATCATCTTATCCGTTCCTTCTCCCGGAACTCTCATGATATAACGCTTTTCACCACAACGGAAGCGGAACGAACGGTTAGTCATTCCTTTTTTCAGGGGTTCAATCTCTGTAATTTCTTTCTGTTCACAAGAAAGCGTCTCTGCAATAATATCAAGAAGTTCTGAATTCAGCTGATCTGAATTCTCATCAAGATCTCTCAACTGCTCCAATGTATTAATCTCCAGAACATCTCCTTTTTTTACTTCTTTCGGAAAAAGAATCATTTTCCCTTTCTCCATTGCTGCATCTTCCCAAAATGAATTGTAATATCTGCGATGTTCTTTCATTTCACTGATTTTCTGTTCTAAAGTTCTTGCACTTTCTTTATTGATGTAAGCAATTCCTACCATATGATTACCAGCTTCCGAATCACCAACTGCTTTTAATTCCATCTTTCGATTCATACGAATCGTACTATCCTCATCCGGCATCTCATCAATCATGTACCAGGAATACAGTTCAGTCTCTGAGAAAGGATTTGTTCTGCACCAAAGATCACACGGTACAATATACGCATTTTCCAATCTATCTTTTACCTTTGCCAACGAAAACAGATTGTTCTTTACTGCATATTCCTTATTATAAACCAGCTCTACTCCATACTCGTCGATCAAGTATTCATACTGTTCTTTCATAAATCCAACAACGATAGTGATCTTATGGATTCCTTTTTCTTTCAACTGTTTAATCAGTCGTTCTACTAAGGTTTCACCTCTTACTTCAAGCATTCCCTTGGATACTTCTGTATTGATCGGTATCATTCGCATTCCCGCTCCAGCTGCAAGAATCACTGCCTGATTTGGTCTATTTTCTGTAAATAACTCTTCTGCCTGTTCAGTCAATCTATAATCTGCATTCAGATAACCGGCTTTCACAAGTTCTGCTAATGAAGTATTCACTTTACCAAGTGAATAACCAGAAGCTTCTGATAACTGTCTTTGATTTACATATGCTTCTTTTTTTATAATGTTCAGTAAATCAAGTTCTTGTTTGTTCATGTACTTTTATTTCTCCTTTTTCGTGAACTACAGGTAGTATAGCACCTTTATATTTAAAAAGCAAGACAATTTTTAAATTGCCTTGCTTTTTTAGGTAAGTGACTCAAAAAGGGGGTAGAGCAATTCTTCTATCTTATTGATGATATGCTCTAACCGAATCAATTAATTTAAGAGGCACACATAATGGAAAGAACACGACAATGTTATCACGTCTAGAATTACCTGTAATCTACTGAACAAGCGAATATTTCGTTATTTTTCCGGCCTGATATGTAATAAATTCAACGTCATTCCAATAATTCTTGCTATCAATCGTTACACTATAAGAAGCATCTTCATTTTTCCTCATATCATAGGTGCAACCTTTCATCTTCATATATACATATGTTGCATTTCCATCAATTCCCGTTACTGTTATGTCACATAGATTTCCCCTTCTGCCAACTGCTACATCCTCTTGATTCAATGATTCAGATATCACCTCTGCCTGTTCTTCTATATCTTGCTCATTTGGATTTAATTCTATATGTTCCATATCGTATTGAGTAAAATAAACTGGCTCCAACGTATATTCAGCCAGTTCAAAAATAACACAGTCCGGCTGAAAAATATTATAATAATAGTCAAAATAAGTTATATTTCGATAATCGTGTACAGAAATATACTCACCAAAACTATTTTCAAGAAATTTATATCCCATTCCATTCATATAACTTCCCTGAAATACTAAAGCTTTTGGTGCTCCCTCCTCTTTTCTATCTTCATTAATCACATATTGAAAATGCCTATACTGATCATCAACATATAGGTCATCTTCATAATCTTTTGTAATATCTTCAACCGCTGATTTTAATTCAAAAATCGGTTCATATTCATGAATTGGAAATTCTGATACTTGTAAAGTTGTATTTAACTTCTCCTTTATATTATACTCGCTCTTTTCATTTATAAGTAATTGTGGATACCATGTCTGCATCTTTGTCAGAATATTATTACATCCATAAAATGCTCCAAGATCATTCCAATGACCTGCATTATATTTTTTATTAAACACCACCTCTCCCTCATCTGTCTTTTCTTCGAGCAATGAGGTATTATCAACATAATTAATTCCACGATCATCCAACTCAGACATGAATGTTTTTACCCAGTCATTATTATAATTTATTCCAGCAGGTAGTTCATCCTGAAGGACAGTTACTTTTGCAGGATTAAAAACAAACAAGAAAGGGACATTTCTGCTCTCACAATATTTTTGAATCTTTTCTATTGCGTCCACAAATGCGATATGATATTCGCCAAAATCAGGTTCTTTTGTTAACTTAAAAAATACATATCCGTCTTTCCCATATGTATATGTCGGATGAACCATTTTGTCAAACAACCGATCATTCGCTACTGTATACAGATAGATCATATCCTCTCTAAAACCAATTCTATCCTGAACATAATTTTCGAGTATTTCTGTAATTTTTTCTTCCTCATCTTCTGAAGTATCTTTTTCCTCTGAATCATCCTTGTCTTTCTCCGAGTCAGCACAAAAAGGATTCTCAGTCAACATTCGGTTATCTATTTCTGATACTGCATTTTCCTGAAAATTAAATTTATAAAGAGGAATAAAAAGCAATAATGCAAAAATAATTATTGTACCAATTTTAATTTTCTTCAATTAATTCACTCCTAATATTTGAAATAAATAAACGGACTGTATGTAGAATTCACTATACAGATTACCGAAACAATCATCACTCCAAGCAATACAATCTCTTGAATTATTAATCCAACACTATTTTTCTGTAAATAATTCACTGCTCTTTTCATTCTATCCACGCTAAATATTGTTGCGCCTAAAATTCCTACTGTACATAAAATAATTGCTTTCTTGTCGAAAAAATACACAAACTGGTAAAATATATCGCTTGCATCAAATCTGACAATTCCAAACAGAATTTTATAATAGTCAAATAATTCTTTAACCTGAATTATTCATGGAACAATATCTGAACTGATAACTGTACCATGAAATTAAAA
>OGDP01002065.1_pt1 | contig 10991 bp, 16 predicted proteins | sample 1570441 | NCBI WGS metagenome assembly OGDP01 (sample SAMEA2581961, study PRJEB24529) | metagenome | biome: Human gut stool | place: China | collected 2011
CAGCGTTTTATCCACAAAGGGCAACTCAATTTCTAAGGGCTATATGAGTATCGGGCAAGTCTTTCAATTAAAGCTGGTCAGTTCCTAGGGAAAACGCTAACTAGAGAAGGTCTTTAATTTTTAAGAGATGGTGGTTAATTTATAAATAAAATCAATGGGTTTGATGTTTTGGCGATTTGTTGTTTTTTGGCAACAAAAACGAGAAATACTATGGGAAAACTTTGACTCGTAGCGTTAAGGGAGGGTGCATCTAACCCCCTTGTGTCAAGTGATAAATTAAAAAATAACCGTGCTGGTACAGCGGTAGCTGTACAGATTTATGAGGCAGTCGATCTTTCTTCTTAGTAACCTATAATCGATAGCGGTCTTTGATCGATAAGAGTTAGCTAACTTCCTAAGCAGTGCTTGGACAGGCGCACATCTCATCATGTTAGCCATTTTTTTTCAACAAGAAATCTCGAATATTGAGATGATTGATTCCATCACGACTCATATCAAATTCGTCTAAGGAGAGAACGTATTTTGGATAGTTATCTTGTATTTCAGCATAAACTCCAAATTCACGTTGAATCGTATCCTCTGATGCCAGCAAGTAACAGACTTGTATGTAGAGCTTCTCATCTTTTTTCTGGCAAACAAAATCAATTTCTTTTGAGCCCACCTTGCCGACCGTGATGCGATAACCTCGACGTCGCATTTCCATATAGACAATATTTTCTAAGATAAGGTTAATATCTCGCAGATTTCCACCAAAAACAGCATCTCGAATTCCGTGATCCGACAAATAATATTTTTCATTAACGGTTAACAACTTCTTGCCTTGCAAGTCATCGCGTTTAACTTGGAAAAATAAGAAAGCATCAGCTCCAGCTTTAATGTAGTTAAGAATAGTTTGGACGCTAACGGTTCTTTGCTCACTTTTAAGAAATTTAGAAACGGTATTGGCGGAAAACGGATTGCCGATATTGGATATCACATATGAGAAGATGCGCTCTAGCAAGTCAACGTCTCGAATGTTATTGCGTTTAATTACATCTTTGAGTTCAATTGTTGCATAGAGATCTTTCAGATACATTCTGACGGGTTCTTCTTCATAGCGAAGATTGCTCAGATAGGGCATGCCTCCAAAGACCAAGAATTTTTTAAAACACTCTTGGTCGTTAGCATTGGGGTAATAGAACGGTAAAGTTCACAAAATTCTGCAAAAGAAAACGGAGAGATTTCAAATTCAACGTAACGTCCAGACAGCAATGAAGCCAACTCGCCTGACAGTAATTTGGCGTTTGAACCCGTAATGTAAATATCACAATCAAGATCGACTCGTAGCGAGTTAATACAACGTTCCCATTCATTAACTTCTTGGATTTCATCGAAGAAAAGATAAATTTTTCCCTCAATGGATTGCTTCTTTTTAACAATTTCATCGTAAAGCGCACGTGCTTGGCACAAATGAGCATTGGCAAAGCTTTCAAAGTTAAAGTGCATAATTTGATTGGGTTTGACACCGTTTTCAACTAATTCGTTCTGAATGAGTTGCAACATAACGGATTTGCCACAACGTCGAATACCTGTAAGAACTTTAATGACCTCTTTATCGAAAAAAGGTCGGATTTGTTGCATATATGTTTCGCGTTTAATCATTTTCCACCTCAACTTTTTATTCATTATATAAGAAGGATTTGTGAAAACTTAAGTTTTTATTCATTACAGTGAATAAAAAGTTTTTAAATGAAGTTGGTAGGAATAGGTAAAACGCTGAAAATTCACCTTTGCGTGTGATTTTTGTTAATTCTAAAAATGTACCGCAAAGTACCGTACAAAACAAAAGTGTCCGACATGTCGGACACTTTCGTCGGGGAATCACTTTTTAATTGGCGTTGTCTTTGGTCGTTTTGACAAAAAAGTTAATACGGTCTCTTTCCAAAATAAAGGGTGGGTTTTTCTTGTTCCCCTTGTTGTTATCTTCGGTAGCAAGGTACTTGGCCGTTAAGGCAAAAAGCATCTCCATATCAATCACACCATTGTGTCCATTGCGCACTACCAAGGATTCATAACCTTTTCGTACTTCCATATCCCAAGCAGTCATGGTGGGTTTAACGAAGGTGGCGGTCGGGACAGGTTTTTCGCTTGGAGCGTACTTGCGAACGTTAATAAAGCATTGGTTGTATCGGCCACGTTTTTTAGAGGTGTTTGAGACGCACCCCAATTCTTCGTTAATGAAGTACGTGTTTTCGTAGCGAATACCGCGGATGACTTCAGTCACCCGAACGATTTCAAAGTGCTTATCGAGCTTCATTTCCCTTGCAGCCTTATTGAAGGCTTCTGCAACGGAGTGTACGAATACGTCTCGCGCCTCTTCTGGTGTTTTAGCTAAGCTCAACGGGACATAGCCAAAGGCTTGGTTTGTGGTGGCCGTGTCTTTAGGTTGCACGAGGGAGTTTAAGAGTGCGAAACCCACACCAACACCGAGTAAGCTCCCTATCTTCATGTCGCATAAGCTGAAAAAAGCCCGGAGAATGTCACAGTCACACACTACCGGGCTTTCGTCAGTATCTTCAGCCGTTACGATTTCTTGTAATTCCAGGGCAACCAAACATCAAAGTCAAATCCTTCCTGCAATCGGCAGAAGTCCCACTGCATAATTTTCTTCTCTGGATTCTTGCCCTTCGCTAACTCTTCTTCCCAGCCCTTTTCATAACAGTACTTAAAGAGTGCCCGACCGTAATCCCTGAGCCACTGCTCTGCATCAATTCCGTTCAAGCGCGCAGTCTCAAACAGCGTAAAGCAGTCACATAGACTCTTCATCCCCTCAACGGACTGTGAGAAATAGCTATTCTTTCGGATAATTGTTAACGGACGGATCGCTCGCTCCACAATATTGGTGTCACACGGTACTCGTGGATCGGCTAAGAAGTAACGCAAGGCATCGCGCTGGTTCATGTAATACACGCACGCAGCGGCCCAATAAGCACTGCCTTTTTTAACGTAGCGCCCACCCTTGAGTTGCGTTGCTTCTGAAGCCAACCCCTTCATCACTTGTCGATACTATCCATAATCGGTTTAATCTTACTTCGGCGAATTTGTCTGACCCGATCGTAATACTCCTGAAGTGTTTCATCCGATCGACGTTCTCGGACGGTATTTTCGTGTTGATAGACTTGACTCAAACCATCCAATACCGACATCAGCACCATCATGGTGTTGCCTTCAAGCACCTGCTGACGGAAGTGCGCTTTTAATTCTTTATTCGTTAAATTTTTAAACTCGTTCATCAATTGCTCAACATCAAGCGCACGATATATCTCACGGCGGAAGTGAATCAAACACGATTGATGACCTGTTGTCGGCAGACTTTGCTTAATGACACTCGGATAGGCGGCATAACCATCACTGACCAATACATCAGGATTAAAACCGTGTTCGTTGATCACTTCATTGATGCAAGTAGCACTGCGACTACGCATGTAGTGGTAAGACAAAAACGGTCGTACCTCGACCGAGGCGTTAGACAAGGCCAGTACGTAGCTCTGCGAAGAAGTTTTCTCAAGCACTTGGCTACTGCCTTTGCCTTGAGATTGCAAACAGTCGTACGTCGTTTCATCACTGAGCAACACTTCGGTGTCTCGACAGCTCTTTAAAATGGCTTTCACTAAAGGTTGCAGATAAATTTTAGTCCACTGTAAACGCTGACGACTGATCGTGTCATTGCCCAATCGCATCGGTTCAAGAAAGACGGACTGGCAACGATTTAACGGCATACCGTTATGTACCAGAGACATCATTTCGATTAACGTTTCTTGAGAAACGGTTTGATTGGGTAGTACCGGTAACGGAGCGTTATTATCAATGTCGGCATGTACGCTGTGGCACGCAGGACACTGACTGACAGCAATTTGGGTTTGGCACTGACTGAGCACATCGGCCAGCTCCAGATTGATGTTCTTACACTCTTCGTATTGTTGGACGATACTGATCAGTTGAGCACCGCATTGGCAACGATTTTTTGTCTTATTGACCTCAAAGCTTTGATTGGGCAAATCGGCTTGACTGACCTGACGACCTTTAGGTGAGGTCGGCTCAGACAATAACAAGGTCCAGTCCGAGTGGCGATCGCAACGATCGACGATTTCACAGGCGCTTTGTAAAATCGGATTGTCACTGCCTTTAACCTCTTGTAAGGCTTCTTGTGCGTAGTTAAGGGCTTGACTTAGCGAGAGCTTAACCTTACGGACTTGGCTGAACTTATTGTTCAGTTTATGTTCTAACTGCTTATCGTATTCGTCGACTTTAATGCTCTCGTTACCGCGCTTGAAAAATGACTTCAGAATTTTATTTTCAGTGAGTTTGTGCATTAAAATCGGCACGATTTTTTTACACTGCAACAGCATATCAGCATCACTGAGAGGCTCGCCGGAGAACATCCCGACAACATTGACGCTAATCTCGTTAAAGATATCAGTAAATACTTGCTTGACAACCTTTAACTGCTTGTTTTCACTTTCAAGGACTTTATTTTTAATTTTAAGATCTAGAGTTTTTTCTTCTAGATTTTGGAGTTTCTCTTCAAATTTTTTGTTCTGAGCTTGCACCTCAGCCAATCGCTTTTCTAACTCTTCGTAGCTTAATTTTTGCTTGGCTTTAGCCATGAGGGCGTCCTTAATAATCGTATTAGATACGCCATTTTATCTGATCCGAAAACAACAGTAAACCATTGATATTTCAACGATAAATACGTTTTGAGAGTGTGGTATTTTGTTTGGACTGAATCAATAAAAAATCTCACAAAAGTGCTCAGAGCGCCATTGCGATCGCTTGGCAAACGCTTTTTAACCCATTGATTTAAAATGATAAACTGTGAAAAACGATGTTCGAAAACCACCAAAACAACTGTTGATTAATATCAAAAAATATCAGTTTTTTAGGAGATTGTTGCGTGTCACTTCGATGGCTAAACCGTCTAAATATCGCTCGAGTTCGATCACACTCAGCGGTTTAGTGGCTTTACCGTCAGCGCTCATCAGCAGTCGTTGATAGTGTCCACTATGCAAACGACGGGTCAGTAGGTTACTGCCTTTATCATCACAAAAAACCATCTTAGCAATAGCACACGTTTTAGAAACGAAGACAACGAGGTCTTGCCCTTTTGAAAGATCAATCCCAAGAAGTTGACCGCAAATGCTATTGAGTCGCTTAAACCCGCATCGCATATCCATAGGACAAACAACCAATGTAACTCGATAAGAGTCAAACCGTACTCTCATCTTTTCACCTGTTTGATCAAGTTAGCGATAAAGATGTGGGGATGTCTCACAGTGACGCTAACGCTAACCCCATTAACAAAAACTTTGACCACATGATCCTGATCTGACTCTGTACGTGGTGGATTTTGTACGCTCTCTACAATAGTTTGCCACTGTTGATCATCAAAATGATGTACACCAACAATTTCTGCGCAGGCATCGCGGTTTGCGTTCTGGAGTTGTTGTTTGATTTTTGAGAAATATCGAGAAACCGAGCTTTTACAGGGGAGTTTTACTCCATAGCAATATTGATGCATCTCTTGTGCTATGAAGGTACGTATTCCAAGTCCGGAACTGCAATAAGCTTGATAAGCTCCCTCCCAATCAATGCTGTTTAATTTTCTCATCAGAATGCTCCTTTTGATTGACTGTGGAGCTATTCTGATTGAAATTAAATTTTTAAAGCGGTGACGATAGGGAGGTTACAACACCGATGGAGTCCCAACCTCGCAAACCGCCCATACCCACCTTTGGTACATTGAGTTTGGCGACATTGGAAACGCTATCCCAAACGAGACTGCCGTTTTCATCAAAGCCAGCGGCGACTTCGGTGTCAGGAATATGCCCAATGTGCATAATGCCCGCGATATTGCCCGCACGACTTTGGTTCGTGTCATAAGGAATTTCGTGCGTAGCTAAACGCGTGGCACAACCACCTAACATCGCGATAACACTTAAAGAAAGAAGAACTTTGTGTACTGTTTTCATAATTACCTCGGCAAAATTTTTAAATTATTTTAGTGAAATTGGTGACAAGAAACATACTAAATAACTATAAATATCAAATATTTAACTGCCATCGAAAGGGTCTAACGAGGAGCGTCATTTTTGTCTATTTTTGTTGTTTCAACGCAACAAAAAGCTCGGATTTTCGCCGAGCTTATTTCAGAGAAGAAGCAACTCACGGTTAAGCGTTTTCTTCTTTGGAAGTGTCTTCTAATGGGGATTCTTCTGTTTTATTAGGTTCGCTCTCTGGTTCAGTTTTGGTTTCGGTTTCGGTGTGGCTCACGTCTTGGGACTTTTCCTCTTTCCTTGTTAGGGAATCCACTTTTCTTTTCTTATTTGGGTTTTGTTGTTCTTGGGTCTTGCGTTCTTCCTGACGTAGAGTGGTCACGTAACGCCACACTTCGAGTCGTAGGTCTCTGACCTTAAAGAATAGTTGCGTGAAGCGACTTGTCCATTCTGGGTGAAGTTTTTGGTGATCTTCATCGCTGATGATGCCACGAAGGGTGGCCGAGTCGATTTTTTGCATCAATTCATCAAAAATCACAATGAGCTCTAAGAATTGCCAAGACATATAGCTTTTAAGAAGCGGTTGGTAGGTGTGGGGTTTAGTAATGACACCGAAGCGTTTTTCGTTGGGGTTCGAGCCAATGGCAGAGTTGAGGTGGTGAAGACTTTTTTCAAGATCGCTTCGAAGTTCATCAACATCGCATTAAGCTTGGCCTTATGGGTTTTAGCATAGTCGTTATAGCGAGCAATGCCCCAAGCAATATGCAATCGTTGAAGGGAAAAGTTCATTCCTTCATAGCGTTTTTCTAAAACGCGTTGAGCGTACTGCGTGTTCAAGTCAATGCTGATTGCTTCATAGTATTGACTATAGTCATCGGAGCGATTGCGCTTGATTTCGGTGATTTCGGCTGACTTGAGTTCAGCCTTACCAACGATATGACGTAGGGGTTCGGTCTCTGACATGGTTGTCTCCGTAGAAAAAGAATACGAAAACAATAAAGTCACCCCTTGTTGGCTCTTGGGCTAAAGCAGGACTTTTTACGAAATTACAGACGTGCTGCGCTGAAGCTGTGTTTTATAGTCCTCTTATCTGAACCCATGTGTCAGAAAAGATTTCGTGTTCGGTTAGAACACACGTGAATCCTCGTTCTCACGCTAAACAAGAGGTAGGATCAGATGTCCTAGTACCGTAAGGTATCAATATCTGGCAATGCGCCCTCTCAGCGCAGATAAGATGAGTTAGTAACGCCCACCCAGCGTTTTATAAGAAGGGTTTTCGATTTTATGACTTGATGACGAGTTGTCTCGGATTCGGGGTCTTTTCTCGATGCGACAAGCATTGTGAAAAGATGTTTTTTCTCTTTCAAAGAAAAGAAGTGCACGGCTCCAGGGGTTTGACCTTTGGCCGTTGCAGTTTCTCTTTCGTATTTAACCCGCTCGGGAGCACAAGTTCCCGAAGGGGCATTTTGTGTCCTGATGCGTTTTTTCGTAGGTCACATCATGCAAACACCAAATCTAGAAATGAAATCGGTCAAAGACTTGTTCGGTATTGACGGGGCAATGCAAGTTCCTGTGATGCCAAAAAGCGAAGCTTTGGCTAGATTAGTTCCTACCATGAATCCGCACTACGTCTTTAGAAAAGACGTGGTTCGTAACCTTCTTGCGTTTTTGCTTCGTCCTCACGGGGACGCACTTTGGATCACAGGGCCGACAGGCTGTGGGAAAACAAGTGCCGTTTTGGAAGTGGCGGGGAGATTAAATTGGCCTGTTGTCTCCGTTACCTGTAATGGAGCAATGGAGTTTCAAGAGCTTCGCGGTCAATTTGTCCTTGCGTGCCAAAAGGCGGGTGAAACGCCCTCGATGACGTTTCGCGATGGCCCATTGGCAATGGCGATGAAGAAGGGTTACATCCTTTTATTAAACGAAATCGACATGTTTGATCCGTCAGAATTGGCGGGACTCAATGACGTGTTGGAAGGTCGCCCCCTTGTCATTGCGGAAAACGGTAATGAGGTCATTGAACCTCACCCGAATTTCCGAGTGATTTGCACCGCCAACAGTGCTGGAGCGGGCGATACCACAGGCCTTTATCAAGGTGTTCAAACCCAAAATCTCGCCGCGATGGACAGATACCGTACCATCGAGGTGACGTATCCTACAGCTGAGATCGAAGAAAACATTCTTTCGCGATTGGCTCCGGGTTTGGGAAGTGATATTCATAAATTAATGGTGAAGATGGCCAACGACATTCGCACTGCCTTTACGGGTACGGACGGTATGCCGGGGACGCTCTCTGTCACCATGTCCACTCGAACGCTTGTGCGTTGGGCGCAACTCAGTCTGGATTTTTTCGGGGCTGAAAATGCACTTCGCTATGCGTTAGAACAAGCACTGCTAAATCGCTGTAACGGCGTAGAACGCGAGTCGATCGAGTAAATCGCACGATTGTGTTTTGGTGATGCTTGGGACAAGAAAGCCAATAAACGATGAAGTAATCGCTTCCAAGGCGTATCTAACGATTCTGTTTAATGCAATTACTTTATTTTTCGGCATTGAGGTTTTTGTCCTAAACGGGGCGTTTTATCCTTTTTTAGATCAAGCCTATTGTTTGTCTTTCAAATAAACAACTCACAATAATATCAAACGCTATTAATTGCTATTAAACGCTATTAAATGGTGTAAGATATAAGGGAAGTTTATGGAGATAATGATGGCAACCGTGCAAATGAATTTAAGAATTGACTCTGAACTGAAGAGTCAAGTAGATGCCTTATATGAACAAATTGGTTTAACCACAGCCGATGCGATTCGAATGTTTTTGAAGCAATCAGTGTTGACTGGGGCTTTGCCTTTGCATACCAATCCAGTTGCTTTAAGGGCAGCCACTTTACCTGAAATTCAACTTGCTGAAGAGGGACGCAAGCGTTTCTTGTCTTACCTTGAAAATCCAACGGGGTTCGGAGAAGCTTATGCCAAGCACCAATCTGAGTATGAGAAGTTCGCAAAAGAACACAATATAAGGATTGATCATGTTGGTTGAGCTATTAGATAAAAAGCACAATCGACAAACTTTTCAGAGTTCCAGTCAGGAATTAACTGACTATTTTCACCGTTATGCGATGCAAGATCAAAAGCGATTGCTGAGTCATTGTTTTGTATTAGCGGACGAAGATCGAGTTTTAGGTTACTACACTCTAAGTGCAAATAGTGTCGATATAGCATTACTCCAACCGATATTTTCCAAACGAAAACTTGGAAGTTATCGTTGGATTCCTGTTTTTTTGTTGGGACGATTAGCTATTGATGTATCAGTACTCGGACAAGGATATGGAAAATTCTTGCTCCAAGATGCGCTCAGACGTTCTTTTCAAAACGATATTCGACCATTTGGTCTTTTAGCTGAAGCAAAAGATGAAAAAGCTCTTCAATTTTATTTGTCTCAGGGTTTTAAGTACCTTGAGGATAATAAAGTAATGTTCTCTTTCACTGATATGCTTTAGCTTCATTTTATTTTCATCCTCACTGGGGAAAACGCTTTTGCCCCAGTGGGGTAGACGTGTTTTCTCCTTTTTTATGGAGACAATCATGTCAAACGTGAAAAGTATGAACAGCGTCATGCTGGTGGGTCGTTTAGGTTCTGAACCTCAAGTGAAAACGTACGAATTCGGTGCGATTGCATCGTTTTCTGTCGCGACAACGAAGGGGTACAAGGACAAGAACGGACAATGGCAAGTGAAGTAAGGTCGTAGATTCGGAATTTTGATTCTGAGTTTTTTAAAATAAAGACTCAAGAGGATCAAAATGACAAAATTTTCACCAGAATTTCGCCAAACTGTTATCGAAAGAGTTCGTAGCGGCGAACCCCAAACTGAAGTTGCAAAAAGTTTGGGAATCAGCTCCAAAACCGTCCATGGTTGGTGGAGTGCTGCTAAGCAAGATCTACCAACTCAGGAATTGACCGATACAGAGGAAATCGCTCGTTTACGTCGTTTACTTCGCGAACGTGAAGCTGAAATTGCTTTTTTAAAAAAAGCAGCGGCGTACTTCGCCAAACAGCCCTAAAGAAGTACGCCTACTTGAACAAATGTCTTGAATGTTCTGAAATTGGGCGTCATTGTTATCTGCCTTTAGTAAAAGCCTGTCGTTTACTCGAAGTGAGCGTCAGCGGTTTTTATTCATGGAAAAGCTCTGATCCAAATCATCGTAACGGCATTGTTCACACTGATGACTTTATTGTTACAACGATTAAAGCGTTCATCAAAGATGATTGCTACGGACATACGCCCGGTTTGTTAACTTGTTATCGTTTTCTTAGGAAACAACAAATTAGCATCGATTTCAAACGACTTCGTCGTTTACTCCGAGACAATGGAATTGTGCATCGATACCACCACAAATACGTAAAAACGACTGATAGTGAACATCAACTTGCATTTGCTCCTAATCTGTTAAATCGTCAATTTGATGACTTTGGAATCAATCAAGCTTGGTGTGGTGACATCACGTACATTCCAACTAGAGAAGGTTGGCTGTATTTGGCAAGTGTGCTCGATTTGGGGACTCGCCGTTTAGTGGGGTATTGCTTTGGCTCTCGTATGACAACGAATCTAATCACGAGCGCATTGCAAATGGCTTACAACAACGAGCTACCTGATGCTGGATGCATCTTCCACAGCGATCGTGGATCTCAGTACTGCAGTCATGACTTTCAAGAAGTGTTACAGGACTATGGCTTTCGCTGTTCAATGAGTCGTCGTGCTCAATGTTGGGATAATGCTGTTGCCGAATCATTTTGGGCAACCTTAAAACGTGAAACTTTACCTTTGAGTAAAGCCTTTAATTCACGATCTGAAGCTTGTTCGGTAATTCAAAAATGGATTTTCTATTACAATGGTAAGCGCCCACTGAACTAAGGTCGCAGAAGCGGAATTTTGAATCGATTCTTTACAATACAATTTA
>OGDP01002079.1_pt1 | contig 10942 bp, 8 predicted proteins | sample 1570441 | NCBI WGS metagenome assembly OGDP01 (sample SAMEA2581961, study PRJEB24529) | metagenome | biome: Human gut stool | place: China | collected 2011
AGTTTTTCTTAAATAAATCCATTAATTTTCCAAATACACCCTGTTTTACTTCCAAATCTAAAAATGGAACTTCTTCTCCAATAATACGTCTGCTGATATTTGCATATGCTTTTCCTGACATGCAGCCCTCTCCCACGATCGGCTCACCCTGGTTTGTCGCGATCACAACCTGCTCATCATCCGGGATCACACCAAGCAGATGAATCGCCAGAATCTCTGTCACATCCTCCACGGACATCATGTCTCCCCGCTTCACCATGTCGATCCGCAGACGATTGATGATCAGATCATTGTTTTTAATCCCGTGCGCTTCCAGCAGACCGATGATGCGGTCTGCATCCCGGATCGCAGACACTTCCGGTGTTGTCACTACAATCCCTCTGTCAGCTCCGGCAATCGCATTTTGGAACCCCTGCTCGATTCCTGCCGGGCAATCCAGCAAAATATAATCAAACTCCGTTTTCAGCTCTTCGATCAGTTTTTTCATCTGTTCCGGAGAAACTGCGGTCTTATCCTTTGTCTGTGCCGACGGCAGCAGATACAGTTCCGGAAAACGCTTATCCTTAATCAGTGCCTGTTTCAGACGGCATCCGCCTTCGATCACATCCACAAGATTATATACGATCCGGTTTTCCAGGCCCATAACCACATCCAGATTGCGAAGCCCGAGATCGGTATCGATCACCACTACTTTTTTCTGCAGCTGCGATAACCCAATCCCTATATTTGCTGTTGTCGTCGTTTTTCCAACACCGCCTTTTCCCGATGTAATGACAATCACTTCTCCCATGTCTATTCTCCCTTTCACACTTAAGTTCATATTTGTCTACAGCGAATCCAGAACAAGTCTGTTTTCACCCATGACTGCTATCTGCGGGTGCTTAAAAGACTGTCTGCAGATGGCAAGCAGCGATCTGCCTGCTTTGACATCTCCGATACGCATATATGCAGGTTTCATGGATAACGCGGCCACATAGGCTTTGTCATCCCCGCAGGCTCCTGCATGAACAGATCCTTCCAGTCTGCCAAGAATCACAACGCTGCCCTTTGCGATCACTTTTGCCCCATACTCCACATCTCCGAGTATAAGAACACTGGTATCTGATTCCAGAATCTGCCTTTTTCTGAGAGTTCCCCGATAGAACTGCCCGTCCTTTTGCCGAACATTCGTCATTGTGTGTTCTATCACGCTTTTGTATGCCATTTCTTTTGTCTGATTCCGGTCTATGATACAGACCACATCAATCCCGGCTGTTTTCGAGATCAACTCTAATAACTGATCCTCTTCTGCCTGTGAAAGCAGGCGGTCTTTAAATTCGACCGCCATCTTTGCTCCTTCAAAAAATTTGATCGAAGCCTTCAGCTTCCGTTCCATCTCCCGAAGCAGTTTGGAAAATTCCGCCTGTGGATTCAGATAGATCTCCAGACAGAACCGGCTGCTTTTGAGCATTACCAGCTTGTCCATACACCTCACATCCTTTTTTAGTCACCGGCTGTAACAGCGCCAAGCTGTGCTGCCTTTCCGGTAACAAGTTTATCGGAATCTGATATCTTGTAATAGCTCTTGACAATATCTCTTCCGATTTCTGCTGTATAAGCGGAACTATATCCATTTGCAATTCGCACGGCAACTGCGATCTCAGGGTTTTCTGCCACTGGTCACTAGTCAAATCCTTGTTAAATTCAGCCTGAACAGTACCTGTCTTACCTGCCATGGAAATCTCCATTCCGTTGAACTGGGACATATCCTGAACCATGGCGATCATTCCCTGATGAAGCAGATTCCATGTATTGTCACTGATATCATCGATCGTGTTTGTCACTTCCGGCTCATATTCTTTGATCACTTTACCGTTCACATCTGTGGTCTTATCAAGCAATGTCAGCTTATATACAGTTCCTCTGTTTGCAACTGCAGCCACATAGCGGTTCAGCTGACTGACTGTAAAGTTGTTTGTTCCCTGACCTATCGCACTCTGTACCGAATATTCATCCGATATCTGCGGTTCGCTCTCCGGAATCTCTACTCCGGATTTTTCACCCAGTCCAAATTCTTTTGCGTATTTTGCAAGTGTGTCTGTGCCTTTATTGCTGTCGTATTCTTGCCCGTTCATGCCAAGCTCGTATCCGATGTTATAAAAATAATCGTTACAGGAATCACGAAGTGCAGTCACAACATTCTCATAGCCATGAGCACCCGGATATATCCAGCATTTTGGGTTCGGTGTGATTTTATCGAAAACTCCGGTACAATAAAATGTCGTATCTGCTGTCACAATCCCTTCTGTAAGTCCTGCCGCTGCTGTCAGCATCTTGTACGTAGATCCCGGCGCAGTACGCTCCTGAGGGGCATTGTTATAGAATGGTCTGGACAGACCGGTAACCAGCTGATTGTAGTATTTCGAGTCCATGGTATTGGACAATCGGTTATTGTCATAGCCCGGATAAGAAACACATGCCAGCACCTCACCGGTATTGGGATCACTGACTACCGCGGATCCCGTACAAGGCTCCAGAGCCAGCTGTCCCGGAGTAATCTCCAGATTTTCAATTTTCTGACACAGCCAGGTATACGGATTGACACTTCCGTTATTCAGACCATTGTACGCAGCCTCATCCATCGGAAGTACCCCCTGCTCATATACCATGGCACAGATCTGTGCCCCACTGATACCCTCTGATTTTATAAGATATTTATAGAGAAGTTTGTCGAAATCTGCATCTGAATTCAAATATTCTTCTAAAAATTTCAAAATTCCCTGATAAATCTCTCCGGAATCAGAATATTTCTGCTCTGCCACTTCCTCTGACAGCTTGGATGTATCGATCCAATTCTTCGAAATGGCATAATTTAAATACTGGTTCAGATTGATCGTTTCCTCTTTTGCCCACGCAAGATACGTCTCATCTTTTGTATCCACCAGATCCATATTTAAAATCCCAGTGTTCTTAGCAAGCACGGTATCACATACATAATCCATATAGGCCTGCATTTCTTTTGACAAGTCCTTGTAGGCTGTTGCACCCGCATTATTCAATTCTGCCAGAATCTCCTGGATCACACTTGCCTTACGGTTGGTAAAAATTTCATACACTGTTTTTTCCACTGCTTTTGCATCTGCCGCACCGAAATGCGTCTCATCCAGAATCTCGTTCGCAATAAATGCATTGTAGGCATCATCTACCGGAATGATAATCTCACTTGAATCATTTGTTGTACTCGGATCGTAATTCATTACATTACGAAGTTTTGACCTTACGATTCCTGCCAGCTTTTCCTCCAGCAGTTTATAGGTCTGCTCCTGAAGATCCTTATCAATTGTCAGATATACATCATTTCCTGCTCCGGGATCTTTTTTGCTTACCGTATCCGTTACTTTCCCGACATTATCCGTATAATAGCTGATCTCACCTTTCGTTCCCTGAAGCACCTCATCCATGGTCTGCTCCAGTCCAGATTTTCCGACAATATCAGAAAGTGAATACTTTTTCTTCTGCTCTTTTGTCAGCGCATCATATTCCTCCTGGGAAATCTTTCCGGTATAGCCGATGATCGACGCAAAATACTTGCTGTCCGTATACCGGCGCAGGGAGTCCTCTGCAATATCTACCCCATCCATCTGATCCAGATTTTCCATGATCGCCGCCAAAGTCTCCTCGCTGACATCGGATGCGAGCACTGTCGGAATATACTTCTGGAAACTGTTGAGTCCGATGGCATAACGCATGGTCACAAGCTTTAAAACATGACTCTTGTCCAGATTTTTATCATCGATCCCATACCCGTACGTATCATCTGTACAAAGATAATGGATCACATCTTCCGCAGACTGCTGTTTCTGCGCGTCTGAAAGTTCATCAATTGTTTTCTTTCCATAAACATCTGCAATAAACCGCAGTTTTAATGTCTCATCCGTCTGCAGAAACTGATAGTTTCCCGCAGAATCCAGAACAACGCCAAAGTCACTGATCACAGAATCGCCATGCGCTTCTACAATCTGCATAACTTTCTCCAGAATTCCGTTGATCGTATCATTTTTCTTGGAATCATTGGTAATATTGTCCTCAAATGTGACGGAATAGGCAAGCTCATTATATGCCAGAAGATTGCCGTTCCTGTCATAAATATTGCCTCTTGTTCCTGACAGTTCTCTTGTCTTTTTGATCTGCAGCTTGTAGTTGTTCAGATAGTAGTCTCCCTTTACGATCTGAAGATAAAACAGTCTGTTCACCAGGATCGCAAACATTACGCAGAATGCAAGGATCAGAACAGTCAGCCGGGAATTTACGATACGATGAAACACTTCTTTGATTTTCTCAAACAAATTTACTTGCACTCCTTTTTTCTTCTGCTTCCAGTTTCTGGTTGATCCACAGGATCAGCTGATACAAAATGAGCGTAACCCCAACTGTATAGATCAGTTCCGGAATGATTACATGCATCAGATAATAAACAAAATCAAATTCACCTCTGAGCATGAACATCAAAAAGTAGATCAACAGCCCGTATACAAACTCGCTTCCTGCGATCAGCAGTAACGGAAGCTTGATGTCTTCGTCAAAATAAGTTTCACTGAACAGGCCATTCACATAGCCGATCATCAGATAGATCAGTGCATACAGCCCCAGCACCGTTCCAAACTGAATATCGATCAGAAGTCCCGAAAAAAATCCGATCCACATTCCTGTTTTCGGCCCGCGCATAAAACCATAGGCAGCTGTCACAATCAACAGCAGATTCGGCTTCACAGATGCCAGTTCCAGAGATGGAAATAAGGTACATTGAAGAAGATAACATGCCAGCATGATCACAACCGTGATCACAAATCGTTTTAATTTGATCTTTTTCATCTTGGCAGGCTCCTTTCTCTACTCACTCTGATCTGTTCCTGTCATTTCCGCCTTTGTCGTTGTAATGACAAGCACCTCCTGCAGATTTTTAAAATCTACCACAGGAGTGATATAGCCGGAACGGGTCAGATTGTTTGCATCTACATTGATCTCGCTGACATAACCGATCAAAAGTCCCTGCAGATATTTATCACTGATGTGAGAAGTGACGATCTGCTCCCCTACCTCTACATCATGATCATTATTTTCCATCTGTTCAAACCGGATCTTCCCTTCTCCGATCAAAGAAAGGTCTCCTCTTACGATACATTTGTCAGAAGTAGAAAGTGCCATACCGCTGACGTTGCTGGAATCATCAATAATCGCACGTACCGTTGCCCAGGTCGGACCTGTCTGAGTCACGATCCCGACGAGTCCACTTCCTGCCAGCACATTCTGATCTACTTTGATGCCGTCATTACTTCCCTTATCAATCGTAAATGTACTAAACCAGTTTCCGGAGTCCTTCCCGATCACACGGGCTCCCACTTTCGGATATTCTGCATAAGTCTGATCCAGCTTGTACAGATCCTGAAGACGGTCCAGTTCGTATTTTTCCTCCTGAAGATTACTGTTTTCCGTGGTCAGCTGATCCACCTGCTTCTGAAGTTTTTTATTTTCTTTTTTCAGCTGTTTCAATGTCTCAAAATTTTCACTGACATCTCCGATCCATGTGCCGATCTGACTGATGCCTTTCTGCATGGGAATCACCGTGATATCAGCCACTCCCCGGAAGGGCCCTTCTACCTTCTCTGCAAACACAGAAAAAATCATCAGTAAAACGCAAACCAGACTCGTTCCCAGAAGCCAGTACTTATTTGACCTGGATTTTTGATTTTTTTTCTTCATATTATCTCAACCACCTATAATCTTCATCTGACATCTCGTATGCCAGGTTTCTGTAATGTTTATCGGAAATGATCGTGCGCAGTCCCTTCACTGCACATAATTCAGGATTCTTGTGTGCAGTCACAAGAAGGCCGGTACTCTGTCGCAGATATGCCGGGAGACCATGCGAACGTGCAAGACCTCCTGTCAGATAAATCCCTGATTTTAAAATCTCACTCCGGACATCCGGCGGTGTACGCTCGATCATGGACTGGATCGCTCTTACAATCTCCGAAAGAGAATCTTTCATTGCAGCCCGAACCAGACCATCCGAGATCTGCCTGGCCCCTGGAACTCCCATTGCCAGATCTCTTCCCGCCACTGTCAGCTTCCTTCGGTTTGTGTTTTTTAAAATACCGCACTGCCATCTGAGCTGTTCTGCTGTAATCCGTCCGATCAGAAACTCCTTATTGTGCCGCACACTGCCCACGATTGCTTCATCTAAAGCCGCACCTCCCACAGGCAGCAGACGGCTCAGCACCGTTTTTCCGCCCGAAAGAACCGAAAGCTCAGTTGTCTCACCGCCAAAATTGACCACAAATATGCCTTTTGCCGAAAAGACATCCAGTCCTATCCCCACTGCATCCGCAATTGCACGATCGACAATCCGGACTGTTTTTGCCCGTGCAGCTGAATGATGCACCAGATCATAAAACGCTTTCTTTTCCACTTCTGTCACATCCGTTGGCGCTGCGATCACATACTCTGCTCCGTTTGGGTATCTCCCTTCCCGCTTCAGCAATGCGCGCAGAAGATACTGCATCTCATGAAAGCGGGCAATCACGCCGTGATGCATGGGAAATACCACCTGAATATTCTCAGGTGCCTTCTCATACATTGCATAGGCCGCATTTCCGACCGCAAAAATATCTTTTTCATCCCGGATTGCAATCACATTTTTGGCACTGCGGATCCGGTCTCTTCTCTTATCATATATCTTGATCTCATATGTGCCCAGATCCAGGCCATATATATTTCTGAACATGCGTCTTGTCCCCTTATTGCAGTTCTTATCGTACCAGTCCCTTTTCTCTGAGACTGACATAACAATTATCCCCGATCACGATATGATCTAACAGTTCCACACCGATCAGCCGCCCCGCCTCCTGAATCCGTCTGGTGATCAGCACATCCTCTTTACTCGGTGTCGGATCTCCACTCGGATGGTTATGCAAAAGCACAATGGACACTGCATTCTTCTGCAGTGCCTCCACAAACAGCTCCCTCGGTGAAATCACTGCTGAATTCACGGTTCCCTTCGAGATATCCGTCTCCCCGATCAGTCTGGATTTTGTATTCAAAAGCAGCAGTTTCATCTGTTCCTGATTTGCATGTCTTAAATCTTCCATATAATATCTGGCAATGGACGCCGGGTTTGAAAAATTCAGTCCCTCCTGTGCGGTTGCTTTTGCAAGACGTCTGCTAAGCTCCGCCAGACACAAAATCTGGATAGCCTTTACCTTCCCGATTCCTTTGATCTGCATCAGCTGTTCGTACGTCCACTGGTGAAGATTCAGCACACCCTTCTGCGAAAATACAGGATGTAAGATCTTATCCGCCAGCTGAAGCGCATTCTCTCCTCTGGTACCTGTACGTAGCAAAACAGCAAGTAATTCGCTGTCCGTCAAATTACTTGCTCCGAACCGCTCACATCTTTCATAAGGGCGCTCTTCACATGCCATTTCTTTCATATTTGCTTTTTTCATAAAAATATGAATGATAACACAATACAGTGATTTATTTTAGCACAATTTAAAAATCATGTATAGGTCTGACCTCTTAAATTTTTATGAAGATTCTATGACCCGATCTTGTTATATTTTTTCAGCACCGCCTCTGCCACTTTCATTCCATCCATGGCAGCCGAGGTGATTCCTCCTGCAAATCCTGCGCCTTCTCCGCATGGGAAAATCCCCTTGATCTCACTCTCCATATTCTCATCTCTTGGAATTTTCACTGGAGAAGACGTACGGCTTTCTACACCTGACAAAAGCGTATCTCCATCTGAGAATCCTGTGATCTTATGTTCAAACTGCCGCATTCCCTCCTCAATGGATTCTGCCAGCACTTGCGGGAAAATTCCATGCACATCTCCAAACGCATATGCCCCTTTCATCTGAGGCTCTACGTTTCCAAACGAAGTGCTGATCTGATTTTTGCAGAAATCTTCCAGTCTCTGAACCGGGATTCTTCCGCCTCCCGCTCGAAAGGCACGTTCTTCGAGCTTTCGCTGAAATTCCATTCCTGCAAGCGGATGTTCACTTCCGTAATCTTCCGGAGTCACCGTCACGATAATGGCGCTGTTCGCATTTTCTCCTGCTCTTGCATGATAACTCATTCCGTTGACAGCCAGACGTCCTTCTTCGGAGGATGCATTGACTACATATCCTCCCGGACACATGCAGAAAGAGTATACGCCTCTTCCATTTTCCAGTTTTGCTGTCACTTTATAAGGCGCTGCAGGAAGTCCCGGCACAGACTCTGCTCCATATTGAGAGGCATTGATCATTTTCTGCGGATGCTCGGCGCGCACACCTACCGCAAATGATTTTGCCTGCATTGGAAGATTCTTTTCATAGAGCATCTCAAATGTATCTCTTGCGCTGTGTCCCACTGCAAAGATCACGGTATCGGTCTCCAGCTCTTCCTCCTGATTGACCTGCACTCCGACAAGTGATGTCTCATCAAGAACAATATCCGTCACCTGACTGTGAAACCGTACTTCTCCTCCGGCTCCACAGATCGCAAGCCGCATATTTTTTACCACCCGGATCAGAATATCCGTTCCGATGTGGGGCTTCTGTTCGTATAAAATCTCCGGCGGTGCCCCGAATCTTACAAAGGTTTCCAACACAAAACGATTTCGCCCGGATGTATCTTTGACCAATGTGTTGAGCTTTCCATCCGAAAAAGTTCCGGCGCCTCCCTCTCCGAACTGTACATTCGACATTGGATTTAAAATCCCGCTTTTCCAGAATTCCTCTACATCACGCTGTCTTTCCTCTACACAGGCACCCCGCTCCAGAAGGATTGGTCTACATCCTGCCAAGGCAAGGATCCATGCACAAAACAGACCTGCAGGGCCGCTTCCTACAACAACCGGACGCTTCCAGTTTTGGCATCTGATAGTACACATCCTGTGTCTTCTGAACATTCTTTGGATGTTTTTTGAGTACCTCTTTTTCTTTTTTCACCTGTACATCGATACTGTATACATAGTACAGTTCCGGCTTTTTCCGCGCATCTATGGACTGTCTGCGGATTTCAAATTTCTGCAGCTCTTCCGGACGGATCTTCAATTCCCGTACCAGTTTTTTCTTTAGCTGTTCTTCGCTGTGTCCTACTTTTAATTTTAACTGATTAATTCGTAACATCTGCTGCCTCTCTTCCTGCAATCCATCCGCTGGACCATGCCCACTGCAGATTATATCCGCCGCAGATCCCATCCACATCCAGTATCTCTCCGGCAAAATAAACGCCCGGTACATAACTTGACTCCAGGGTATCTTCCTTCACTTCTTCTGTAGAGACTCCGCCGCAGCATACCTGAGCCTGTTCAAACGAATTTGTCCCTTCCACATTCACCTCAAACTGCTGAATCAGACGGACAAGCGTTCTTAGTTCTTCCTCAGAATATGTTCCCACCGGCTTTTCTTTGGAAATGCGACTACATTTGACCCACAGAGCAATCATTTTTTTGTGAAACAGCCCGGTTAAGAATTCTTCTGCCGTCTTTTGCGGCCGAAGTCTCGCACGCTCTGCCAGAAATACTGTAAACTCTTCCTCAGACATCTGAGGCATAAAATTTAAGACCGCTGTTACTTCCTGTTTGTTGTAAAGCGCCTTTGCTGCAAAACGACTGACCTGAAATACCGGAATCCCGGAAATACCATACTGCGTCAGCTGAATTTCTCCGGTATCCCGACAAACACAGTCCCCATCCACATATAAAGATACACATCCCTGTATGCGCACTCCGGCGATACTCTGAAAGAATTTTCCCTTGCATTTAAGCTGTACCAACGCCGGAAGTACCGGGACGATCCGGTGTCCCATTTTTTTTGCGATCGCATATCCGGAACCATCAGAACCTGTAACAGGAGCCGCCTTGGATCCTGCTGCCAGGATCACCCGGTCTGCGGTCACATTCCCATTTCCGGTTCGGATGACAAACCGGTTCTTTTTCGGAATGATTTCCAGAACTTCTGTCTCTGTGTGCACTTCCACACAAAGCCGCTCCATCTCCATGCGAAGGGAATCTAAAACCGCACCGGCCTGATCCGAGTTTGGATAGAGATATCCGTTTCTGTTTTTCGCATATACACCGATGTTCTGGAAAAACTCCACTGTCTTTTTCTCATCAAACTGTGTGATGACCCGCCACGGAAACTTAGGATCATCACTGCGATAACACTGAGGTGTCTGTACAAGATTTGTAAAATTGCATCTTCCGTTCCCGGTGGAAAGGATCTTCTTTCCCACCCGGTCTTTATGCTCCAGCACAACTGTATGTGCGCCGTGCTCTGCTGCCGAAATAGCCGCCATCATCCCGGCTGCTCCTGCGCCGATCACAACAACTTTTCTCATGGTCTCTCCTTTTGGTTTTATTTTAATCGTTCCAGTTCACTCACTCCTGCATCGATCATATTCTGCAGTGATTTTAAAATTCCAAGCTTTGCATGCGGCCAGGTCAGTCCGCCCTGGAAATAAACTGCATACGGTGGTTTAATCGGTCCATCTGCACTTAATTCAATAGAAGAACCCTGCACGAACGCACCTGCCGCCATGATCACATCACTGTCATATCCCGGCATTGCCCACGGTTCCGGTTCCACATAACTGTCTACCGGGGCTGCTGCCTGAATTCCCTTACAGAATTCAATGACACCTTCCGGTTTTCCAAAAGTGATGGCCTGAATAATATCGTGACGGCTCTCGGTACCATTTGGCAGTACATCAAATCCCAGTTTTTCATAGACATTAGCGGCAAAAATAGCACCTTTCACCGCGCCTGCCGTTACCGTCGGAGCCAGGAAAAATCCCTGATAGAAGGACTGCATGACGCCAAGGGTCGCACCTACTTCTTTTCCAAGACCCGGAGAAGTCAGGCGGTATGCACAGTTCTCTACATATGCCTCTTTTCCTACAATATAACCACCGATGG
>OGDP01002082.1_pt1 | contig 10927 bp, 7 predicted proteins | sample 1570441 | NCBI WGS metagenome assembly OGDP01 (sample SAMEA2581961, study PRJEB24529) | metagenome | biome: Human gut stool | place: China | collected 2011
CTCCCGGTTGTATTAGGTTCTTTCTTAGATGAAATTGTTGTGGATGTTCCGGACAAACTGATCACTCTGATCGTTGTATTCTTTATTTTAAAGGGTCTTCCAAAGAAGCTTACAACGCTGTATGAGGCAAATTCCGAGATCGAGACTCTGGACTAATCAGATTTAGAAAAGGAAATGCAGCTGTTCTTCGGAGCAGCTGCCGGGAAACAAATATATGAAAAGTATCAGCCTGTTTGTAGATAACGGGACATATCTGACGAAGGTGCATCCCTTTACAAAATTGATGTATATCGCTGCCGCCATCAGTATTCCGCTGATCACTGGAAAGCTTTGGATGTTTGGTGTGTTTATCGCAGTCAGTCTCTGTGTTCTGGCCAGCGGAAAGATCCTGAAAAAGACGTTTCCGCTGATCGCTTTTTCTTTTACGATCCTTTTGACGATTTTCCTGATCCATGGATTGTTCAACCAGAGAAACGAGAATGTGCTGTTTCTGATCGGCGGGCTGAAATTTTACAGAGAGGGCACACTTTACGCCCTCCATATCGGTTTAAACATTCTGAACATGCTGCTGTCCTTTGCGGTGTTCGTCCTCTCTACCAAGCCGTCTGAGTTTGTGGATGAGCTGGAGAAACGTGGGTTTTCACCGCGTTTCGGTTACATCGTGACATCCGTGTTCCAGATCATCCCGCAGATGATGGGAACTATGAATACGATCATGGACGCGCAGCGCAGCCGCGGACTGGAGACAGAAGGAAATCTGCGGACCCGTGCTAAGGCATTTTTACCGCTGATCTCCCCGGTGGTCATGAGTTCCCTGATCAATACCAGAGAGCGGGCGATCGCTCTGGAGGTGCGTGGATTCGGCGCAGGAAAAAAGAAAACCTGGCTGTCAGATCGGAAACGTCACAAAGGAGACCAGGAGATCACGATTTTACTGGGACTCTGCATTCTGGCAGCTATTGCATGGAGGATCGTTGTATGTCTGAGATAATCATTGAAAATTTACGATACCGCTATCCTCACGCGAAGAAACTGGCGCTGGATGGTTTGAACTTTTCAGTAGAAAAGGGAGAGTTTATCGGTATTATCGGAGAAAACGGAGCAGGAAAAAGTACGCTGAGCCAGGCGATCATGGGGCTTGTTCCGCAGTTTTACAAGGGAGCTTACGGCGGAAAAGTCATTGTGGACGGCATAGAGGCCGGAAAGACTCCGGTATCACAGCTCTGTGGTCATGTGGGTCTGGTGTTCCAGAATCCGTTTAACCAGCTGTCCGGAGCAAAGGACAATGTATATGAGGAAGTCGCTTTCGGAATGCAGAACCTGGGAATTCCGGCCGAAGAGATGAAGGAGCGGGTGGAGAACGCCCTGAAGCTTCTTGATATCTGGCAGTATCGCGATCGAAATCCGTTTGATTTGTCCGGTGGTCCGATGCAGCGTGTGGCGATCGCGAGCGTGCTGGTCATGCGGCCGGATGTCATGATCCTTGATGAACCGACTTCCCAGCTTGATCCGGAGGGAAGCGACGAGGTATTCCGGGCGGTTGAGACCCTGACGAATTCCGGTATCACGATCTTAATGATCGAGCAGAAGATCGAGAAACTGGCGGCTTACTGCGACCGCATACTTCTTCTGCATGGTGGAAAGCAGATCGCGTTTGATACGCCGCAGAAGGTATTTTCCATGCCGGATCTTGCGGATTATGGGATTCAGGAACCGGCATTTACCCGGATCTGTAAGGCAGAACATGTGACTCTGCCGGATGGAACGTATCCTGTCACTGTGGAAGAGGCTGCCGGAGTGCTGAAAGAGAGACATGCGGGAAGAGCAGAGGCAAAAGGAGCTGCGAAGGCGGATAAAAAAAAGGATTCAGAAGTTTTAGGCGAGGAACAGTTCCTCATTAAGAATCTGGATTTTTCCTATCTTCCGGATGTGCCGGTCTTAAAGGCGTTGAACATGAGACTGGATAAGCGTCCGACGGCGATCATTGGCCAGAACGGAGCGGGAAAGACTACGTTGGTAAAGCTGCTGAAGGGACTGCTGAAGCCGGTATCCGGAAACATTTACTTCCGCGGCGAGGACATTTCTGGAAAAACGGTGGCGATGTTAGCTGGAAATGTCGGCTATGTGTTCCAGAATCCGGATGATCAGATCTTCAAATACAATGTGATGGACGAGATCATGTTTGGTCCGATGAATATCGGGATGGATCCGAAACGCGCGGAGGAAGAGGCAAAGCGGGCGCTGGAGCTGACAGGGTTGTCGGGTAAGGAAAAGGAAAATCCTTATGATCTTGAGTTATATGAGCGGAAGATGACTGCGATCGCTTCGGTTCTTGCCATGGACACGGATGTACTGATCCTGGATGAGCCGACGATCGCCCAGGACTGGAAGGGACGTCAGATCATTGGTGGCATTATCCGCAGCCTGTCGGAGAGAGGAAAGCTTGTGATCGCGATCCTTCACGATATGGATTTTGTGGCAGAGAATTTTGAACGTGTGATCATTATGGCTCATGGACAGGTTCTGGCGGATGGATCGGCCAGGGACGTGTTCATGCAGGATGAAGCGTTGAAAACGGCAAGACTGCAGAAACCGTATATGATGCAGCTCAGTGAGGTACTTGGGTATGAGAGAGCGTATCTGACGGTGGATGAGATATTGAGGGATCAGGTGTCCTGATTAAAGTGAAAAAGATGTGCAGATCATTGGCCCGGGGAAGATTTGAGCCGATGGGGCACATCTTTTATCAGTTACAAAAATCATAAATGTTTCAATCAGTTCACCCTGTTGGTTTTATTTTGTGATATACTGTTTTAAATATTTTTGGGTCTCCGCTGCCGCTCTTCGTTCCACTACGGTCGGTTCAGAGCCAACGTCCACTGGACGTTGTGAACCGGTCGGCACAGAGCAGAGGTCCACAGGACCTCTTGTGGTCTTCGCTTCGCTACGGTTGGTGCAAAGCGGACATCCACCGGATGTCCTGCACCCTTGTATTTGTCCTTATCAGAGTTTGTAAACACCGGTGGGTTGATATAGCACAAGGGAAACAATAAGGGAAATTCACTTTTTACATCTGAGTTTACGGTAACGACAGGAGGAAAATTATCACCCTGATCGGGCAAGCGGTGAGTGAGACTGTGTGGGATAAAGAGGAGATCATCTACGCGGACCTCGACATGCAGAAGGTCCCGGCGAGCCGGATGGAGCATGATGTCTGTGGACATTACGCGAGACCGGACGTGTTGAAATTGAGTGTGGAGGATAAATAATGAAAGTATTGATGATCAATGGAAGCCCGCGGGCGAATGGAAATACATCGATCGCGTTGAATGAGATGAAGACGGTGTTTGAAAAAGAGGGAGTCGACGCGGAGATCGTGCAGGTCGGCAGTGAGGCGGTAAGAGGATGTATTGCCTGTAATCGATGCGCGGAGCTTGGGAAGTGTGTGTTCGACGATGCGGTGAATAAGCTGGCGGTGAAGCTTTCGGAGGCTGATGGACTGGTGGTCACAAGCCCTGTTTATTATGCGTCCGCAAATGCGACCCTGATCGCGGTTCTGGACCGGCTGTTTTATAGTACATCCTTTGATAAGACAATGAAAGTCGGGGCGAGCGTTGTCTGTGCGAGACGCGGGGGATGTTCGGCGACTTTTGACGAGTTAAATAAGTATTTTACGATCAGCAACATGCCGATCGCATCTAGTCAGTACTGGAACTCCATCCACGGGCGCGGACCCGGAGAAGCAGTGGGGGATGCGGAAGGTCTTCAGACGATGCGGGTTCTTGCGAGAAATATGACATTTCTCATGAAGAGCATTGAGCTTGGAAAAGAGAAGTATGGTCTTCCGGAGAAGGAAGAGGTCGTGCGGACGCATTTTATCAGATAGAGAAGAATGATATTGGAAGGAAATTATGCGATGAATCGGCAGAAACTGGTAAGTCAGATCAGAAGGTATGTGCCTTATAATGAGCAGGAAGAGGCGGATAAGGCTTTGATCCTAAACTGGATCGAAAAGAATGATGACGCGTTCCTTCGGGATAATGTGGTGGCGCACATGACGGCTTCGGCCTGGGTGGTGGATAAGGACAGGAGTAAAGTCCTTATGGTGTATCACAATATTTATCATTCCTGGTCATGGCTTGGCGGGCATGCGGATGGGGAGACAGATCTTCTGGCGGTTGCAATCCGGGAGGTGAAGGAAGAAGCAGGAATTTCCGATGTTAGGTCAGTGTCGGAGGAGATTTTTTCTCTGGAATCACTCACCGTTGACGGACATGTGAAAAAAGGACGGTATGTGTCCAGTCACCTGCATCTGAATGTGACGTATCTCCTGGAGGCGGATTCTGAGGAACAGGTGTCTGTGAAGGCGGATGAGAACAGTGGGGTCGCTTGGTTTACGCCGGAGGAGGCGTTAAAGAAATCTACGGAGCCGTGGTTTGTGGAGCGGGTGTATGCGAAGCTTGTCGAGAAGACGATATCATTGTTGATGAACGAGTAGCAGACGGGTGTAAATCCGGTTTTGTTGCTCGTTTTTTATTTCAGTCGAGAAGACTCCCACCTTTTTTAGAAAATGATTCGATTCTATGCCCCGGATGGGTGTTTCTTGTTATCGACTAGTTATAGGTTTTCCCTATATGTAACCATAAAATAGAAAGATTATACAGAACTGCCGTCCGGTGGTAGATTATTATCAAATATCCTATGGGAATAGTAGGAATATGAACTCTCTATTTACAAGAGAAAACAAGACAGGAGTGAAAAGATATGGAGAGAGGAATTAATACACGATGTTTACACTTAGAGGAAACAGAAGGAAAAACAGATAATTACGGAGCACTGAGCTACCCGATCTATCAGACAGCGACTTACGCCCATGCAGGTGTCGGAAAAAGCACCGGATACGATTACAGCAGACTTCAGAATCCGACAAGAGAGCAGCTTGAGAAGGTGGTTGCAAGCCTGGAGGGCGGCATCGATGCTTTCGCCCTTTCGAGCGGAATGGCGGCGATCACACTGCTTATGGAAATCTTCAAGCCGGGTGACCATATTATCGCTGAGGCAGATCTCTACGGCGGAAGTGTCCGTCTGTTCGACAATGTCTCGAAAAAGAACGGATATGAGTTTACATACTTAAACTGTTCCAGGGATGACATCGAAGGTGCCATAAAGGAGAACACGAAGGCGGTCTACATTGAGACGCCGACAAACCCGATGATGAACGTATCTGATATTTCCAAGATCGCGGAGATCGCAAAAAGACACGGACTCTACCTGATCGTCGACAACACATTCCTGTCCCCATATTTTCAGAATCCGTTAAAACTAGGTGCGGATATCGTGATCCACAGCGGAACGAAGTTCCTGGGCGGACACAACGATACCTTAGCCGGATTTATCGTGACAAACAACGAAGAAGTTCAGGAAAAACTTCGGTTTATCATAAAGACGACCGGAGCCGGGCTCGCACCGTTCGACTGCTGGCTGATCTTAAGAGGCATCAAGACTCTCGGAATCCGCATGGAGCGGTCCCAGGAGAATGCCATCAAGATCGCGAACTGGCTGAAGGAACAGCCGGTTGTAAAACATGTATATTATCCGGGACTTCAGGAACACCCGGGATATGAGATCATGAAAAAGCAGGCAAGAGGATTCGGCGCGATGCTGACCTTCGATGTGGACACAGAGGCACATGCGCTGCAGATCCTCGAGAGTGTCAGGATGATCAAATTTGCGGAGAGCCTCGGCGGCGTGGAGACACTGATCACCTACCCGACGACCCAGACCCATGCGGATGTGCCGGAGGAAGTACGGCTGAAAAATGGAATCACGCCGTGCACGCTCCGGGTATCCGTGGGAATCGAGGATATCGAGGACCTTCTCGCGGAGTTAGCGGAAGTATTTAAGGGATTGGAATAGGATCAGAAACGCGAAAAGAGGAGAGGATTTCGGCATGGCAGAGAGAAATTTGAATTTTGATGAGATCGTCGAGCGGCGCGGAACGGACTGCTTGAAATATGACTTTGCAAAGAGGAGAGGAAAGCCGGCGGACGTCCTCCCGCTCTGGGTGGCAGACATGGATTTTAAGACATCTTCCTACGTGGAGGATGCGCTGATCGAGCGGGCAAAACATGGAATCTTTGGTTACAGCGATACCCAGGAAGTATATTTTAACGCGGTGGCAGGATGGATGGAACGGCATCATCACTGGAAGATCAAAGAGGACTGGCTGATCAAGACTCCGGGCGTGGTATTTGCCCTGGCAATGGCGGTAAAGGCGTTCACAAAGGCCGGTGACAGCATACTGATCCAGCAGCCGGTCTACTATCCATTTTCCGAGGTGATCCGGGACAATGACCGTGTGATCGTCAGCAATGACCTGATCCTGGGGGACGATAACCGGTATCATATCGATCTGGCTGATTTTGAAAAGCAAATCGTGGAACATGATGTGAAGCTGTTCCTTCTCTGCAATCCCCACAACCCGTCAGGAAGAGTGTTTACGAAGGAAGAACTGACTGCAATGGGAGATATCTGTGTGAAGCACGGCGTCACGGTGGTCAGCGATGAGATTCACAACGATTTTGTGTTCCGGGGTGAACATACGGTGTTTGCGTCCATCAAGAAGGAGTTCGAGGACATCTGCGTGGTCTGCACGTCTCCGAGCAAAACCTTCAACCTGGCCAGCATGATGATCTCGAATATATTTGTCCCGAATAAGGAGCTGAGACAAAAATTTCAGCATCAGGTCGATGCCGCGGGAATCAGCCAGCTGGGCGTACTGGGACTTGTGGCGACACAGACGGCGTATGAGAAGGGCGATGAATGGTATGAGAACATGCTCAAATATGTCTGGGAAAATATCGCCTACGTAAAGAAATATGTGAAGGACAACATGCCGGGAGTGAACGTCATTGACGGCGAGGGAACCTACCTCTTGTGGCTGGATTTCAGAGGGACCGGAATCGATGCCGATGAGCTGGACCGGCGGATCATCTACGACGCAAAGCTGTGGCTGGACAGCGGAAAGATCTTCGGAAAGACAGGAACCGGATTCCAGAGGATCAATGTGGCGGCACCGAGGAAGACGATTGAGGAGTGTATGAAAAGAATAGAAGGAATACTGAAATAGCGCATTTTTGGTCTCATAGGAAGACCGGGATCGCAGGATATGGATTGTGACAGGATAAAAAGTCTCTGGGACAGATTGGAAAATTTTTTGATCTGTTCCGGAGACTTTTTGCAGCTTCCTGCACGATGAATGGGAAGTTACGGAATCCTTACGAAACATGTACGATTTCATTAGAATCCTCCATTAAAAAGAACCGTATGCTATAATAAAATTGGCAGAAAACTTGTGAATTCCAGAAAATATGGAATGTTCAGGCAGGAGAAGGATAGAAAGAAATTGGAAATGTAACAGGATGAAAAAAGTGTGAGTGGTAACAGATTTTCAGTGAGGAGGAATGCGGAATGAAGAGAGTGCTGATCGGTGGCTTTTTATCTTTGATCGGAAGTATCTGGGCGATGGCGGTGCTGTTTGTTGCGGGAAGTAATCTGACGTCCGGATGGACAACTCCACCGGGGAGATTTATGACTACGGTGGCGGAAATGGGGCTGTCGGAAGTGTTTGGCATGGCGATCCTTTTCGTTGTTCTGGGGATTGTGATCATGTTGGTTGAGTTATTCCGGAGAGATAAGCAGTAGAGATGGTATTCCGTCGATGGTTATGATTTTTTGCGAGTATGTCGTTATCATGTTAATAAGGAGTGAGATTGGTATGAAAAAGAAAACGATGATCCTTTTAACTGCTGTGCTATGCGCATCAGTTGGTGCGCTGGTCATGTTTTTAAACAGACCCTATAAACCAGTATCATTTACTGTCGATGGAGATCAGTGGTCGGCGAAAACTGTTGATGGAGGTTCTCTACTGCTGGAACTTCATAATGATAACAAAAGCAGAGAATGGTCAATCGTGTCGGAACCAGAAACTTTTGTAAGCGATTATCATAACATTGCGGAAAATATTTCAGAATTTCATATAATTGCATTGGAGGATGGAAATGGTGAGATGGTATTTCAATGTGTAAAAGATGATGGCAGCGCGGACATGTATACGCTTGGACTTTCTATTTCACGTCATCAGAAAACCAATCTTCAAATTGATTCAATTACCTTCAAAATTTCCGGGTGTCTGAAACAGGGGATGGAAGAAAAATTGACAGAAACAGCGAAAGAACCGCGGAAAATCGGGAATGCGCAAGGAAATTTACAAGGAATGGCAATCTATTCTTCCTGCCCTTTTGTGCACGAAGACTCACAATGGGAACTTCAGATCTATGTGCAGGAAGATATGCTCATAGATGGAGAACTGACTATGGATGACAGCTGTCGATTTCTGATACAGGCAGTTTCCGGAGAGGATTCCTATGTATTTTTAGATGAAATGATCCAGTTAGGTATACCGGAGGCGGATATCTGGGAGGACGAACAGGAAAAAATGCATATAGTGCTTCGGGATGTACGGACTGCCAGATATAAAGTGTCTGATTTTGTTTTCAATCCGGAAGAAAAGAAATTTATCGGCAGTGATGTACTGGATGGAGAAGGAATCAATTACATTGGAACGACCGGCAAGTAAGAGAATTTACACCGGCATGATACCGCGAAAAAGATGGTATCAGAGGGAAGGCTTTACATCGTATAAAGCCGTTATGCAGCCATGACTTCCTAATCGCAGTCCATTTTTAAAGAAAAAATCTCAAATACGATTCTTGACATTTTTTGAATTCGTGCTATTATTTACGTATACCCCGTATTGGTATATGTAAATAGAAAGGAACGACAGATATGGAACAGTATACAGTGACAGGAATGAGCTGTGCTGCCTGCCAGACCCGCGTGGAGAAGGCAGTTTCAAAGGTGCCGGGCGTTACATCCTGCTCCGTGAGCCTGCTCACGAACTCCATGGGTGTTGAAGGTACAGCTTCCTCCTCAGAAATTATCGCGGCAGTTCAGGCTGCTGGTTACGGCGCGTCCGTAAAAGGAGTGGAAAAGGCAGACAGATCCGGAAACGGCACTCTCTATGATGAATCTGCCCTGGAAGACCATGAGACCCCGGTCTTAAAGAAACGACTCGTTTCTTCGATCGGTTTCCTTCTGGTTCTCATGTATTTTTCCATGGGACATATGATGTGGAACTGGCCGCTTCCGGCTTTCTTCAACGGAAATCATGTGGCGATGGGACTCTTACAACTCCTTCTTACCGTGATCATTATGGTGATCAACCAGAAATTCTTTATCAGTGGCTTTAAGGGTCTGCTCCACGGTTCTCCCAATATGGATGCTCTGGTAGCACTGGGCTCCAGTGCTTCGTTTGCCTGGAGCACCTATGCCTTGTTTATGATGACGGACGCCCAGGTAAAAGGGAACGCGGATGCAGTCATGATCTATATGCACGAGTTCTACTTTGAGTCCGCGGCGATGATCTTAACCCTTATCACCGTCGGGAAAATGCTGGAAGCGAGATCAAAGGGACGCACCACAGATGCCTTAAAAGGTTTAATGAAGCTGGCCCCGAAGACCGCCGTGATCGAAAAGGACGGCGTTGAGACTACGGTTCCGATCGCCCAGGTTAAAAAAGGCGATATTTTCGTGGTCCGTCCGGGTGAAAATATACCCGTGGATGGTATCGTCTTAGAGGGAAACAGTGCAGTAAATGAATCTGCTCTCACCGGGGAGAGTATTCCGGTGGATAAGGCGGCAGGTGACCCTGTCTCTGCTGCGACATTAAATCAGTCCGGCTTTATCCGCTGCGAGGCATCGAGAGTCGGAGAGGATACCACACTCTCCCAGATCATAAAAATGGTCAGCGATGCGGCGGCAACAAAAGCGCCCATCGCGAAGATCGCCGATAAGGTATCCGGCATATTTGTACCTGCCGTGATCACGATCGCGATCATCACGACCATCGGCTGGCTCCTCGCAGGCGAGACCATGGCCTTCGCCTTAGCCCGAGGGATCTCCGTTCTCGTCATCAGCTGTCCGTGTGCCTTAGGACTTGCAACGCCGGTAGCCATTATGGTGGGAAACGGAATGGGAGCCAAGAACGGAATTCTCTTTAAGACAGCAGTTTCTCTGGAAGAAACGGGAAAAGTAGAGATCGTTGCCTTAGATAAGACAGGAACCATCACAAGCGGGGAACCCCGCGTGACAGATCTCGTTCCGGCAGAGGGAGTGAGCGAGTCAGAACTTCTTTCCATGGCATACGCTCTCGAGAAGAAGAGCGAGCATCCGTTGGCGAAGGCAGTCCTCTTAAAGGGTGAGGAAATGGGGCTTTCCGCAGCTGATGTGACAGATTTTGCGGCACTTCCCGGAAACGGACTTTCTGCGAAATTAAATGGAAATACGATCTACGGCGGAAACATGAAGTTTATCGGAACTCATGTGGCTGTTCCGGAAGATATGAAGAAGAAATCCGAAGCTCTCGCGGAGAGCGGAAAGACTCCGCTATTCTTTGCGGAGAATGAGAAGCTTGTGGGCATCATCGCTGTTGCGGATATGATCAAGGAAGACAGTCCACAGGCAATCCGGGAGCTCCAGAACATGGGAATCCATGTAGTCATGCTGACCGGTGATAATGAGCGCACTGCAAAGGCGGTCGGAAAAGAGGCCGGCGTCGACGAGGTCATCGCCGGAGTCCTTCCGGACGGCAAGGAGAGCGTGATCCGAAGGCTGAAAGAAAAAGGCAAGGTTGCCATGGTCGGTGACGGGATCAACGATGCCCCGGCGCTCACGAGAGCCGATATGGGAATTGCGATCGGAGCCGGAACCGACGTCGCTATCGATGCGGCGGACGTGGTCCTCATGAAGAGCCGCTTATCCGATGTCCCGGCAGCGATCCGCTTAAGCCGTGCGACGCTTACGAATA
>OGDP01002088.1_pt1 | contig 10892 bp, 9 predicted proteins | sample 1570441 | NCBI WGS metagenome assembly OGDP01 (sample SAMEA2581961, study PRJEB24529) | metagenome | biome: Human gut stool | place: China | collected 2011
GGCTGCCCAGCTCGGTGCGGATGGGGATGTTCTGCAGGTTGGGGTTGTCGGAGGAGAGCCGTCCGGTACGGGCCTCGGTCTGGTTGAAGGTGGAGTGGATGCGACCATCTTCGCCGATGACCTTGAGCAGGCCCTCCACATAGGTGGAGTTCAGCTTCTGGTACGCGCGGTACTGCAAAACGTCCTCTACCAGCGGGTACTCCCGCAGGCTCTCCAGCGTTTCGGCGTCGGTGGACCAGCCGCGCTGGGTCTTTTTGCCATGGGGCAGGCCCATGGTGTCGAACAGCATCTCACCCAGCTGCTTGGGGCTGTTGGGGTTGAAGCTGGTGCTGCCGGTCTCCATGTGGATGCGGGCCAGCACCTGTTCCAGTTCGGTGCGCATCCGCACGCCGAACTGCTCGATGCCGTCCCGGTCCACCAGCACGCCGATGCGGGTCATGTCCGCCAGCACCTGCGCCAGCGGGAACTCAATGTCGTTGTACAGGGCATCCTCGCCGCAGGCGGTGATCTCGGCTTTCATTTTGGCAAACAGGTCGGCCAGACGTCCGGCGTCCGGGTAGTCGGCGCAGGTGAAGGCCGCAGCGGCCTTGTAGCTGGGCACCAGCTCTCCCACCTGATACTTGGACGCCGAGGCATCCAGCAGGTAGGCGGCCAGCTTGCCGTCCCACCGGATGCTGCTGCCCCAGCCGCCTGCGGCCATGGCTCTGGCGTACAGGGGAGCCGAATTGAACACATCCAGCGTGACGTCGGCATTGTCCAGCAGACGGAGCAGGTCGGTGTCCTCCAACGGGTAGACGGTGGTGTCCTGCACGGCGTACCAGCTCTCCGGCTGCAGTATCACGTTGCGGGTGCCCTGCTTGCCCATCACGGCGGGGCGGGAGGCTACCAGATAGTGCCCGGACGGGGCAAGGGGCAGGGCGGCAAGCTCTGCCTCCGGCAGCTCCACGGCCTGCTCTTCCGGGGCGGCCTCCGGGGCCACACCGTCCAGCCCGAAGCGCGGGATCAGCGAGTGGATCTCCAGCTCCTGCAGCAGGCGCACGGCGGCGGCCTTGTTGCCCTCGCCCACGGCGTAGCTGCCCTCGGCCGTGTCGATGGGCGCATCGGTGCGGATGGTGCCCAGCGTGTGGCTCAGCTCGGCCATGGGCTTGTCCTCCATGAGGTGCTCCCGCTGCTTGGGCTTGATGCGCTTGTCGTCGAGGTTGGCGTACACGCCTTCCAGCGAGCCGAAGGTCTGCACCAGGCTCAGGGCGGTCTTTTCGCCGATGCCCTTCACGCCGGGGATGTTGTCGGAGGTGTCGCCCATCAGGCTCTTCACCTCAATGAGCTGCCGGGGCTCAATGCCGTATTTTTCGTGGATGGCGTCCACGTCCATGGTCACGGTCTTGCTGCGGCCCATCACGGTGGCGGCCAGCAGCACCGTGGTGGTGTCGCTCACCAGCTGCAGGCTGTCGCGGTCTCCGGTGGCCAGGAAGCAGTCATCCTGCCGGGCGGCGCAGGCAGCGGCCAGCGTGCCCAGGATGTCGTCGGCTTCCCAGCCCTCGGCGGTGACGGTGCGGTAGCCCAGGTCTGCCAGCAGCTCCTTGAGCACCGGCATCTGCTGGGCCAGCTCCTCCGGCATGCCGTGGCGGGTGGCCTTGTAGCCGTCGTACATTTTGTGGCGGAAGGTGGGAGCCTTCAGGTCAAAGGCCACAGCCACCTCGTCGGGCTCGCACTCCTTGAGCAGGGAGAGCAGGATATTCAAAAAGCCGTAAATGGCGTTGGTATAGCGGCCGTCCTTGGTGGTCAGCAGCTTGATGCCAAAAAAGGCGCGGTTGGCAATGCTGTTGCCGTCAATGACCAGTAAGCGCATAGCATACAGTCCTCCGTTCCATAATTTCACATCCTATAGTATAGCACAAAAGAATGAGAAGGAAAAGAAGCCGTTCCACCGGGGGCGGCCCCGACAGAACGGCTTCTTTTTCACGCCTCGGTGCGGATGGCGCTTACCGGGCAGGCGTTGGCGGCGTCCACCGCCTGGGGCACTTCCTCCGGCGGGATGGGGCCGGGCTCGGCCACGGCCAGCACGCCCTCCATGTGGAATACGGCGGGGCACAGCCCGGCGCACTGGGTGCAGCCGATGCACAGGTCCGGGTCAACGAATGCGATCATAAAATCTGCCTCCTTCGGATGATGTCTGCTGTCAGTATGGGCGGTTTTGGTGCGAAATATGCTAGGCACCTGCGGGCGGCTGTGGTATAATGGAAGCTCAGGAGGACAGAGACCGATGAACATTCAGATTTTTGGCACCACAAAGTGCTTTGATACCAAAAAGGCCCAGCGCTATTTCAAGGAGCGGGGCATCAAATTCCAGATGATCGACCTGAAGGAAAAGGGCATGAGCCGCGGCGAGTTCGACAACGTGGCCCGCGCCCTGGGCGGCTGGGAAAAGATGGTGAACCCCAACGCCAAGGACAAGCAGACCCTTGCACTGCTGGAGGCGCTCATCGACTGGCAGAAAGAGGATAAGCTGTTTGAGAACCAGCAGCTGCTGCGCACCCCCATCGTGCGCAACGGCCGCAAGGCCACCGTGGGCTACCAGCCCGATGTTTGGAAGGACTGGGAGTAACCGCGCAGTGGGGTTTTCACAAAAAAACCATGGGCAGGGTTTTGCACTCTGCGCTGCCCTGTGGTATACTGAAAGTCAGCAATAAAACCTTGGGAGATAAAAAACCATGACAAAACATTATATCACCCCGGAAGAACACGCCCGGCTGCAGCGCCGCCGGGGGCGGCAGGCGCTGGGCCTGCTGATCACGATCCTGGTTCTGGTGGGGTTTGTGACCGTGCTGCGGGCCGGTGTGGGACTGGTGGCCAACCTGTTCGACGACACCGCCCAGAAGCAGGAATACGAGGACAAGCTGGAGGGTCTGGTGCTGTTTGACCCCATGCCCTTTGACGGCATCGAGAACATCGACGACCTGACCCTGCGGGAAGCTGCCGTGTGGGGCTGCATCTACAACATCCAGGAGACGCAGGGCGGCTTCGATAACTACAACACCGACCCCGACACCGAACAGTTGCTGCTGCCCTCGGTGGAAGTGGACGCCTATCTGGCCCGGCTGGTGGGCCCCAGCTTCAAGCTGACCCACCGCAGCTTCGAGATGGAAGATATGACCATCGAGTTTGACGAGAGCAGCCAGTGCTACAAGATCCCGGTCACCGGTACGGTGGGCTATTACCGCGCCGTGGTCACCAAGCTGTTCAAGCGCAGCGGCCAGCTGCACGTCACCGTGGGCTATATTCCCACCTCCAGCACCGATGACAGCATCATCAACCAGTCCTCGGACACGCCCACCAAGTATATGGACTATCTGTTCGAGCGCCAGAGCGGCAGCTGGTATCTCACCGGTCTGACCGAGAGCGAGACCAAGCCCGACAGCACGGCGAGCACCGAGGCCGCCAGCCAGCCGCAGCCCATGGCCGAAAGCGATGTGCAGGATGCCATCCTGGCCACCGCCGGTTCCTCGGAGGCGGCTTCCGATGCTGCTTCGGACGCAGCTGCCGAGCCGGACACCCAGAGCCTGGACGAGCCGGCTGCTGACAGCACCGCCGCCGAAGCAGATGCTGCCGAAGCAGATGCCGCCGATAACGGCGCTGCAAGCACGGCTGCATAATACCTGTAAAAACGAACACCCGACTGTGAAACATCACAGCCGGGTGTCTTTTTTTGAGAAAGCCTCCCTCGCTGAGGGAGGTGGCACGGCGTAAGCCGTGACGGAAGGAGTTATTTCAGATCGAACCGCACGACCACCAGACGGTACCACAGGTAGGGCACCATGTTCCAGATCATCCACAGTTCCATGAGGAGGTAGTGGGGCAGGTCACGCCAGCGGAAGGGGCGCTTGCCCAGCCTGCCCTCTTTCAGCAGGGCAAAGGCCTCGTGCATGCCCTTGTCCCACGCCTCGCCAAAGCCCTGCTTGTGGAACTTGTAGCACTTGAGCAGGTAGCCCACGGCCAGCGGGATGAAGTTGAGCACCAGCATGAGCAGCGGCTCGTTCTTGAGGGGCAGCAGAATGCTGTTGCGGCCGCTCTGCTGGCTCTTGAAGGCGTTGTACCGCACGGCACCGGTGCTGGCTCCGCAGATGTGGTAGCACTTTGCCGTGGGACAGAGCACGTTTTTGTAACCTGCGTTGTTGGCACGCCAGCTCAGGTCCACATCCTCAAAGTAGGCAAAGAAGTTTTCGTCAAAGGTGCCGATCTCGTCCAGAATGCGCTTGCGGTACAGCGCGGCCCCGCCGCAGGCCGAGAAGATACGCTTTTGTTTGGTGTAGCGGCTGACACGGCGGCCGTCGCCGGTCTTGCAGGCAAAGCCCATCCAGGTCACATAGTCCCCGGCGTCATCGGCCAGCTCCCGGTCAAAGTGGCGGATCATCAGGCTCTGCACCGCAAAGATCTTGGGGTCGGTTTCGGCGGTGCGGATGAGCTCGGCCAGCCACTGGGGCTCCGCAAAGGCGTCGTTGTTGAACAGCACCACATACTCGCTCTCGGCCATGGCGATGCCCTGATTCACCGCGTGGGAAAAGCCGGTGTTGGTGCCGTTTTCGATTAGGGTGAAGTTGGCCCGGCTGCAGTAGCTGCGGGCCTGTTCCAGACTTTCGTCGGTGGAGCCGTTGTCCACCACGATGAGCTGGAAGTTCTGCTCGGTCTGGGCGTAGACCGACTCGATGGAGTCTTTGAGCCAGCCCTTGCCATTGATGTTGGGGATGACGATGGTTGCTTTATACATAAAGGTTACTCCTGTAAAACTGCACGATTACCGGAACAGTATAGCACAGTTGCGGGCAAAAAGAAACCGCACTCGCGGCGGAGTGCGGTAAATTTGTATGGGTCTTACGCTGCCAGTGCCTTTTCGATGTTGGCCAGCAGGGTGTCGTGGTTCTCGGCGCACACCAGGATCACTTCGCCGGTGGGGGCCACGGTGACGGTGGCGGCCTTGGCGATCTGGTACTGATCTTCCAGATAGTGCTCCATGGACTGCTGCTCGCTGGTCACATAGGCTTCCAGTGCGCTCTTCACGGCGTCGGTCTTGCCCTCGGCGGGTTTGACGATGGCCACGGCATAGCTGCGCACCATCATGGAGGAGACGGAGGCGGCAAGGTCGGTGTACATGTCATCTTCCAGATTCAGCAGGGGCATCATCAGATTGCGCACCTCGTCGTCCAGCTGGCCGGCCTCGTACTCGGCGCTGTAGCCGTCGATGGCGGTGAACTTTCCGTCCTCGCCTTTGGTGAAGATCATATCGTATTCGTTTTCCTCGTCGGTGCGGGCATCGTGGAGGATCTGGGAATAATCCTTCGGGGCGGCGGAGTCGGCCTTGCTGCCGGCGGAGCAGCCCACAAGGGCAAACAGGGTCAGCCCTGCCAGCAGGGCGGCGATGAGTCGTTTCATAGTCGTGTAGTCCTTTCGTATCCAGTGCTTCGTGTGGCGGAGCTGCGCCGCAGTGCACGGCTAGTGTGCGCTGTTTTGCGGCTGGTATACCATATACGAACCAGACGCGCGGAGGATTGCAGGAAAATGGTAACAATTTTATGAACGGCTCACAGCATCAGCGCATCCAGCTCGCCGTGATTCACCGGGGTGGAAAGGATGATCTGGGTGCTGGTGGTGCCCAGCTTCTGGAACTGCAGGATCAGGTGTTCCAGCTGGGGCATGCTGCCGCAGCTCACTTTGACCAGGAAGGTATAGGCACCGGTGACGTGGTAGCACTGCAGCACCTCGCGGCTGCTCTGCAGCAGTTCGAGAAAGGCGTCCTGCTTGGAGGGGGCCACCGACAGGCTGATGAGGGCGTCCACATACACGCGGTCGGCCGGGCGGTTCAGGGTGACGGTGTAGCCGCTGATGATGCCGTCCGTCTCCAGTTTGTGGATGCGGCTGGACACGGCCGGGCTGGTCAGCGAGACCTGCTCGGCGATCTCCTTGACCGGCATGCGGGCGTTTTTGGCCAGCAGGGAAAGAATTTTTCGATCCAGATCGTCCATGGGAGATGCTCCTTTGAAATATGTTGGATTGTATAAAATTTTCTGAAAGTAAAGTTTTATTGTTGTCGCAAACGCACAAAGATTGAAAAACCTTGCTTTTGCTTCGCTTTGCGTTAATTATATAAAGTTTTGCGGGAAAAGTAAAGCATAATTTTAAAGTAAAATGAAAAAAATTGGTTTGACAAGAAAGAAAAAACGCGTATAATACATCATGCAAGGCAGCACCCCGCACAAAGGCCTGCTGTGAAATTGAGATTCACCACTTTATATACTTTCCCACCCCTCTATACACAAAAACCCGCTGCCAGGCGGGTTTTTGTGTTTGTTGGGGCTTTTTTATTTTTTACACGAGGTACCCTTCAAAGCAGTGCAGATCCTCGGTCTTGACGATGCCCTCCAGATACAGGCCATCTTCCCGGTATTCTTCCACCTGCACGCTGCCACGCTCCCGCATGGGGGCGGCAAGGCCCAGCTTGTCGTAGGGCAGCAGCACCCGGATGGTGTGCACCCGGTCGCTCAGCAGCTCGTCCAGCTTCTGCAGCAGGGTGTCCAGGCCGTAGCCGGTCTTTGCACTGGTGAGCAGGATGTCCGGGTCGAAGGACAGGGTGTTGGGCTTGTCGCACTTGTTGTACACGGTCAGGCGGGGGATGTCCGTGCAGTCCAGCCCGTCCAGCACCTCGTCGGTCACGGCCAGCTGTTCCTCGCGCTGCTCATCCCCGGCATCCGCCACCCGGATGATGACGTCCGACCAGGCGGCTTCTTCCAGCGTGGACTTGAAGGCCTCCACCAGATTGTGGGGCAGGCGGGACACGAAACCGACCGTGTCCACCAGCAGCACGGCCATGCCGCTGGGCAGCACCAGTTTGCGGCTGGTGGGGTCCAGGGTGGCAAACAGCATGTCGGCTTCGGCCACACTGGGGCCGCACAGGGCGTTCATCAGGCTGGACTTGCCCACGTTGGTGTAGCCCACCAGGCTCACCACCGGCATGCCGGTCTTGGCGCGGGCCTTGCGGCTCTCGCCCCGGCGCTTTTCCATCTCGGCCAGCTTCTCGGCCAGCGCGTCGATGCGGGCGTGCACATGGCGGCGGTCCAGTTCCAGCTTGGTCTCACCGGCACCGCGGCGGGCACCACCACCGCCGCCACCGCCGCCGCCCTGACGGCTCAGGGCCTCGCCCATGCCCTGCAGACGGGGCAGGCGGTAGCGCAGCAGAGCCAGTTCGGTCTGCAGTTTGCCCTCGTTGGTCACCGCACGGCTGCGGAAGATCTCCAGAATGAGCATGGTGCGGTCGATGACCTCCAGCCCGCCCAGCGCGGTGGAGATGTTGCGGATCTGGCTGCCGGTCAGCTCGCCGTCGAACACGGCGCATTCGGCCCCCAGCTCCTGCGCGGCAAGGCTGGCTTCCTCCAGCTTACCGCTGCCCAGCACGATGCCGGTCTCCGGGGTCTGGCGCTTCTGGCTGATCTGCGCCACGGCTTCCATATGGTTGGCCTCGCACAGGGCGGCCAGCTCTGCCAGACTGCGCTCACAGTCCCACAGGCCCTGGTCCAGCGCCAGCAGCACCACTTTGGTGGGCGGGGTCTCGGTCAGAATATCGTAAAGTTCGCTCAAAATAAGTCCTTTCTGTTTGGAAACTCCTTCAGTCTCGTCGCTCTGCTCCTCACCAGCTCCCTCAGGGAGAGAGCCTTTTGACAGAGAGGAAAACGTTCCGGTTTCGCCAAAGGCCCCATCTCCGAGGGGGCTGGCATCGCGCAGCGATGACTGGGGGAGTTATGCTGTCTCAAATGCTTTTCTCGTCAGCAGATAGCTCCGGCATTCCACCGGGGTGCCGTCGAATTTGTGGTAGACCGTGTTGTGGTGGTACACAAAGCCTGCTTTTTCCATCACCCGGCCGCTGGCGGGGTTGGCGGCGGCATGGCCGCAGGCCAGCCAGCGGCTGTCCGTGCGGGTGAACCAGTACGCCACGACGGCGCGGAGAGCCTCGGTGGTGAAGCCTTTGTTCCACCACTTCCGGCCGATGCAGTAGCCCGGCTCCCAGACGCCGTCGGTCAGGTCCAGCCCCGGCCACTCAGTCTTTTGCTGAGGCTCCCCCGGCAGGGAATTGTACAGGCTGATGGAGCCGAACACCTGTCCGGTGGCCTTTTCCACCATGGCCCACTGGTAATAGTCCGGGTTGGGGTAGAGCAGTGCCCACGCGGCCAGCAGCTCCCGGGTTTCGGCGGGGCTTTTGTGGGGCTCCCAGCGCAGATAGCGGGTCACCTCCGGGTCGCTGGCCCAGTTGGCGTACATCTGCGGTGCATCCTCCGGCAACAGGCGGCGCAGGAGCAGCCGCGGCGTTTCGATGTCTTGTGTGCCGGCATGGCGCATGGCACATCCCTCCCTCATTCCATAAAGTATGCATAGGATAGCACAAAAACGGCGTTCCTGCAAGCGGCCGGGGCAGAAAACCCTTGACCGGACGCCCGTTCTGCATTAAACTGAAAGCCAAGTGCTTTTGTAGGAAAAGGAGAACCACCACCATGAGCGATGTACGCACGCTGCTGAAAAAACGCCCGCTGCTGTTCGACGGCGGCATGGGCACCTATTATAAAGGAACCCCCGGCCGGGAATGTGAGCAGGCAAACCGGCTGGACCCGGAGGGCATCCGGGCGGTCCACCGCGCCTATCTGGCGGCGGGAGCCGATGCCATCAAGACGAATACCTTCGGCCTGCCCCGCATGGCGGCGGCTCAGGACCCGGAGTGGGAGGCACTGGCCGACGCAGGCTGGAAGCTGGCGGCAGAGGCAGCGGCCGGGACGGACGCCGCCGTGTTTGCCGACCTTGGCCCCGCCCCGGACACCGAGGGCCTGTCGGCGGCCCAGGTGTACACGGCGGTGGTGCGGCGGTTTGCCGCCCTGGGGGCAAAGAACTACCTGTTCGAGACCCTGAGCAGCGACACCGGTGTTCTGGACGCCGTGCGTGCTCTGCGTGAGACGGTGCCGGATGCCTTTGTGCAGGTGTCCTTTGCGGTGCTGCCGGACGGCTACACCCGCGAGGGTCAGCACTGCCGGGCGCTGGTGCGCCGCATGGCGGACAGTGGCCTTGTGGATGCCGTGGGTCTGAACTGCGTGTCGGCACCGGGTGCCATGCGCACGCTGGTGCAGCAGCTGGGGAGTGTGGGCATCCCGCTGTCGGTCATGCCCAACGCGGGCTATCCGGTGGTCACCCGCACCCAGGTGCAGTACCGGGGCAAGCCGGACTATTTTGCCTCCGAGCTGGCCCGGCTGGCCGCTGAGGGGGTGCGCATCCTGGGCGGTTGCTGCGGCACCACCCCGGCCCACATCGCGGCCCTGCGCAAGGCACTGGATGCCCTGCCGGAGGGGCTGCCCATCGTCCCGGCGGCACAGATCTCCACCGTTTCCCGTCCGGAAGTGGAAACCGATGACGCCTTCCTGCGCAAGCTGCGGTCCGGCAAAAAGGTGATCGCCGTGGAGCTGGACTCCCCCAAGGATGCCGACCTGACCGCCTATCTGGAAGGGGCGCGCCGCCTGCAGGCTGCCGGCACCGACCTGATGACCGTGGCCGACTGCCCCATCGCACGGGCGCGCATGGATTCCTCGCTGGTGGCCTGCCGGGTGCACCGGGAGCTGGGCCTGCCCACCCTGCCCCACATGACCTGCCGCGACCGCAACCTGAACGCCACCAAGGCATTGCTGCTGGGCCTGTACGCCGAGGGGGTCCGGGAGGTGCTGGCCATCACCGGCGACCCCATCCCCTCCGCCGAGCGGGACGAGGTGAAGAGCGTGTATCAGTTCAACTCCCGCAAGCTGGCCCAGTACATCGTGTCGTTGGCCGGGGAGGGCCGGGAGATGCCCTCGCCCCTGACCGTGTTCGGCGCGCTGAACCTGAATGCCCGCAACTTTGACGTGGAGCTGCGCCGCGCCGTGGAAAAGCTGGAAAACGGCATGATCGGCTTCCTCACCCAGCCGGTGCTGTCGGAGCAGGCCGTGCAGAACCTGCAGCAGGCCCGGCAGACCCTTGGCCCGGAGGCAAAGATCCTGGCCGGCATCCTGCCGGTGGTGAGCCAGCGCAACGCCATCTTTATGGAAAACGAGGTCAACGGCATCCATGTGGACGCCGCCATCATCGACCGCTTTGCCGGGCTGGACCGTGCCGCCGGGGAGGAACTGGGCATCGAGATCTCGGTGCAGGCGGCAAAAGCGGCCCTGCCCTATGCGGATGGATTTTACCTGATGACCCCCTTCAACCGGGTGGCCCTGATGGAGCGGCTCATCGCCCGCCTGAAGGAAGAGGCAATAAAGGATTGACAAATCGCACAAAAAACGCTATATTCTTTCTATAAATGCAATGAGAAAGAGTGCGCGCTGTTTTTGCCGTTCAGAGAGCCGGAGCCCTGCTGCGAATCCGGTACGGCCGTGCGGTGTGCTGTCGCTTTTGAGCAGGAGCGGTGAGCCGGAAGGGTAGCCGCTTTCGGGCCGGTCCCACGTTATCGGGACAACAAGCGGCACGGGAAGCATTCCCGTGCAATTTGGGTGGTACCGCGGTTATGTTTTTACAAGCCGTCCCATGGAACGTTCCGTGGGGCGGCTTTTTGCGTCCCACTTCATCACAATTTTGGGAGGACACCATGAAAGAACTCGCAAAACAGTACGATCCCAGCCAGGTGGAAGACCGCATCTACCAGTTCTGGCTGGACGGCGGCTACTTCCACACGAAGGCCGACCCCGACAAGAAACCCTACACCATCGTTATGCCCCCTCCGAACGTCACCGGCCAGCTGCACATGGGCCATGCCGTGGACAACACCATGCAGGATATCCTGATCCGCACCAAGCGGATGCAGGGCTATGCCGCCCTGTGGGTGCCCGGCACCGACC